>JABAOF010000363.1_pt10 | contig 11054 bp, 11 predicted proteins | sample 7062171 | NCBI WGS metagenome assembly JABAOF01 (sample SAMN14538628, study PRJNA623070) | marine sediment metagenome | biome: marine biome [ENVO:00000428]; feature: marine pelagic biome [ENVO:01000023]; material: deep marine sediment [ENVO:00002113] | place: India: Gulf of Khambhat ... | reverse complement strand
CAACACGCAAATAATCTCCCCCAGACCATGTACCGGCAGCAGTGAATACAATCGATTCAGAGGGCGCACTCAATCCCGTGCTCTGCACTCGCTTGATTGTCACGGTCGTCGGTCCTGTGACCTGTATGGTGATATCGACATCGAAGGTGACGGGAAAGACACAAGGGGATGGTTTGATGGTCTTGGGCTTCAAGTCCACCGTCACCGCTGTCACGATGCTCACAGGCGGCGGCAGCACGGGTGCCAGCATCGCCTCCCCCTCCAGGCTCACGTCGTCGGATATTACCCAGCAGTGCTTGCCCGGTCGCCGTGGATTTTCAATTTGCAGCCAGAGCGCGACTTCATCCCGGCCAAGGACCGGCACATTCTCACCCGCGAGCAGCCCGCCGTCGACGGAGTAGTCCTTGCTAGGACCGAAGTAGCACAGGATGTCCCCCTCTTTCGGGGTGACCCAAGGAGGGGCGGGTGTTAAGGTCGTGGTGAAGGTCGCGGTCGGCACCGAAGTTGGCGATGAGGTGAAGGTCGGGGACGGCGGGATCCGGGCAGTCGGGGACGGCGTACGACTTGCGGACAAGGCCGTTCTTGGTGCACCAAACTCGGTCGGCTCGGGAGGAGCCCATAATCCAAATGGCGCATCGCAGGCGAGGGCAAGCAGGACAAGCAAACAGAATGCGAGGGGTATGAATTTCTTGTCTCTCATCAACACACCCTGGAGAGACATGATCTCCTCAAGAACCACGGTAGCTCACAATTCCGAGCGACCCTCCAAGGCTTGCGACAGCGTGGTCACATCGGCGTATTCCAAGTCTCCACCGGAGGGCAAGCCACGAGCCAGTCGTGTGAGACGTAGCGATTGACCTTGAAGTTGTCGTTTGAGATACATGGCGGTAGCTTCCCCCTCCAATGTGGGGTTCGTCGCCACAATGACCTCCTTCACGCCTTCCTGCGCGATACGTGTAAGCAGTTCAGCGATACGGAGGTCCTCAGGACCTACTCCCTCAACAGGATTGATCGCACCATGCAGCACATGATAACGTCCTCGAAATTGATCGGTGCGTTCGATCGCCACGACGTCCAACGGTTCTTCGACCACACAGATCATCGTGGGATCGCGGCCCTCGTCACTGCACACCGAACAGAGTCTGTCCACGGTGATGTTAAAACAATTTGCACAAAACGTGGTGCTTGTACGCATCGCTAACACCGCTTCCGACAATTCTCGACTTTCCTCTTCTGGCGCGCGCAGTAAGAAGTAAGTCAGTCGCGAAGCCGTCTTTGGCCCGATACCTGGCAAGCGGGCAAAGGCCTCAATAAGACGCTCGACCGGCTTGGGGACTGCGGAGGTCATACACCCATCCCCGGGAGACCTAAGCCACCTGTCAGCGGGTCTAAACGCCTGGCCGCTAAAACCTGTGAGTCATGGATGGCCTGATTCACCGCCAGAAGAATCAGATCCTGCAACATCTCCACATCCCTTTCGAGAATGAGATGATGCGCGACATGAACCTCTCGGCACTCTTGCGTGCCGCTCATGACCACCCGTACCGCTCCGCCCCCTGCGCTCGCCTCAACGGTCTCCTCCGCCAACTCCGCTTGTGCACGAGACAACTCTTCTTGCAGGCGCTCGAATTGAGACATCATCCCTTTACCGGAGCCTTTAGGCTTTTTACCTTTACCCACGAAACCCTCCCCACAAGCTATGAAGGACACGTCAGCAATCGCAAAGGGATTAGGGACAAGGGATCAGTTGGATTGATCAAATGTCAGAGCCTGATCCCCGATCTCTAATCCCTGATCCCTTTAACGAAAAGGTGATTCGTCCTCAGCGGATCCACGTTGCTAGGTACCACTATCTGGAGGCAGGTTTTCTATATTTACTACCTGTGCACCCAAGTCACGTAACGCTGTAGAAACCATCCCGTCGTCTTCCATTGGTGTAGGCTGGTGTTCGCTGACATTGTCGGGTATCCAGGACTCTGTGAGCACACAACGAATCCCAACGTCTTTGCCAAAGACCTCTTGAATAGCTAGCGAGGCAAGAGATATGTTGTGTCCCTTCTCCATCTTCTCACGTAGCAAGTCGCTTCGAAAACCGATAATCAACGCACCCGATTCCAAACCAAGTGGTCGACAGGAGTTCAACAAGGCCTGTGTGCGCGGGTCGTGGCGGCGTGCGGCAGATAGCACCTCTTTCCACCGATCGATCACGCTCTGAAACGAAATCCCCGTCTCCGGGATATTCTTCCCAGATTCAGCTTTCTCCTGCACGGCTTTCTGGGGAGCTTGGGAGGACGTCGCTGTGTTAGTCGCAGGTCGCTCCCCGATATGAGGAGTCGAAGGATTCGTCGGAGGAATCTCCGGCGTCTCAGTAACGTTTACCGCCTCCACAAACGCCAACTCAAGCGGCAAGCCAGCTTGCCAACTAGTGCTGCGCTGATTGGCTGCCTCGCTGAAGGAACGAATAGCGGTTAACAATGCTTGCGTCTTCAACTTCTCTGCCTGCTCTTTCATCTCGACTCGGGCATCTTCGGAGGCATCCACGAGTTCGGCGTTGCCCATTCGCACCAGTAGAAGTCCGCGTAAATAGTCGACCACCTGACGGGCAAACTGGCGCGGGTCAGCGCCACCGTCCAATGCTTTATTGATCAGCGTCAGCCCTTGGGAAACGTCTTTCTCGACGAACGCCTGCACCACCTCCCGCACAGCTTCTCCCGTCGCAGTACCGAGAACCGTCTGAGCCAATGCCAACGTGACACGCTCACCGGTGGATGCCAATTGATCCAGCAAGGAGATGGCATCGCGCAAACTCCCGGTGGCCTGGCGGGCGATGGCTTCGAGCGCTTTGGGATCAACGCCGAGTTCCTCTTGCTCGATCAACGGGGAGAGGTAGGCCACGATTGTCGCCAGCGGCAATCGCCGAAATTCATGCCGCTGACATCGAGAAAGTACGGTCGCAGGGATCTTGTGAACTTCTGTCGTGGCAAGTATGAAAATCGCGTGCGGTGGAGGTTCTTCCAGAGTCTTAAGCAAGGCGTTAAAAGCAGCTGTAGAAAGCATGTGGACCTCGTCCACAATGTACACTTTATAACGTCCCTCATTCGGTGAGAAGTTGATCTTGTCCCTCAGATCGCGAACGTCCTCCACACTGGTGTTGGAGGCGGCATCGATCTCGATCAGGTCCAAGAAACGACCTTCATTAATGGCGAGGCAATATTCGCAGTCGTTGCATGGGCGATCTGCCGGGGAGGGAGCCAGACAGTTGACGGCCTTAGCTAAGATTCGAGCGCTTGACGTCTTGCCCGTGCCACGCGGTCCGGCGAAGAGATAGGCATGCGCTACGCGTTCACCCTTCACGGCGTTTCGCAAGGTCTGAATGATGTGATCCTGCCCTACCACTTCGTCCCAGACTTGCGGTCGCCATTTCCGGTACAACGCTTGAGCCATCCCTCGCACCTCACCTCGATCCCCAACAGCATGCGTAACAAATGAGCAGGAGGGATTCAGCGCACATACACAAATTGGGCCTGGGTTTCGTCGGCGCGTATCCCCACGATCCGCGAGTTTATCAGACGCTCGGCAGGCATGCAAGCCCCTCCCATAAGATTAACCCAAAAAGGTGGCAGTACGTTGCAGATGAGCTTCCCTGGTCACGCTTGGGTGAGAGTGAAAAGATGAAAGTATGCGGCGAGGACGTCCTTACCCTCTCCCCCCATGGGGGAGAGGGTAAGGGTGAGGGGGGATTCTTCAATCGTGATCCTCCCTCTCCCTGCAAGTGAGAGGGAGTTGGTATCTCACTTAATTGACCCTTCGTAACCCGGTCGAGAATGCTATAATGATAGCGTTCAAGCATAAGGATTGCGGAGGGTATCATGCAGCTACCAGGTGGTTGGGAATGGATCTTCATCCTCATCATCGTTCTGCTGTTCTTCGGCCCAGGAAGATTGAGCAGGATCGCCGGTGAGATTGGTCGTGGCATCCGTGAGTTTCGCTCTGGGTTAAAGGGTGAGGAAGAAGAACAGGACGCCGAGGCAGATATCGAACAAGAAGCCGATCAATAAACCTTCTGTCTCGTGCTACCATACGAACGAAAAACGGCCTGACGGCCGTTTTTTCGTTCGTCACGCACGTAATCAATTGCGCTCACCAAGGAATTAATGAATCAATTTAAGCATAGCGGTGAAGTCTCAGGTACGGGTCGATGCGGATCGTCAGCGAAATAGGTCCTGTCCGGCAAGAGACCATAATCGGCACCAAAGTAGGTGTCGAAAATGATACGGAATGTGTTGACCGGACTCACAGCCGGATAGAGTGATGGATTGTCCTCTCCGCGTAGATAGTAGGCGTTCAGGATGTTTGTTATTGTACGGTCCGGCCCCCCTGTATCAGCCTGAAGGACGATGATCGGCGGTGATGCGGAACGCCGAAGGATGCTCTCAATGATGTTGAGAATTCGATCGTTGACGAAGCGGACCTCATTCGTGTACCCCTTGATCTCGTACTCCCCACTGACAGGCCCACCGCCCTCCCCACTATAATAGCCGGGATCTTCTACGATGCTGCCATCGGGCATGAAAACTCTGGGCGGGTGTGGGATGGATATATGTGCAAACACCCACTTGGGACCAGGAATACTAACCACTTTGGGCAAGTTTTCGAGGATGAACAATTGACGAGTGATGTAACCCGAGTACGGGAATTGTTTAAGTGGCTCGTATACAACTTGCTTCGTGTTGCGAAGGGCTTGAAGCTGAAGGTCTGTTATCACCAACCCCATTGAATTTCGAATGAGCATCATCTCGAAGGGGTTGACGAGTTGAGAGAAGATCGATCCTCGATCGACCCCCAGGAAGATATCAGCATCGGTGATCGTGGTCCAAAAAAATCCCGTATCAAAAGCCACGGTCATATACCCAATCGATTCCAGGTGCCCCCTCACAAGGCTGTATTTAACAAGAGGTAATAGGTCCGGGTCCACTCGCATCGCCTTCATTATCTCTTCCAACTGCGGTAAGTAATCGAGGTTCAAGCTGGATGTGAGTGAACCCTGGGTGAAGCAATGGTTACATCGACTACAGTCTGCTACATAAAACCCCATTTCGATCAGTGAATCCAGAAAATACGTGTTGTCGAAATTAAAGAAGCTCGACATGGAGTCTGCACGCGTATAGGTGTCTAAAATGATGTAGTAGATGTCCGGAGGGTTTTTCCCGTCGGGGAGCTCCAAAGGCTCCTCTTGAGCAACCAGAACCGAAGCAATCTCCTCCACTTCAGACACGACGCGTATTTGGCTAACGATCTGGAATACGGGGTAAATGAGTATTGCCACACTGATAACATTAAGGACTTGAGTGATGTTGTGCTCATTCTGAACTTTTTTCCACACCCACCAGAGCCCCAATGCTAGAAAAGCTAAATAGGCCAGCAGCAGAAAACGATGGCGACCGATGATCTGTCCAACAACCGGGATTTCCTTTATTCCGTGGTAAAGATGACCGTAGGAGAAAAAGAGAATCAGTAAAAAAGTCGTCGTCAATCCTGCTCTGTACACATTCCGGGATACGAAGTATGCCACCAGAAGGAGAAGAGTCGCCCCGCTAAGGCTATACAACAATGGCCTTTGGGCAACCTCAAGAGCAACTTCCTCGACATTATGGGCCAACAAGGCTAACGTAGGAAATATAGCGAACAACAAGGGGTGGAAAACGAAGCGTTTGAGAATGACCATATTTGATCAAAAAGCTCACGAGTCAATCGAAGCACATACTCGACGAACTCCTATGGTGTGGAGATTTCACCAACGTATTGTACCGTAAGACCCTGCCTCACTCATTCGCGACTGAGAGGCGAGGAAGAAAAACGGGACGCGGCTACTGATATCAAGTATGAAGCCGAGCAACAAAATGTTTTCGCCAGATATCCAGGAGTGGAATACAACCTGCCGGCATTTTTCGGAGGTCAGGAACTGGAAGAATCAAGGAAGGATCACTTCGTACAAGCCAGGGCTGTCTCAGGCACCGGATGGGTTAGGTCATCTTCGAGAAAGGTCATATCCGGCAGCAAGCCATAATCCGTTCCAAAATAAAGGTCGAAGATAAGTCGGTACGTATTAACCGGACTTATGCTCGAATAGAGCAGATCGCTCTCCTGGCCACGCAGGTAGTATGCATTCAAGATGCGAGGCAGCGTGCTACCTGGTCCACCAGTATCCCCTTGAAGAATGATTATGGGAGGTGTTTTAGATCGACGAAGGATGTCCTCAAGAATGGTCAGCATGCGAGCGTTGATAAAACGCACTTCGTTTACATATCCTTTGACCTCGTACTCCCCATTGATCGGGCCACCAGACTCTCCGGAATAATACCCAGGATCTTCGACGATGCCCCCATCCGGTGTAAAAATCCGCGGGGGATGAGGAATGAGGATGTGCGCGAAAACCCACTTGGGACCTGGAATATTGACAACCTGCGGGATGGTTTCCAAGGTGAACAACTGCCGTTTGGCATAATCTTCGTTAAAGTAATTCAAATCCTGGAGTCCCGCGAAGATCGCTCGCCTTCTGGTACGCGCAGATTGCTGTTGCAGATCAGCCAAGACCAACCCCACCGAATTGCGTATTAACATACCCTCGAAAGGCGTGACGAGTTGATCGAAGATCGACTCTCGATCGAATGCTAAATAAAATTCCGCATCTCGCATTCTGCTCCACTCATAGCCCGAGTCGAACCCGATAACCTTATAGCCGATCGCCTCGAGATGACCCCGCACCAAGCTGTGCTTGACGAGATAACCCAGATCCTGGTCTAACTCTTGTGCAGCCATTCTCGTTTGCAAAGGAGTCAGGTAATTCAGATTTAAGCTGGAGGTGAACGCCCCTATCGTGAAGCAATAATTGCAGCGGCTACACTGCGCCACATAAAATCCCAAGTCCTCCAGTGCAAAGACAAAATCCGAATTGTCGAAGTTGAAGAAATCCAGCATCGCGTCCTGGCGCGTATATGTATCGAGTATGAAGGTATAGATATCCGGCAATTCTCCATCCGCGGGCACTTCAAGAGGCTCCTCCACCGAGAGGAGGATCGAGGTGACTCTTTCAGCCTCTGAGTCCTTGCGAATCTGCTGGACAATCTGAAAGACCGGGTAGATCAGCAACCCGACACTGACGATATTCAAGATTCGGTTCACAGAATGAAGATCGTACTGCTTCCTACCCAGCCACCACGGTCCCAATGTCATGAGAAGGGCGTAGGCGATTAGTAAGTATCGATGATGACCGATAACCTGCCCGATTGTAGGGATCTGTCGGATGGCCTGGTATGCATGTCCATAGGTGAAGAACAGGAGCAACAGGTAACTGGTGATTACACCCGCCCGGTAATCATTCCGAAGAATACGCTTCAATAGCATGAAGATCAGAACAGCGCCCACCAGGGATACAAGAAGAGGCCGAACCACGACCTCAAGTGCCACTTCCTGAATATTGTGAGCCAATAATGCGAGGACGGGAAAACTCGCAAAAAAGAAGGGATGGATGATGTATCGTCTCAGAACGGTCATATCAAGCGCAACAAACCTCCACCGATAGGAATGCCTCCACATAGTAATCTCAGCGCATTCCCGGTGAACTCCTACAAAGTGGAGATTTCAACACCGTATTGTACCGAAAGTCCCAGCCACAAACGCTGCCGACTACTTTCCGCTGACAATTGGGGGAAATCATACCCCCAGAATTGAGGATCCTACTGCCTCGTATGCATCATACAGGTGGTACTTCATCACGTCTTTCTCGAGGCTAAGGAATCTGGAACGTAGATTGTACTTCCCCCTCAGCGTTGCGTAAGGTTATTAATTTTCCGGATGTCCAAACCGCCTGCTCCAATCCCCAATAGAGGTCTATGGTCGTGTCCGTGCCTGCGCGAGTATGAACGTCCACAGCACCCGTGGTGTAGAAAGTGAACGCGGGAAATTCATAGACCATTCCTTCGCCGTCATCGAGCGTCCAGCCGGCCATCGAGACCTCCCCGCCTTCGTTGTGTAGACGGACGGTTTCCGTATCAATTGTGCCTGCCCCCTCGATACCGGAGATCACAACGCTCGGCGATACCAGAGTAGGTGCCGGTGTGGCGGTTTCTTGAGTTTTCGTTGGTCGTTCAATTTGAGAAGGGATTTCTCCTCCAAGCAAAGCTTCCACGGGAATCACAAGTGTTTGACCCGCGGATAGAGAATCAGGATCATCAATGTCATTGACCGCCATTAATCTCTCGAGCGAAACCTCGAACATCAAAGCGATATCCGTGAGCGTGTCACCTGAACGCACCAAGTATGTTATTGGAGTCGAGGAGGGTGTAACTGTGGAAGTTACCGTTGGCACCTCACTGGCGATGAGCGCAACGATGTCGATCGTAGGTGTGGGTGTCCCAGGTGGTGGTCGATCTCGTCGATCCCATACGCTTAGTATTACAACAACCGTGATCGCCGAAACCACCACGTTCAAGAGAAGATAAAGGAAGTATTGCCTCCAGTTGCCCCTTCGCACGCTTCCCATCGGCGCGCATGATAGCACAGGATCACAATTAATGGAATTGACCCGCAGTGGAAGCTGACTTTACAATTGCGATATATTTGGACACACTAACCACTCAGGTATCAGGACACGCAAGAACCGCCCTGTGATACTTCCTACACCACGATGCGTCGAGAATATTCAAGTGCCCTACATTATTGATGGTCATAATCTCATTGCACACACACCAGGAATCTCGCTGAGCGATCCCGATGACGAGATGCAACTGATGATGCTCCTACATGCTTTCTGTGCACGTGAGCAAAAGCGCGCGACGGTTTATTTTGACCGTCGCGCAGCCGGTCAACCGGATCCGGCCCCTATAGGCGGCTTGAGAGCCCACTTCGTCACACCCCCGCGCACTGCAGACGAGGCCATTCGTGCCCACCTCGTCCACCTTGGACCCGATGCGCGCAATTGGACTGTGGTCTCTTCCGACAGACAGGTGATGTCTGCCGCAATTCAAGTCGGGGCGCGGCACATCGACAGCCGTGTCTTCGCAGAGAAGATCGTTAATCTAACCTCCACGCCGGACTCAAGTGAAAAGCCCGACCCACCGTCGTCTCCTGAAGAGCTCGCCGCCTGGCAAGAGATCTTTGGGGATGCGGGTGGTAACGAGTGACCCGTTGCGCTAACCAAATATTAATATTATTACGATCTGGTAAGTGATAATATACAAGTGGGATAAGCTGCTCTTCTTGTGCTGTGTCGGTATCCGAGCTTATCCAGGGGGAACCCATATTACCGTTGATGTGCTCCCCCCGCACAGATGGTAGGTTCCCCGATTTATATCGAACCGCTGGATGCTCCCCCCCACATCCGGCGGTTCATTTTTATTCCACTTAACTTGGATAAGAATGGGGAGCCCTGAATCCCAGGTCTCAACCGGCTTTGGCTTCCGCTAACGCACTAGAATTCTAACTTTGGGGGAAAGTGAATCAACACAGCAGTGATATTGTCGGATCCACCAGACTCAGTCGCCGCCTGAACCAACGTATCGCACGCCTGTTGTGGATGATCAGCCCCCAAAACGATGTCTTGGATTTCGTCATCAGAGATCTGACCCCACAAGCCATCCGAACAAAGAAGAAGATATCCATCGTGCAAAATGGGATATGAGAAAACCTCTACCTCAAGCTCCTCCGTACGACCCATTGCGTTCCAGAGAACATTGCGATGCGGACTCTCGGCGGCTTCATCTTCGGTCATGGCACCCATATCGACTAGCTTCTTCACCATAGATTGATCTTTGGTGAGGACGTCAACCTTCTTCTCATTCAGCAGATACGCTCGCGTGTCGCCGACGTGCCCTATCATTAAGTATTCACCCAAGAGCAGCGTGATGGTCAGCGTTGTTGCACCACCCTCGGCATGCTTGAGGATGGCCTCGTTGGCCTCTACGAAAGCAGAGCGCACCATGTCTTCTAAAGGCTCTTCTTCGTTTGAAGGCTCCAATTCCATCAAACGCAAGAAGGCACCCTGAGTCAGTCGACGAGCGACTGTGCGGACAGCGATCGAGCTGGCGAGATTCCCGTGCTCATACCCCCCAAGTCCATCCGCCACACAGAATAAACCAAAATCAATCAAACCTTCGTGGCCGTCTGAGCCTCCTGTCAACACCAACAAGGCATCATCGTCTTGGCTGCGCTCTAGTCCTAAAGAATGCGCTGCGCCAACAACAACGTGCTTTCTACGCCCGGTTCCTAGTGTCATTTTCGGATCGAGAGGCGCAGTTGCTGCCCGATCGGGCGCTGGGGTAGTACGTCTACCAAAAATACGTTGGAATATCGACATGCAGATACTTTCCTTCGTTCCTAATCTTTGCCTCTAAGTCCCTGGCGTACGGCACAATTCTACAACCCTGCTCAAGTGCTGGCAAGCCGCTCAAATGTCACCTTTCTCCACAGAAACTTTCGCATAAATCTCACTCGAAACCATCGGGGGAGGCGACACATAACTTGCGCAATCCTGCACTATGGCTTGCATCTCAAAAAGCCTGTGCTATAGTCCGGTGAAGAAACAGGGAGAGATTGATGGGCGACACACGCAGTAGTTTTAGAAGTCGCTTAGGAATTCTGAGCGAGCTACTTGCATTCCTCTGGAAACGCAAGCGATGGTGGTTGATTCCTATGGTCAGTATGTTGATCCTCCTTGTGCTTGTCCTGGTCTTCGCCCAAGGATCAGCAATTGCTCCCTTCATCTACACTCTCTTCTAGCAAATCGCCTCAGCCCCCTATGGAGCAAGAGCTTGGAATCTTTTGGCGTCGCTGCGCTGTTACTCATAATCACGGTAGGCTATTCGCTCGGTTCGGTAACGGCCGCCAGCCGAGGGAGCACACCCTCGCCCACATTGCTCGATCTTTCCATTGTGAGCGCTCTTTGTGCAATAGCGCTCATCTCACGTCCGATGCTTGGCAAGTGGGGTGCCATAGGCGTTTGGCTTCTAGGAGCATTTCTGATTGGGGCTTCTCGAATCCTGCTCAGCAAAACCGGC
>JABAOF010028923.1_pt1 | contig 11057 bp, 8 predicted proteins | sample 7062171 | NCBI WGS metagenome assembly JABAOF01 (sample SAMN14538628, study PRJNA623070) | marine sediment metagenome | biome: marine biome [ENVO:00000428]; feature: marine pelagic biome [ENVO:01000023]; material: deep marine sediment [ENVO:00002113] | place: India: Gulf of Khambhat ... | reverse complement strand
GAGCCCGTTCTTTCGGAATGAAAGGGCGGGTTTTTGTTCATTAAGGGGGGGCTGGCAGAGATGAAATGCCTGGAATGCCAGTTTGAGAACCCAGAGTATGCCAAATTCTGTAATGAATGCGGTCACAACTTATCCCCCGCATCGAAGGCAACCTCCCAAGCTTTTTCCTTTGAGGAAAAACTAGAAAAGATTCAACGATATCTTCCCAAAGGCCTCACTGAAAAAATCCTTGCTCAAAGAGACAAAATCGAGGGCGAGCGTAAGCAAGTTACGGTCATGTTCTGCGATATGGAGGGGTTTACCCTCCTGGTCGAGAGGCTCGGCCCTGAAGAGGCCTATCATATTATGGACCAGGTTTACGAAATCCTTATTCACAAGGTCCACGACTTTGATGGGACAGTCAACGAAATGACCGGAGATGGGATCATGGCCCTTTTTGGAGCTCCCATCGCCCTGGAGGACGCGCCTCAGAAGGCCCTTTGGTCCGCTCTCTGTATTCATCGTGAGATAGCCAAATTCAACGACCGAAAGAAGGAAATAGGACCCCTCAAGATGCGGATTGGGATTCACACTGGACCTGTGGTTGTGGGTACTCTGGGCAATAATCTGAGGGTAGAATTCAAGGCAGTGGGTAATACTGTTAATTTAGCTTCTCGAATGGAAGGGCTGGCAGAATCAGGGACTACATATGTGACCGAGGAAACATTAAGACTGACCGAGGGGCTCTTTCGGTTTGAGGCCATAGGGAAAAAGGCCGTTAAGGGCAAACAACAAGCGATTCCTGTATATAAGCTCCTATCCGGTAAAGAGGATATGCACCGCCCACGTCTAGGTTCTGAGCGGCGGATCTACTCGGAGATGGTCGGGAGGGACAATGAACTTGACATGCTGGAGCTTCAGGTGATGAAGGCCATAAATGGTGAAGGCTCGATTGTCAACATTATCGGAGAGGCTGGAATTGGTAAATCGAGGCTCGTGGCTGAGTTGAAGAAGCGTGAGGTGGTACACAGGGTATCCCTATTAGAGGGAAGTGCAATCCCGATAGGAAGGAATCTGAGTTATTATCCGATTATTGATCTTTTAAAGCAATGGGCGCGTATACGGGCGGATGATACAGAGGCAGCGGCATTGGGCAAGCTGGAGGCTGCTGTTAGGGGCCTATTTCTGGGAGAGGTAGGCGAGGTGCTTCCATTTGTGGCGACCCTCATGGGGATGAAGCTGTCCGGCAGGTATGCGGAAAGGGTTAAGGGTATAGAGGGCGAGGCACTTGAGAAACTGATTCTGAAGAATTTGCGGGAGCTCTTAATCAAGGCAACTGAGCGGAGACCCCTAGTGATTGTATCAGAAGATATGCACTGGGCTGACACGAGTTCCATTGAGCTTATGGAATCTCTGTTTTCCTTGGCAGGGGTCTATAGGATTCTTTTTGTCAATGTGTTTCGCCCGGGTCATAAGGAGACAGGAGACAGGATAGCTGCAACCACAAAAGAAAGGCTCCCGGCGCGCTATGTCGAAATAGTGCTGGGACCCCTAGATGAACGAATGAGTGAAGCACTTATCTCCAATATGTTGAACACTGGCGGACTTCACCACGCCGTCATTGAGCAAATAGTACAGCGAGCCAGTGGCAATCCCTTTTTCATTGAGGAGGTCGTGCGATCGTTCATTGATGAGGGTGCGATCCTCATGAAAGAGGAGGGATTCGAGGTTACGGAAAAGGTCAGCGAGATCCCCATTCCAAGTACCATTAATGATGTCCTGATGGCCCGAATTGACCGCCTGGAGGAGAAAACCCGGCATCTGGTGAAGGTGGCATCGGTCATCGGCCGGAGCTTCTTCAACCGCATCCTCTCAGATGTGGCGAGCGATGTCGAGGATATCCCGGGCAAATTGTCTTTCTTGCGCAAGATCCAACTTCTCCGAGCCCAGGAGCGGATGGGCGAGCTCGAGTATCTCTTCAAGCACGCCCTGGCTCATGAGGCCGCCTACGAGTCCTTGCTCGCTCCAAAGCGGAGAGAGCTCCATCTAAAGGTCGCACACTCCATAGAAAAGATCTTCAGGGAAAGGCTCCATGAGTTTTACGGTATGCTCGCCTATCACTACGGCCGGGCAGAGGATCGGGAGAAGACGGAGGAGTTCCTGATCAAGGCCGGCGAGGAGGCCCTGCGATCGGCTGCCTCCGACGAGGCGCTTCATTACTACGAGGAAGCCCTGCAGCTGTATCTGAAAAAGTCCGGTCCTGAAGCAGATCCCGAGAAGGTGGCCATGCTGGAGAAGAACATCGCGCTGGCCCTGTATAACCGAGGACAGCACGATGAGGCTGTGGGACACTTTGACCGGGCCTTGGAACATTATTGGGGGAAATCACCGAAGAATGCGTTTTCAAGAATAATCGAGTTCTTGTCCTCTTTCTTGCACTTTGTCACTGCATTGTTCATTCCATCCTTGAAGTTTAGAAGGACTCCAACCCAACGAGATCTGCAAGTTTTCGATCTCTTCTACAAGAAATGTAAGGCCTTGGCTATAACCAATCCAAAGAGATTCTTTATTGAATTCTTCTTCTTACACAAGAGAATTACCGCCTTCGATCTTCAAAAGCTCGAAAACGGGACGGGCTTATTTGTAAGTGCCAGCCCGCTATTCTCTTTTTCCGGCATTTCATTCGGTTTGAGCAGAAGACTGCTGGATTTCGTCAGGCACAGGATTTGTAGAGATGATGTAAGAACTTCCACCATATATGAGATATGTGAAACCATGCATAATTTCTTAGAGGGAAACTGGAAAGAAATAAGAATTTATGATGATGATTTGATAAAGAAAAATTGCGACATTGGAGAAATCTGGGATGCCACACATATCCTGTACTGGCATGCTCTTCCATGTATCTATCAGGGATCCCTCGAGATCGCCGAATCGATATTGAGTAGGTTGGATGATATTTTTCAAGTCTACCAATATGATCTTGCCAAGACTTACGAACATGAATTGAAATCGTGTTTGCTGATGGAATGCCGCAGATTTAATGATGCGCTGATTGAAATTAAGGAGGGCATTGATTTTGAGGAGAAGGCGGGTCCAGGGTTTTGGGAGATTTATGTTTGCGAAGCACGGATATACACTTTAATTGGAGAGATTGAAAAGGCGGAAAGATGCTTGGAGAAAGTGGATAGCATGCGTCACAAGATTAGACCCGTCCCTTTTCAAATGACCGGATTCTATAGAGCTGAGCTGGAGTATAATCTCTATCGATTGAAAGAAATGCTTAAAAATGGCAACAAAAAGAAGCTATCCGAATACCGCAAGAAGGCTATCAGGTCAGTTAAGATACTCTTAAGGAATGTGCGGAAAGTAGCCCGATATCGTACGGAATCGTACAAGCTGACGGGAGAATTCTACTGGCTGATGAATAAACAGAAAGAGGCCCTTAGGTGGTGGCATAGCGCCATTAAGGAAGGAGAACGCCTCGGCGCTCGTCTTCAGCTTGCAGGTGTTTTTTTTGAATTGGGAAAACGACTGCTTGAGCCTGGGAGCAGGCAGAGAGTTCTTGATGGAATCAACGCAGAAGATTACCTGGAAATGGCAAGATCAATGCTAGAAGATATGAAGCTACAGTCGTATCTGGATGAATTGAGTCAAATCACTAGGGATTAGGGGTCTGAATGGATAATGGGATTAAAGATTTGCTGTCACTCTGCTCCCGTATCGATTTTGGCACTGTGAATCTCTCCCGAGAAGAAGAAGCATTCCGTGGGGAGCTGAACCGGGAGATGCTGTCACTCTGTGAATACTTACCTGAATGCAAACGAACGGAGGCAGCATTATTTTTGGTGGAATACTTGCAGGCGTCTTTTAGCAGCGGCCTTAATTTCGTCAACTATTTCTACGCGCCTGCATGGTCGATCCTCTTTTGGCTCCATCGATCCTGTCCCGATAACAGAAAACTGGACCCAAAATATATGAAAGATGCAAAGACCGGCCATACCATGGCCATGTTCCTTCACGCTTTCGACGATCATCTAAATGACGGTCAATGGCCTGTTACGCACCTTGCCTTGCTTATAAGAAGCCAATCCTGGATGATCATGAACCAAGCGTATAGTAGATTAGCCAAGGGAGTGGAAAAGGGAGAGGAAACTGTTCGTGGTTTTATAAACGATTACTATTCGAGCATTAGCAAGTCCGACAGAGCTGAGTCCCTCGATAGCTACTGCGTGCTTTTCAGGAAACAGATGGCAACCTGGTTGATCGCTCCTGTCCTGCTGGCAAGAAAGATATGCCCCGACGAAGAATTTTCCCGCTCCATTCAGGCAGTTTATTCCTCCTTTGGCATTGCCTGGAGGCTCCTCGATGACATTCAAGACATTGGGAAAGATATGATAAAGGGCGTTCATTCTTCCATATATGTTTGCCTTAATGAAGATTTAAAGGGTTGCTGGGATAAAGACATTGAAGAAAAAAAAGATCAGAATAACGACTGCGTGCAAGCTATCTTGAGTTATGTTCTGGAAAAAGGGGTAGTTGACACCATAAAGGAAAGGTCATGCGGTGAGCTGGAATCAGCCGCATCTATAGCTGACTCATGCAGCATGCCAGGCTTGGCAGGTGAGCTTCGCTGTCTTTTAAACCCTCTGAGGAAAGGGTAGAACCGATCATGAAGGGAAACACTGCAGATGAAATCTGTCCGGGGGTGGGGCAAGAAGTACTTTCTATCGAGGTAACAACTCGTTGCAACAGCTCATGCTTACACTGTTTTGCCCGTTCCGGTATCTCCAGACGCTCCAGCCTCCCTGTCGATCTCGTCAAGGAGATCATTGTCGAGGGACATGATGTCGGATACCGACACCTGCATATTACAGGCGGTGAACCCCTACTCTGGAAAGGTCTGTTCGAAGCCCTGGACTGTGGCTTTGGCGTAGGATATGAAACTATCTTTATGAATTCCAATGGAACACTCATTACAGAGGAGATCAGTAAGACACTCGCCGGCTACGGTAGCTTTTCGATTTCGGTCAGCTTGGATGGGCCCGAAAACCTGCATGACCGCATACGGGGAAAGGGATCACACAGAAGGACGATGCGGGGCATAGAGAAGGCGCTTAATGCGGGGAATGATTGTACAATTTTCACCACGGTTACAAAAAGCCTGCTGCCGAAGCTACCGATTTTCGTAAATGATGTATACAAAGAGTTTCCGACCATCGACGGTCTCATTCTTATACAGCTCATTCGCATAACGAACGGTGCGTTTGCCCTATCAAAGGAGCTTCTTGAGCCAGAAGACTTTATACGATTGGTGCGAATGGTTGCGCTTTTGAATGTCGGCGGTTTTCGAACGATTGTGAAGAAGAATCCTGTCGCCAACATTGTTTCTAAATTGCTGGATATGCCATGGATTCAGCTTGTTCCTCCCCTTTACCGTGAGGGTTGCATGATAATCATGGCAAATAGAAATATCGGCGTTGTGCACTCAAACGGAAATAGCTTTGGCAAATACAGGCCCGGCATGATTCGAAAAGTGTTGGCTTCCGATGTGTATCGAAAAACTGTTACGCCGGACCAAGCAACCTGTCCATCATGTAAGTATGCCCAACTCTGTGAGGAAAATGGAATGATCCGGCCTTTGCAAGGGTATGGAGATCTCTACTCCGATAGCCCCTATTGCAAACAAGTCCTGGACAGGATTGAATCGGCTCAAACCGTTTCAGGAGGGAAGCGAGACAGACGAGAGGTCTGTGTTTGCTGATATGGCCTACACCAAAACCGGCTTGGGGGGTACTGAGGTTCTGCAATCAAGATGCCCTTGTGGAATTGGGACAATGTTATTCTGGCGGATGTGTAAGCACATCTAAGGAGATTGCGACCCGTGGAGATCGCTTCAATAACAGCCACCTATAATAGTAGAAGAAAAGAAAGGAGGTATATATCGAGCCAGGAAAAAAGGACAACACCATAGTTGTCATTGCAAAAGGCAAGAGTGATTTCGGTCAGAGGGGCCCTAAAGGACAAAAACTGCTTAGGTGCTCTTCGGGACCTGACAACCTCATGATTAAGAACTCTCAAACACAAATAAAAGGAGGAGAACATGGATGGCGAAAGAAAAGTGAACGATTTTATAAAGTTTATTCAAGACATAGCAATAAATCAAGATCTAGCAGTTGAGTTTCTGTCCTTAAATAATGCTGCTGAATTAAGAGATTTCTTCAAGAAACACAAATACGATGTACCAGAGAAAGATTGTGAGGATATACTATTTACCAGAAAACGTATGGAAGGGCTTACAATTCCTAAAAACACAGAACTAGGCCTCGTAAAAATAGGCCCCGTTGGAGAAATGTACCCCATTGAGAGGGAAAGAGGCCCTATACCAGGAGAGCCCATGCCGGACAATTTATGGCCTTGGCCGTGCGGCCCCAAAAGGGCATACTAATATAGTAAGAAGTTGTATTTAAGACTCTGGGCAAGACGATCTCTTTGAATACACTTGCTGCCTTAACCTCGGGCTTCAATTAAGAGACCGAATTTGGATAGGCTCAATAGCGGGAGTGCCTGACGAAAGCCGTTATCGGTATGCCCTCCTTCTTCACTTGTTTCTCGATATTGTAACCAATCGGTGGGGTCCCTCCGACCCACCGATTACATTTGTGGATCGTGCAAACGGAGAATAGGAGGTTGTTCGTGATTAAGCTTCTCAAATCAGATCAGAATACCGTCGCATTCAATACGGAAACATTGGATTTTTATCCAGTGCCGGCTGGAGTTGCTGATTCTCTATCGAGTGATGAGGTGCCTACTTCAAAGGAATCAAATAAGCTATCTCAGCATGATCCTATCAAAGACAACCGAGCGCGAATTGTTGATTTAGTATTATTGATCACACAAACGTGCAACCTTAAATGTTCCTATTGTTTCGCCGAAGCATACATGGACACGCATTCTGATAATCGAGTTATGAGCCCGGCTACTGCACGTGTTGCAATTGAGAAAGTACTCAAAAATCTACCGGATTTAGGAAGGATTCGGTTTTTTGGGGGAGAGCCCTTAATTGGTTTTGCTACTATTAGGGAAGCAGTACAAGCCACTGAAGAATATTGTATGTCCCTTCAAACCCAGATGCCTGCTTTCATGATCAGCACAAATGGGACATTGATAAGCCAAGAAGTGATCCGATTTTTCAAGAAATATAACTTTTCGGTAATTATCAGTTTGGATGGGCCCAAGCACGTTAATGATAAACAGCGACAATTTCGTTCGGGAAAAGGGACATATGATATTGTCAGAAAGAAAATTGATCTGCTTCGGAATGCAGGCATAGAGTTCAGTTTAGAGGCAGTATTCACAAACTACCATACGAGCTGTAATGAGACAATTGAGTCAACATACGAATTTTTAGTTAAGTTGGGTGCCCAGGATATCATCTTAACCCCTGCTATAGGAGGGGCACTAGACGAATCTCTCGATGGAGGTTTTTTAGCTGATTTGGAGGAAAGTTATACGGCTTCGACTGAGAGAATAATGGATAGTTGGTTGACCGATTCTCCAATAAGAATGCCCTATTGGCTCGATATCGCGCATACACTCATATCCCGGGGGGGTAAAAATCACATCTGCGGCGCCGGGTATAAGGGAATTACGGTAGACTGCTCAGGGAATATATTCCCTTGCTATAACTTAATTAGTGATAGTCTATATATGGGAAACGTCTATGACAAAGAGTTCCCTGGCGAGGGCTTTAGTAGGGTGACGGCGCTGATGTGTCAAACTTCAAAGGACAGTTTTCCCAAGTGTGTCAAGTGTTGGACCAAAAAACTGTGCTCTCCATGTTATGGTGATACTTTTTTCGCATGCGGAACCTTAAGTGCACCAAGAGAAAGTATTTGTGTCATAATTCGCTCGATTGCAAGAGCTATACTGCTTAAGGTTGCAGAATTCATAACTGATGAAGAGAAATGGACAAGTTTCGCTGAAAATGTTAATCGATTGCATGTATGCTTTGATACTGATTACCAAGACAAAAAATTATAGATGTGATTGTCTTTGAGGATCCAACCAAAATGAAAGCAGCTCTTGTAACCCCATGTCTTCCCCATTTGCCGTTTCACCCCAGTTATTTTCTGGGTTACGGCTCCGCTATCTTGGCGGGAAAATATGATTTGGAAGTGATAGACCTAAATGCAGAACTGCATTTCAGCAATAGAGGAAAACTTAAACCAATATTGAGTGTAATGGACACGGCCCAGCTCGTTTCGGACGTCTTGCATCTTTACCCCTTTCACGACGAAGTTGATACCCATATTGACAGGCATTATAAAACAATACCCTGGGAAAAATATCTTTTAGTTTATGTGACTCCTCCTTCCTGGTTCCCTATGGTTGCGACAGAGGAAGTTTTGAGACTCTCTCGGGTCATCAAAAAGGTGTCGCCAGAAACTAGGATTTTTTTCTTTGGCAACTCTCTGGCTTCATGGACAAATGAAGTTGAGTTAAAGGAGCATGGGGTACAAACAGTGCACCTGAATGATCCCTTTGCGAAGGACGCGACCGCAAAACCTGTCAGGTATGATCTGCTGCCGAATCCTGTTTATGAACATCGAGATAAATACCTATTTGACCTTCTCCCATTCACGTTGAAGCACGGGTGCTCCTGGGGACGATGCAGATTCTGCTCTCTGTCTAAAGGCTGGCATTCAGGATATCTTGTGAGGTCAGCCAAGGCCGCAATCAAGGAATTGGAGGTGCTCATTGATCAATATGACCCAAAAGTGCTCGTTTGCCGGGACCATTCACTCAATGGTCACAATTTGATTGAGTTCTGCGGTTACCTCGAGGGATTTAACAAGCCTTGGTGTGGGCAGTCTAGAGCGGATTTGTCTGAGAAGAAGATAAAGGCATTGTGGAAAGCGGGATGCAGAGCGATCTACTTTGGCTTGGAGTCTGGAAGTGACAGGACACTCAGAGCAATGAACAAAGGGATCACCTCAAAGCAGATGTCTAATTTCATAAAAAGATTGAATTCAAACGGGATCTTTCCTGTTCCTTCTCTTATAATCGGTGCCCCAGGGGAGGGAGGAGAAGATTTTGAGAAAACGATTCAATTCTTGGTGGAGCACAGGCGTTACCTTGACGTAGTGAATGTGTACCCCTTCATGATAACACCAGCTTCCGAGTTCAGTTCTAAGAAAAAGCAGCCGGATAAGAATATGCCCATAAGAATGTTTCGATTCATGCAGACATGCGAAGACCTGGGGTTGAAAATCATTTTCGGTGAGCAGTCCGTTGAGTATTTTCTCTTCAAAAGGATTTGCAAAGACCGTCTACCGGGTTACTGAAGAAGGAGATCTTTTTCCTTCACCGCCGGTAAATAGGAGGTCGAAAATGCGCGGTGATAAAGCTCCAATTCTGCTTCACAAAGTGGCGTACACCCCAAGGAAGGGATACGATAAAACAGATCGCGGAATACCTGGGGATAAAGCCCACCGCATCTGGAGCGGCCGCGTTGTCAGACGAGATTGAATCACAAGCTTTCGAGTACCTACAGAAAATAGGGGACGTTGTTGAGAATGTTGAATAAACCCTAGGATCGGGAGTCAGACTTTAGTATTGGATTCTTCAAACGTTTCCCTCACCTGATCACCACCATGGATTACCTCAAAACTCCAGATTCAGTAGAAGCCGGGGTCAGACTTTATTGTTGACTTTTTTTGGACTCTTTCCTCCCCCCATTACCCCAAGAAACCCCCCGGAAACTCAGGATTCATGAACTGCAAAATGCCGTCGAAGATCACCGTAAGTCACGTTGGCCAGAAAACGGCGCTTATCCTGTTCAGTATTAAGAAGATCTCACCTCGGCCTTCGTGTTGAATAGGGGACGTTGTTGAATTTGTTGACTTACTTTTGGGGTGACTGTTTGACGGCCTTGGGATCCGCTGAAGTGGAAACGCCGAGATGGGGGGGCATGTCTGCCACCAGGATCGAGAATACCTCCACCAGTTCATCCAATATCTGACAATTTACGTCGGAACTAAGCCCGCGATGGCTTCCGAGAAATCAAAGGAGCACTAAGGCATGCCTGCTGGGTTATAAACCCGTCACTAAGTAGTCCTTTGTGCATTTTCTTGTAATGCAGTTATTCAACAAATTCAACAACGTCCCCCATTTCTCTGATTGGTGCGATTCACTAAAAGATTACTACCTTAGGTCATTATGGCCACTACGTTCCTAACCTCCTGACTTTCTCAAGGACGCTTGCTGTTTCAGCACAGCGCCCTCCCATTCCATCAAAAGCCTATTGAAATTAACATAGAGGGCGTCCTTGAAATCGTCAAAGGCGTCTTGTTTTGCACCCGGATCGTTGACGATGTTATTGTATAGCTCACGCTTTAGCGCAAAACTTAATAGATCTGAGCCATCAGGCAAGCAAACAAAAGAAATCTTACCGTCCTCAATTCCCTCAAAAAGGATTTCCATAGCCACCTCATTGTCAAGCAGTTTGTGAAGTGGACCGTATTCAGACAGAGCCACTATTTTCAGAAACTCAATAATTCGATCATCGAGTTTGGCGTCAAAGATCAAGACTTTTTCACGAAGCTGGTTGTATCCGAAAACGAGGCGAACCGTCATTTCCTTTTCTATGGAAGCAAATGCTGGGGCAAGTCCACGGTATTCAGTTGCAGTTGATTTCAGGGCGTCTTTGTATCTGGTTTCTGCTTCGGCCCATTTTTGCTCATCCTCCCAGATTGTCTGCAGCCAGAGCTTATTGTGCATGTCATGGTAAAGCAAACCCGACGCAATGGTTACCTGAGCCTTACATTGTGGGCAGAACGCGTTGTTTAGAGAGCGACTAAGAATAGCATCCTTAAGTGATGGATCTAGAGTTACATTCACTGAATTGTAAAAGCGAGTCTCAAACGTATTTTTGCATTCTGAACAAGTTATTCGTTCAGAGGAAGGCATCGTCATTTTTCTCTCCTTTTTCCCGTGACCCTCCTGGGGCTAGTGATCAAAAAGGAAAAGTTCACGTATATCATCCTTATCGGTATGGCGGTCAATAAAGTGAACAG
>JABAOF010002630.1_pt2 | contig 11060 bp, 9 predicted proteins | sample 7062171 | NCBI WGS metagenome assembly JABAOF01 (sample SAMN14538628, study PRJNA623070) | marine sediment metagenome | biome: marine biome [ENVO:00000428]; feature: marine pelagic biome [ENVO:01000023]; material: deep marine sediment [ENVO:00002113] | place: India: Gulf of Khambhat ... | reverse complement strand
GCCACCGCGCGGAGGGACTGCTCGGCGGGTGTGCTATGCGACGAATCTCTGACTCACCACACGACAGCGCGGCGATTACCAGGGACCCGCTTCTCGTAGTCATGGTGTAACTGGAGGCTGTGGGTATTCTTCGAGTCCTGCTGCGCCTCGGATGCAAGCAGGTGGGAGTCACGCTTCGGCCGCGCTCTGCCCCTCGCCCCTGGTTAGCAGACGCTCGGCGAAATCCATGCGCTCGTGCAACTCCGCAACCGACTCTCGCACCTGGTAGACCTGCTCATGCAGCGTATCGACGGCATCCGTGAGGCGATCGAACTCCTCGCGCCCCACCTGCCCGCGACGAGCCACACGCGCCGCCAGTATCATCTTCAGCCCCCCCAGCGCGAAACCGCCGAGCATCCCAACCAAGATCAGTATCGCAATCTCTTCCGGCATGAATCCCTCTCGCTGTCCTTACGACTGCGTGCGAATCAGGCGGCAGCACCCAACGGACCGTGACTCAAATCCCACGAGCACGCGGCCCGCGCCGGAGCCTTTGCCAGCCGCGCCCGGGGATACTCGCGTCAGTTGTGGAACGGTCCACTAGACCGGCGTCGAGGCATTTAGCCGCTTTACGTCTCGTTGATTTCCCTTTGTCAGCAACCGCTCGGCGAAATCGACCCGCTCGTGCAGCTCGGCGATGCTATCCCGCATCTCCCCCATCTGCTCGTACAGGCCATCCACGGCGTCGGCGAGTCGTTCTACCTTCTCCCCTTGGACCTCGTGGTGACGCCGCGTTCGCCCCGCGATCCACATCCTGAAACAGGCAAGACCGGTCGCACAGAGCAGCGCGATCGCTGCGAGTGGCATGATGTCGTACGGCGGCATGGGCACCTCGAGCTGAGCTTCACACTGGCGGTGACGGTTGGAGCCGGGCCGTGTCCACCCCGCTCCCCCTCAGTCAACATTGTCCCGCGCAAGTCCCCGCGCCAGCTGCGACCCCTACGCAACGCACTACGTTAGCCCCCTCTCCGGGTTTCGCACCGCGGTCTGCCTGAAGCGAAACCACTCAGAGCGCTGTTACCGACGCTCCCTCGGAGGGCTCAGCGACAAACAGGTGATCCGCCAGGCTACCGTCGTACTCCCGAGTCTGATAGAACCGATCAGATAATTCCCGAAGCACAGTCTCGACGCCCTCGCCAGCACACAGTGCCACGACGCACCCCCCGAGGCCCGCACCCGTGAGCCGAGCTCCAACGGCACCACCGAGGAGCGCGATGTCGGTCAGTTCGTCCAGTTCCCGGCAGCTCACCTCATAGTCACCCCTGAGACTCAGATGGGACTCGGACATCAGCCGGCCAAAGGTCCCCAGGTCACCGTCCGCCATCGCAGCCTCGGCCTCGTCCACCCTCGTAGCCTCGGTCACCACGTGCCGAAACCTCCGCCCCAGCTTCTCGTCGAGCAGGCCAGCCGCCCGTTCGAGAAGCACCTCCACCCCGACGTTCGCAATCAAGGTCGTGTATGATTGGGTCTCGCTGCCAAGGCCCAGGCCCTGCGTGACGATCGCCAATGCCTCGCCGCACTCTCTGGTCCGCGCGTTGTAGATGTCGCGAGCCGCGCCGGACTTCTCGGCCCGAACCAGGCTATAGGCAACCACGAACTGCCACTCACCGGGGATCGGCCTGTCGGACACTCGCAAGGGGTCGAACTCGATCCGCGCCGCCGAGTGCGGTTTGGCTTCCAGACAGATGGCCTGATCCATGCCCCCGCCCTGGAGGCCGACGTACCGCTCCGCCCTGGCTAGCAGCTCGGCGAGCTCGATCCGCTGGATTGCCAGGTCGTTTGCCTGCACCAACGGGAGTGCACTGGCGACCACCAGCGCCGATGAAGAGCTGAGCCCCGAGGCGATGGGGATGTCCGAACTCACCACCGCGTCGAATCCACAGATCGATCCGAATCGTCGGGCCAGTCCTTGCGCTGCCGCCTTCACATAGTTCCCCCAGTCTCCCGCAGGGAACGGCTCGATGCTCGTGTCCAGTGTGAAGGTCCGTGGCGTGAAGCGCGGGTCGAGATTGGCGATCCGGACCGTCCTGTCGTCTCTGCGTCGATAGAGAATGGCCACGCACCGCTGGATGGCCATCGGTAGCACAGCGAGCCCGTTGTAGTCGACGTGTTCCCCTATGAGGTTGACCCGCCCGGGGGCGCGAACCACGTGGCTGCCGCCCGGCGAGCCGTACAGCCGAGCGAAGGCGCTCTGGAGCTGCTCCAGCCGCGGCCCTTGGATTGCCGGCTCCAGTGGCCTCACTCCGAACCGGCCAACCCGACCACCCGCCCGTCGAGCCGCCAGGCCGGGTCCACCGCCACACCCAGGTGCGCCAGAGCAGTCACGGCGATGTCTACGATGTTGGGAGTGTCCTGGGGCGCACCCTTCAACGCGGACGACCCACTCACCACGAGGAAGATCGTCAGCTCCTGGGACGACAGTCCCCCGTGTCCCCCGTCGTCCTGGCGTCCATGATCGGTGCAGACGAGGATCAGCCAGTCTTCCTGGTCATAGGTCGCGCGGCTGCGCACCGCCTCCACCAGCCGCCCAACCTGGACATCGGCCGCCTCGATGGCAGCCTGGTATTCCGGTGCCAGGGAACCGGTCGCGTGACCCACGACGTCGATGTTTCCCAGGTAAACGAAGGCGGCATCCGCATCTTCGCTCGCAAGGTGCTCGACGGCAATATCCACCGACTGGGAATCGGCGTGCGGATAGCCCAGCGCGTCACCGCTGACCACATGCTTGACGTCGATGCCGTCGCTAATCAGGGGTCCGCCCGAGGTCGTATCCCCCAGGGGCGGCCAGTCGACGACCGCGAACGTGCTGAACGTGGAATCGATCCTCTCCAACCGGGTGAGGAAATCGGGATACGTCGCGTAGTCGTTCCCTGTGAAGTTGTTCCCCATCACGCGGTGCTTGGGCGACCACACCCCGGTGAGCATGTTGGACCAACCTGGGCCGCTGACGGTGGGGGCACGCGTCTGCGCCTGATCGCTGAAGGTGCCGTCGGCAATGAGCGCGTCGATGTTCGGAGTACGGGCCGATGCCAGTACGTCCACCCGAACGCCGTCGAGACCAATCAGGAGTACTTTCTCTTGCCCGGTCGCTCCGGCGCAGCCGGCGAGTACCGTGCACACGCTCACCGGAATGACAAGGACTCGAAGCACGCTTGGCGGTGAACCGATATCATGGAGTCTCATACAGCCTCCGGAATAGAGCCCATTCGCTGCAGGTGTCACGTGCTTGGCTGTGCGGCATACGCGAGATCGGCACCCAACACCCTGGCACCCAACACCCAGCACCCCGCCGACCCAGCGTACCAGCGAAGTACAAAGAGACGCCGTGGGTCGTAGTCCGTCAATCGTATCGACCAGCATCGCGGCCCACCCAACTGAGTACATTGTAGGAGGACAACCCACCCGCCTCGGCAGGCAGGCTCGAGTATGTCGCACGTGAGTCACATAGCCGTCTCCAGAACGGTGGCCGCCATCGAAGGATCCCGAGAACGCGAACGGGTCCGTACGGTGATCGTGGAGGATCCCGACGATCTCGCCGTGCTCCTCGCCGACCGGGTCGTCGAGATCATTCAACGGGAGACCGAGGCCAAGGGACGGTGCGTGCTGGGCCTGGCTACCGGCAGCACGCCCATCGGCATCTATCGGGAGCTCATTCGCCGGCACCAGGGCGGCAACGTCGATTTCTCCCACGTAATCACGTTCAATCTGGACGAGTATTACCCAATGTCGCCGAGTAGCATCCACAGCTACCGGCGGTACATGATGGAGAATCTCCTTTCCCAGGTGAACATCGACCCCGCGAACGTCCACATTCCCGACGGCAGCGTGGCCCGGGAGCGGGTCGCAGGCCACTGTCGAGAGTATGAGGAGGCGATCCGGGCTGTGGGCGGGATCGATTTTCAGATCCTCGGGATCGGCCGGAGCGGTCACATCGGCTTCAACGAACCTGGTTCCCCCCCCGAGTCACGCACCCAGCTAATCACCCTGGACACCATCACCAGGAAGGACGCAGCCGCCGACTTCTTCGGCGAGGACAACGTCCCCGCTGAAGCGATCACAATGGGCGTGGCGACCATCCTGGAGGCACGAGAGATCGCCCTCATCGCCACGGGTGAGCACAAGGCAGCCATCGTCCGCCAGGCCGTCGAGGACGAGATCTCTTCGAATGTGACAGCCACCTATCTCCAGCAGCACGCGGGCGCCACGGTGTACCTGGATTTGCCCGCTGCCGGCGAGCTCACCCGCATCAAGACCCCGTGGGTACTCGAGCCGGTCGAATGGACCCCCGAGATGACCGAACGGGCGGTTGTCTGGCTGGCCGACCGTACCGAGAAGGCCATCCTCAAGCTGACCGCCAAGGACTATCGGGAAAATGACTTGAGTCCCTTGTTATCCAAGTATCAGTCGGCCGGTGAGCCGAATGGGGAGGTGTTCAGCAGACTGAGAGACAAGATTTGCGGGCGGGCGAAGCTGCCGACCGGGAAGCGGATCCTCGCGTTCTCACCTCACCCCGATGACGACGTGATCTCTATGGGCGGTATTCTGCGGAAACTCTGGGAAAACGAGAACGAGATCTCGGTCGCCTACATGACCAGTGGGAACATCGCCGTGTTCGATCACGACGTGAGGCGTCATCTGAGCTTNNCCGGCACGCCATCGAGGATAGCGGCCTAAAGGGTAAGCGGCCGGGCGACGTCGACTCCGACGAGGTGCAAGCACTCAAGCGCGTCATCCGGGAGTCCGAGGCCGTAGCCGCCATCGCAGAACTCGGGCTGCCGCCGAAAGCGGCGCGGTTTCTGAACATGCCGTTCTACCACACCGGTGAAGTCCGCAAGCGGCCGATCAGCGAGGAGGACGTCGAGATTGTCGTTCAGCTGCTCCACGAGGTGCGCCCGGAGCTCGTGTTCGTGGCCGGCGACCTCTCCGACCCCCATGGCACGCACAGGATGTGCAAGTCAGCAATCGACCGTGCCCTCGCCCGTTACACTGAGACGCCGCCTGAGGTTTGGCTGTATCGGGGGGCGTGGGAGGAGTGGTCCATCACGCAAGCAGACGTGCTGGTTCCGCTGTCTCAGGAAGAGTTGCGCAGGAAGATCCTCGCCATCTTCAAGCATCAATCGCAAAAGGATGTGGCGGCGTTCCCCGGCGGGTACGACGACCGCGAATTCTGGCAGCGAGTCCAGGCGCGCAATCTCGACACCGCGGCCGAAGCTGATAGACTGGGCCTGCCGGAATACTACGCCATGGAGGCCTATCGCATCGAACTGCCATGACGCACGTACGCCGGCTCCTCCTCTCGTTGTCGTGGGCGGCACTCTTGCCGGCCGCATCCGGCTTCACCACCTCACTGCTCCACACTCCAACCGGCCAACCATCCGATCAATCACAGGAGACCATCCGCATTCTGGCGTACAACATTCGCCACGGCCTGGGGATGGACGAGCAGATCGACCTCGAGCGAACGGCTCGAGTCATCCAGCGCCTGGACCCGGATGTCGTTGCGCTGCAAGAGGTGGACAGGAGAGCAGAACGCACCGGCGGCGTTGATCAAGCCGCCGTTATGGGTGAACTCACAGGCATGCACGCCGTGTTCGGCGACTTCATGGATTACCAGGGTGGGCAATACGGGATGGCGCTTCTCTCGAAATACCCCATCGCAGCCACGACCAAGCACCGGTTACCCGAGGGACGAGAGCCGCGTTCCGCCCTGGCAGCCACCATTCGCGTTGGGGAGAGCGGGGCCGAGGTGATCGTCGTCGGCATTCATCTATACGCCACAGCCGAGGAGCGGTACGCCCAGGCCAGTCGGATCGTGGACATCTACGAGAACGAGGGGAGACCGGTCATCCTGGCAGGGGACTTCAATTCCACGCCGGAGTCCGAGGTTATGGCGCTCCTCAGGCAATCGTGGACCATTCCGGCAAAGGGCGAGGATCACCTGACCTTCCCCTCCACCGAGCCGGACAGGGAGATCGACTTCATCATCTATCGACCAAGGGAACGGTTCGAGGTCGTCGAATCCCGTGTGATCCACGAGCCGATTGCCTCCGACCACCGGCCTGTGTTACTCGAAGTAGTGCTCAGGGACAGATAGGGGGATCGGGCCCTCGGTCAACGAAGGTTCGTGCTCGAGTCACCAGCGCCCTGGAGCGAGTCACAGGTTTGTGACTAGTACCATGCGCCGAGTAGCCCCGCAGCGTGGGTGGCGGTCCGGCGGGGCCACGGATGGTTACGCGGATCAACACTGATCAGTCATCCGTGGTAATCCGCGCATCAATCCGTGGCCCCGGCGAGAACGCCACCGCGCGGAGGGGACTGCTCGGCGCGTGTGCTATGCAACGAATCTCTGACTCACGAAACAGCAGCGCTTGAGCTCCGATAGGACTACGCCTGCACGATCCCCAGCGGCGGGTACGCCTCCCAGCGACCCCGCGTGAAGTCCGGGAAGTCGAACGGCCGACTCCTGCTCGCCACCGAGCGTTCCGACAGTTCGGACACAGCACTCAAGGCGACCGCGTCATACACGTTCATGTCGGTGGGGAGCCCCTCTCGCAGACACTTGATGAGCCGATAGTCTTCCAGATAGTCCATGCCACCGTGCCCTACGCCCTCGCCCCGCCTGCCCAGGGCCTTCCAGAGGGGGTGCTCAAATTCCTCGAGGTAGTCCTCGGCCTCCTCCCAGCGGTGCCCCGGACTCCTGCCCTCGATATGCACACGATTGGGATAACCCTGGAACAGCCCCTTGGTCCCTTGAACTAGATGGATACGGCTGTAGGGCCTCGGCAGGTTGGTGTCGTGACTCACGAAGATCGTCCTGCCCTTGGCGGTCTTGATGAGGCTCACGTTCACGTCCCCAAGGACGAAGCTCTCCTGCCGCTGCGACGAGCCCGCAGGGAAGTGCTCCTGGGCATAGAGTTGCAGCCCGCGGGACGGACTGCTCACGGAGACCAGGTATTCGAACCGGTCGCCCCGGTTCACATCCATGCAATTGGCAACCGGCCCCAGGCCATGCGTGGGGTACAGGTTACCGTTGCGCTTCATGGAATGCGCCCGGCGCCACAGTCCCTCACCTTCGGAGCTGAACTTGATGTCCCGCAGGTCGTGCAGGTAGCCGCCCTCACCATGGAGGATCTCGCCGAACATCCCCTGCCGCACCATGTTGAAGACCATCATCTCCCAGCGTCCGTAGTTCACATTCTCCATCATGACGCAGTGCTTCTGATACTTCTCCGCAGCCTCCACCAACTGCCAGCATTCGTCGATCGTCACGGCGGCGGGGACTTCAGTGGCCGCGTGCTTGCCGTTCGTCATCGCGGCCAGACACACAGGGACATGCCAACGCCACGGGGTGGCGTTGAATACCAGATCAAGGTCTTCCTCCTCGCACATCCGCACGAAGTCCCACTCGCCGCGGAAGTACCCGGTCGGCCTAGGCTGCCCTGCCTCGACTACCATGTCCTGGATCTTCCGGACTTTCTCTTCGACGATGTCACCGATCGCCGTGAGTCGGACTCCTTCGATGTTCAGCAGGTTCTCGCAGTGCACAGTCCCCATGCCACCCACACCGACGAATCCGATCCGGACGATTTCCATCGGAGGAGCCGCGAACGGCTCTGCCGGTGCCGGGCCCAGGCCGCGGCGTCGTGGGGTCACCGGAGCAGCGGCCCCCGGAGCACAGCCACCGGCCATTGCGGCTCCCACCCCCACGAGGCCCAGCTTGATCAGATCCCGACGGGTTAGCTCGTTTCGGCTCGTCTCGGAATCGTTTTCTCTATCCATGGTGCCCCGATCCTCACGCTTGATGGTCGTTGTGAACGTATCGCCTCTATCGCCCTCTTCTTCAGCACCCTGCTAGCGGGCTGTCCAGTAGTTCGTTGCATGTCACATGCACCGGTGGGTCCCTCCGGGCCCTCTCGCGGCCGCGAATGATTCCCTGAACGCTGATCGCTCTGTGGACGCGTTGCAGTAGGGGCGTAGCATGCCACGCCCCTACCGTTTCACCGAGATGAATCCGCGATCGCTTGCCAATCAATCCGCGGCAGAAACGAACTTCTGAGGCGCCACACTCCTTAGGCTGTAAACCGGTCTGCGGCAGCCATTAGAAGGTGACCCACACGACCCCCTGACCGCCAGTGCTTATCGATGGGCCAATCCGGCTTCCGGGCGGTACATTACCCCCGAAACTGTGACGTGTGATGCGATCCACTGGGGGACCCAGTGACTCAGGCAAGCGGGAGCATGCCAACCGGATGATGGCGAAGAAACAGTGTTGACCGGCGACCTCACACTCCTCAACGCGGCAACAGTCGGCATCGGAGCACTCATCCTGCTCGGCTTGACCTACGCGACCATCGCCTCACTCCGGGAGAATGAGCCCCGAGCCGCAGGCCGGGCATCCGTGCTGGCAATTGTGCTCCCCCTTCCCTACCTGCTCGTGGGACTCGTCAACTTCCGGTATCAGACGTCCGTGGCCGTGGCCCTGGTACTGCTCACGGCAGCCGTCGCACTCGTACTCATCATCCCTGTGGGACGGCGCCCACGCATCGAGAGCGGCACGCCGAAGCAGAGGATCGATGAGCGCGACATCATGTTCTCGAGGAGGCTGCTGAGGCCCGGGACGGCACGGTTCGAGGAGTACTACGCGGCCAATCCCGCCAAGAAGGCACCTGACGACCAGTTCAGGGCCAAACCCGGCTTACTCACGAAAGGCGCATCAGCGTATCACCCCTACGCATTCGCCGCGGCCGATGCCAGCTTCACGACCGTCGAGCATCTCAGACCGTTCGTGGACGGAGTGCCTGCCACCGAGAAGGTTGCCTCCGATCCGGCCGAGATGTCCGCCTTCATCAAGCGCTGGGCCCTGAAGCTCGGCGCTGTGTCCGTGGGTGTGACGGAACTCAGGGACTACCACCTCTATAGCGTCATCGGTCGGGGCGACGACTACGGACAGCCGGTGACCCTGGCGCACGAGTTCGCCATCGCACTGACGGTCGAGATGGACAAGGGTATGCTGGACCGGGCTCCCCTGGGGCCGACCGTCATGGAGTCCGCTCAGCAGTACCTCGCCTCCGGTGCCATTGCCGTGCAGATAGCCGAGTTCATACGCCGTCTGGGGTACCCCGCACGGGCGCACATCGATGGCAACTACCGGGTCGTCTGTCCCCTGGTGGCCCGGGACGCAGGCCTTGGCGAGATCGGAAGAATGGGCCTGTTGATGACGCCCCAGCTCGGGCCGAGAGTCAGAATCGCCGCGGTGACAACCGACTTACCGCTGGTGGCCGACGGACGGAAGCGCGATCCCACGATGATCGACTTCTGCACGCACTGCAAGAAATGCGCGCACGTGTGTCCCAGCAGGGCAATCTCCTTTGAGGACAGGAAGATCATCGACGGCGTACGACGATGGCAGATCGACTCGGAGAGCTGCTTCACGCTGTGGTGCACCATTGGGACGGACTGCGCCCGGTGTGTCGCAGCGTGCCCGTACTCGCATCCCGACAGCCTGCTGCACAATCTGGTGCGGCGAGGCGTGCACAACTCGTCGCTGTTCAGGAGAGCAGCGATCTGGGCGGACGATTTCTTCTACGGAAAGAAGCCACCTACGTCAGACCTGCCGGAGTGGATGACGTTGGAGCCCACCACGGAGCCTGAACGGGGACCGTAACTCGACTAGCTCTCGCGGGCTGAGGTCAGGCGGATTCCCTGCCACTACTGCCAACGTCTAGCCTGCCGCCCGTCACCAGATATCGCCAACCGTGAATCCCTGCGGGAAGGGGTCATCCGGGTCGAGCACATACTGATTCATGCCCGTAATCCAGGCCCGGCCGCTGAGCGTCGAGGTGATCCCCCGATACGGTCCCACCTGCGTTTCACCGGTCACCCGACCTGTGAAGATGGTCCCGAGGATGCCTTCGTGGCGGAAATCCTGGTCCAGGCCGAGCTCACCCTTGGCGAAGAGCGCCGCCATCTTCGCACAGGTCCCAGTACCGCACGGCGACCGATCGATGGCGCCGGTCCAGGTCTCCGGTCGCTCCCAATCCAAGGTGCCGGTCGACACGACGACGGCGTTCTTGCGCGAAGCGCCACGCTGGCTGGGTGGGCCGGAGAGCTGTGAGATGGTGACGCCCGAGATGGCGGGGTTCTCCGGATGTGCCACCGGCAGCTGTTCTCGCGCGGCCGCTTTGATCATCTCGCCCAGGCGCACGATCTCACGTCCTTCGTCCGGCGCGAGGCACAGACCAAGCGGCTCGGCATCGGCGATCACGTAGAACATCCCGCCGTACGCAACGTCCACGGTCACGGGGCCGAGGGTGGGAACGTCGATCTCGGCGTCGAGGTGCGCCGCGAACGCCGGCACGTTCTCGAACGTAACGCTCGTGACCTTCCCGCTGCTTACCTCCGCACGCACCCGGATGAGGCCTGCCGGAGCCTCCAGGGCGAGCTCGGTGACGGGCTCTTGCGCCGGGACCATACCCGTTTCGATCAAGACCGTTGCGACGCAGATGGTGTTGCTCCCCGACATGGCGGGATACTCGGTCTGCTCCATGATCACGAAGCCCGCATCGGCGGCCGGATGGGTCGGCGGCAGGATCAGGTTGCAACACAGAGCTGGATAGCCCCGCGGTTCCCGTAGCATGCGTTGCCGGAGGTGGTCGGCGTGTTTCTCCAGGTACGCCTTCTTGTCGAACATCGTCTCACCCGGAACGTCGAGCACGCCTCCGGTGATGACACGTCCCGGCTCCCCACAGGCGTGGGCGTCCACGGCGGTGATCACGTTGGACAGTCGCATCGCCCCCCCTCTAGTGTGCAGCACCAGAAGTTCGTTCCATGGACGCCACGCAGCGGTGGATCCCGAAGGGCGCGGCAGTACCGGCGGTCACGGCGCCGACTCCGCCATCACGGCGTCCATCGCTCGCCTCGGTGCAGGCGTCGAGTCCGTCGGTACGTTAGCGCCCGGAGGGATCCACCGCTGCGTGTGATATGAAACGAACTTCTGGGACGCCGCACATAAGTGGTGATTC
>JABAOF010006592.1_pt6 | contig 11061 bp, 11 predicted proteins | sample 7062171 | NCBI WGS metagenome assembly JABAOF01 (sample SAMN14538628, study PRJNA623070) | marine sediment metagenome | biome: marine biome [ENVO:00000428]; feature: marine pelagic biome [ENVO:01000023]; material: deep marine sediment [ENVO:00002113] | place: India: Gulf of Khambhat ... | reverse complement strand
TGAACGGGAGGAAGACACGGTCAGTGAGGTTGCGGCGGACTCATAACACAAGAAGCGTTCACATGCGCGGGGAGGAAATTGGCCATTTGGCGATAGTATAATATGTTAGCCATCATTTTGTGGGTATCAGGTCATCGTTTCTAGTCTCCTTCATCACCATGCCTTCACCGATACTACCTCTCCAAACCGGCAGACTGGACAGTAGATGCGGGTTCTCATACCAAATCATTTTCCGCTCGAGGGCTCAGGAAGTGGGATTTACACACAGAATGTCGCTCGTGAGCTTGTAAACAAGGGACACGAGGCACAAGCGATCACACCCGGGCACGATGAGCAAACAGGTTTCCCCTTTGAGGTGCACACGATCCTCTTTTCACCTGATGAAGCTGGGCATTCAAAGACCGAACGCCTGCTCTTCAATTTTCCGTGTTTTACGACACATCCCCTTAGCACAACCACCTTTGACGATCTGGATGACGTTCAACGTGAAGCATACATCGAGGCTTTCCGCTCGGCGATAGACTGTGCGGTTTCCGAATGGAACCCTGAGGTCATTCACGCTCAGCACTTGTGGGTCACTCCCTATGCTGCCAAGTTGACGGGCTTACCCTATGTCGTAACAGCACACGGCACAGACTTGATGGGTTTCCGTAAGTATGAGGCGTGGAAGTCCGTTGCGCTTGAAGGTGCGCATGGCGCGGGCAAAATCATTGCAGTTTCGAAACAAGTTGCTCGAGACACTGTCGATCTTTTCAACATCGAAGAAGAACAGGTCCGCTTGGTTTGGAATGGATTTGATCAAAGTATATTCCACGTGATGTCCGTGGATCGGAATGAGGTTCTTTCTCGTCATGACCTGCCGCTTGACCCGAAGTATATCGTGAGCTTTGTGGGGAAGTTAGCACATTTTAAGGGTGTCGATGTTCTGCTCGAGGCAGCAGCTAATTACGAACGTGAACTTGGAGAGGTATTCACGATTATCGTAGGCGATGGTGAGTTGCGCTCAGATCTAGAAGAGCGGGCCGAACAACTCGGATTACGCGGGGTTTTCTTCCTGGGTCACCAAGCTCAATCAGAGGTGGCGAAGATTTTTAACGTGGCAGACATAAGTGTAGTCCCCTCGAGGGTTGAACCCTTTGGATTGGTAGCGGTTGAAGCGATGGCTTGTGGTACGCCGGTCGTCGCTACCAACGAAGGCGGCTTACCTGACTTTGTAGATGAACGGGTGGGAACCCTGGTGNNGGCGGCGAAAATCGTCGATGAGGTGAGAGGTGAGGCGAAAGCGCTGAAGGGTCCTTGGACGGCTGAATTTGCTCAAAGAGGTTTCTCATGGACCAACCAAGTTGACAAGATGATCGCGATCTATGAGGAGGTTCTTGCGGAAGGCTGAGGGACATTCAGATTACTTGTCGCTACTCTCAGGGAGAGATTGCATAATGGAGGGTCGAACAGCGGATAAGATCGCATTTGCTCTCATTACCCGTCGGGTAGATGATGCCACAACAGCGATGAAATTCTTAACCAACGCCCGACGATATGGTCACCGTATTGAGCGGATCATCATCGCCTATTCGCATGGTGTCGATCGCGAGATCATAGAAACATTGCAATGTGAGGTGACAGTGGATTTGATCTGTGCTCATGGCGATGACAACTTGCGTCAACGGTTGCAGGCACTCGGCATAGGCTCTGTTGCTGTGGATGCCCTTTTAGATGTGCCCAGCTGGTCTTGTCACCACGAGGTCCCTTACGGTGCTTACCGAAATGCGGTCCTTTATGAGGCAATCCTTCAGGGGGTAGATTATCTCCTTTTCTTTGATTACGATGTTACGCCCTCGGTGTTGATCCGTCTTATGGACGGACAACCTCACTGGCAGGAAGTCGATTTTGTTGGAACCCACCTGGCCCATCTGGAGAGACCTGAGGTTTTAGCCACCACGAGCGATTATTCTGGCTATTACATCATTCCACCCATGGCTTTTGATGGGTTGTCTGAATTGCTCATCGGTCTAGGTAAAGAGCTTTCGCTAGATTATTTGAGTGTGTGTGACATCCATGGCTGCTTGAACCTTGGTCCATTGACACCAGGTCCCGTGGTACCTACCGATAAACTCCTCGGTGGTAATCTTGGCCTATGCTTGCATCAACCCTGGAATTTAGCTCCATTTTTCTCTACGGTCTATGAGTTCGACGGTCAATGCATTAAAGGCCGTGGCGAGGACACGCTACTCGGGCAGGCATTGTCTGTGAACCAGAGCCAGCTGTTGGATGTAGACCTGCGCATCTTTCACGACACCTACGGTGATTTCCCTACCAGACCAGATATGTTGAGAAAAGATGTGCAGGATCGATTTTATAATGCCTGTTTGGGCTGGATTGGACGTAATCCTTTCTTGAACTGGTTTCGGTCCAAGATGGGAATACGAGACGAGTTTTTCAGAGAGGAGATGAGGCCTCAGGCTGAATGTTTATCTGTTGGTGGGAGAAAAGCGGCTCGTTTCTTCGAGAATCCGAAGTTTGAGAGATTGCCAAAAGCTTTGGAAGCCTCCATGGCGGTGCTCCCCGAATCGATTGAGCGTTATCGACGACTTGTGAAAGGCTGGGAGAAATTAATCAACGCATTAACTCCTGATAAACTTCCGACCGAAACGGATGAGGAGATGTTGGATAGACCGCCATTGACAGCTTAATCAATTGGGTAGAAACTCCGAGGCCTCAGGGTGTTCAGCGAATAACTTGTCACCTTGATGGCCATGGTGTAGAACACAAGCTGCTGATTATTGTATGAAGGGGTATGAGCCATTGGCGTTAAAATTGTAGGATCACCAATGTAAATGGAAAGGAGGAAACGGCCGATCTCCACTGAGTGGTCGCTAGCCGTAAATTTCTATGAAGACCTTAATGGTCATTCCAACTTATTGGTCACGCGATTCAGCGACCAACTGGAAGACGGGTGATCTCGTCTATGATCATCCCACACCCCTCGACCAGGAGGGCACCCTCCCAAAGACATTGGAATCGTTGAATGTATTAGCGGACTCCAACTTCTCCTTAGTTGTCTTGGCTTGTTCCACTGCAGCGGATATTGAACAAGCCGTAGAGGAGCGTGTCACCAATTTGGTGCGAGCAGCCAGACCACCCGTAGAGACTTATGTAATCTCCCACTCTCATCTTCAAGCTCTTCATCAAGCGTTGAGGGCAGCAGGGAGGGAGGATTTGGTTGATGTCCTTTCACTGTCTGGTTATGCCAATGTCCGAAATATGTGTCTCTTCGTACCTTATGCGTTAGGCGCAGAGGTAACCGTGCTCATCGATGATGATGAGTTGTTTGATGACCCTCTCTTTATGAGGAAAGCGCGTGAGTTTGTAGGGAGTCGCTTCATGGGGCAAACCATCGACGGTGTTGCTGGTTATTACATCAATACCAAGGGCACATACTACGACGACGTGCCAGAGGAAATTCACTGGATGACCTATTGGGATCGCTTTGGCAGCAAACGGGAGGCCTTCGATCAGGTCATCCCCGGGGAACCGCGCCTGAAATTAACGCCCTTTGCTTTTGGCGGCTGTATGGTCATCCATCGTTCGCTCTTTCGAAGCGTTCCCTTCGATCCCAAGATCACACGCGGCGAGGACATCGATTATTTGATCAACGCTCGCATGTTTGGATTCAACTTCTTCCTCGACAATCAACTTTACGTCCAACATCGACCTCCTCCCAAAGCCCATCCTACTTGGCAGCGATTCCGTGAGGATATCTTTCGTTTACTTCATGAAAGAGCCAAGTTAAACGGTCAAACGCCGCAAGTTAACATGACGATCGTTGATCCTGAGGACTTCGATCCCTATCCGGGAGAGTTTTTAAGGNNTTTAAGGCCCACCCTTGACGACAAGATCCTCAAATCGAACCTCATCCTTGCTCTCGATTATTTAGCCAATGATAGGGTAGAGGACACTAAGGAGACCATTCGCAACATCTGGCTGGCGAGGACAAAGGCGATACCCAAGTACAATCCCTTTGAGGTGTATCTGACATTTCAACGCCGCTGGCGCGCGCTACGCAAACTCACCTCGCGTGAGCTGCGTGAGGTTTTCTATGCCATCCTTCAGCGGGGCCAAATCTATTACGAAGAAGAGAAACGGTTGGAAGAAGCCCGCCGTGCCGAGTTTGAAAGCACCACCAAAGCGATGCGTGCTTCAACGTTGGAGGGGGTTCCTTTCTTTGAGGGATTAGCACCCGAATATATTGAGATGCTGCGATCCATTAGTTGGCGGGAGTTTTTCTCAAGAGATGAGATTCTCTTACAGAAAGGTTCTGAAGCTCACAAGCTTTACTTTATCACCAAAGGTGCTGTGCGCATCATTTTGAGCGACGACTCCGATGAAGAGATGGAGCTGATCGAGGTAGGTGAAGGAGAGATGCTTGGTGAGGTGTCGATGGTCATCGATGCACCTCACTCGGCAACGGTCACCGCCTCCGAACCCACCGAGGTGATCACTATCGACCGCAAGGCTTTATTCGAGTTAATGTCCAAGTCGCCAGAATTAGCTTCTCAGTTATGGTACCGATTAGCACGCTCCTTGAGCAGCCGTTTGCGCCACTCGAATATCCGTTATTTGTCACAGGTGCGCGAGGCATACGACGTCGCGGATTCGATGTTGGGAACTGGATTATTGAGCGAATCTTCTGACGACGAGTGAGACTGAGGTCGCTGGTTAGATGGAAATGGGCACGAGGGGTTTCCCTTGTGCCTCAATGATTCCGGTGAAGGTGTTTGGATCAGAGGATGTTGATCGATCATAAGATTTCGTTGCAGGGGAATGATCCCTCATAAGATTCGCTATGCTGGAACTAGGAATGAGTTAGGTGTATCGTTTAGGGTTTATTCCACCGACTGGACCCTTGCTTAAGAATCCGCCTGATTTGCCAACTTGATCAATCGTCGCGCCAAACCCGCACCAAGCAGGGCAAGACCGTCCGTCGGCAAATAGTGACTAGCAGCCGCATCGAAAAGCACTGAAGCCCGGGTGGGAAATTCATCATCCCCTGGCCATAACGCACATGCTATACGGACACGTGGAAGGGGTTGGAACGCGAAAGCCTTGGGTGCCAGAGTGGGTAGAACTGTGCCCTTTAGCTCCCTCGCTGCGCGATCGAAAGCCTCCAAATCACCACGATAGGTGCGGGCGATCACATTTCCGCTGTAGCCTTGGAATGCCTGGTGGTAGAAGGCGCCATCAGGTAATTCACGGAAGCTGATCCACCGATCGGCCATGGGAACGCCATCAGCGGTTACTAGATAATAAAGGAGCATGGCGGAATCGAAAGTCGAACAAGGTGAGCCGTCAGACACATGGTAGGCTTCTAAATCTGGCCAGGACAGGATGATCTTATCCCCCCAGAATGTCAATCCTAGATTGTCGCCATCAAATGAACCACCACACCGATCGACGATGCTCTCTGGTGTTGATTCCTGGATTGATTTACGTAAACGATCGATCTGGCGCAGCATGCTTTCTTGCCATGCATGGCGCGCCAGATCGATGACATCGCCGTCTGGTGACTGATCGACGCCGGCTCTGTCGGTTAAACCCGCCATCTGAAACACACTCGAGTTGATGTGTCGAGATCCATGATATCGAATAGGTTCCACGGAAACAAGTCTTGGTGCTATAACTGACGCTAGTGGAGAACCTGGATAAGTTTCAGACTATCCACCAAGTTTTGTCAGATTCTCGGGTTAACCCTTCCAAGAGGGTGACCGGACTAGGTCTAATTCCCGCTCAAGATATCGCCGAGAATTTCGCCTCCAAGCCCTGCAATTCCCTTCTTCTCGCCGACCTGAAATCTTGCAGCGGCTAAGACTCGATCTGCGATCCGAGAGAAGGGGAGACTTTGTAGATAGACCTTGCCGGGACCGGTCATGTGGGTTAGGAACAGGCCTTCCCCACCGAAAAGGGCGTTCTGGAAGCCGCCGATAAATTTGATGTCGTAGTCCACATCGGCCGAAAATGCCACCAGGCAGCCGGTGTCCACGCGCAAAGTTTCCCCGGCAACCAAATCCTTTTCGATGNNGCATGAAAGCCCATCCCTCACCTTCCAATCGTTGCAGGATGAATCCTTCTCCACCGAAGATACCGGCGCCGATTCGCTTGGTCAAAGCGACTTCAATCTCGATGCCATGGGCAGCGCAGAGAAATGAATCCTTCTGGCACAAGATTCGCCCTCCGAAATCGGCCAGATCCACAGGTATGATCTTCCCAGGATACGGGGCCGCAAAGGAGACGCGAGATTTTCCATGTCCATTGTTGAGGAAGGTCGTGATGAAAAAGCTCTCACCGGTGATCGCACGCTTGAGTCCCTTGAAAATACCCCCTCCGGTGGTGGTTTGCATCTCGATGTCGGTTTCCATATAGGTCATCGTGCCGGCTTCAGCGCGCACCCCTTCGCTGGGATCGAGTTCGATCTCGACAAGTTGTAAATCGTCACCAAAAATTTTATAGTCAACAACGTCTGCCATGAGGCACCTCCAGTAATGAGATATTTGAATATTCTGAAGTCTACCAAACTTCGGTTATGATGCAACATTAGAATGACGTTTAAGTTCATCTCTCGAGGGTGTAACGGAGGGTTATGTATCTGAGCTGACCTGCTCCAGGATCTCGTCGATGAACCTTTGCCATATGTCATTTGGGACCCATATTCGTTTGACCTGCTCGAACGCTTTCTCCTGAGACCAGCCCAACCGCAGGATNNGTGTGATCCATTCGAACGCCTTCTCTTCAGACCAGTCCAACCGCAGTATCCGATACAGAGCCATGAAGACCGAAACCCGCATGTTCGCGGCGCAATGCACGAACACTTTTTTGTCCCGGTAAGTCTCCATAACTTTAAAAAACCGCTCCAGATCGAGTTTCGTCGGTCGCTCCCAGATGACAGGTAAATGGAAATATTGCATTCCGTGAGCCTCTACGACAGCTTCTTCGTTTTCAAGGGCATACTCCGCGCCTGCCAAACCCAGGTTGATCACTACCTCATGACCGTTCTTGGCTATCGCAGCTATCTGCGCCTCGGTAGGTTGGCCAGCAGTAGCAACCGCATCTGAGAGTGATAAGTAGTTGTAGATTTCTTGTAGCATTCTCTTCCCTTTTGGATAGATGAGACTGACCAAGCTACAAAAATTTTGTAACCAAGATTGGAATGCGAACGATGTTAGAGTTTGTGATTCCCCTCAACCGTCGAGTTTCCACTCGCTGTGGGAAGGATATTAAAGACAGCGAAATGCGCGGTCATTCTTCTTCAGGGAATCGGTCAACCAGGCGTCGGAATATTTTGAACCGTCCGGTTTCGGTCCGGTTCCGTCGTGCAATGCGCCGTCGTATCATCAGACCCAACGCGCACAAACTTGCCCCAAGCATCAATGTGCGGACATCACCCTCCTGATTTAGGTACGTTACTGCGAAAACCATGAGGGAGATCAATCCGATTAAAATCAACGCGAGACCAAATCGGTAAGCCATGCAGTAAGTGTATCCTCCGACCGAACCCCGACGAACGTGATGCTCAGAGTGAAGAAACAATTCCTTTAAAGAACCCTACATGTGATCGCAGGAATGGTGTCTGTGAGGGGGTGGACCTTGACCACGCCCCCACTTCTACACCGTTCCCCCCCATTTAACTATCTTCTTCAGTGGGTCAATGAACATTATCCGATCCGCGTTTGACTTTGCTCGTGCATGTACAACTGCAAATAGTAATGGCCGCCTGCGTTCTTGCCTGATGAGCCTGAGCCCTTCCATCCGCCGAAGGGTTGAAACCCAGGCCAAGCACCAGTGGAGGAACCTTGAGGACGGTTAGCATATGTGACCCCCGCTTCAATCACATCGAAAAACCAGGCCGTTTCCTCCTTGGTTCCATAAAAACCCGCCGTAAGTCCGTATTGGCTATCGTTGGCGAGTTGCATGGCTTGTTTCAGACTGTTCACTGGGTGGATCATCGTGATGGGTAGGAACATCTCATGCTTCCATAAGCGATGATCTAGTGGGACATCTGCCACCAGCGTCGGGCGGCAGAAAAAACCTTTGCCATAATCATCTGCTGTGATTATGTCTCCACCGGCGAGGATCGTGCCCACCTGAGAAAGTTCCTTCACGAATTTTTGGAAATCTTGGTAAGCACCTTGGTTGATCACTGGCCCATTAAAAACGGCGCGATTGGTAGGATCTCCGATTATGATCTCCTCGATGCTGTCTACTAACATCGACACCAATTTCTTGTAGATCGGTCGCTCGACGTAAATCCGTGAGTTAGCGGAGCACTTCTGACCTTGGAGCCCGAAAGCTGAGCGTATAATCCCTGCTGCTGCTCGATCCAAATCAGCATGGCGGGAGACGATGGATGGGTTCTTGCCTCCCATCTCGAGAATAGTAGGTCGAGGATAAGGACCCTTGGCGAAAGTGCGGAAAATTTTCATCCCGACCTCATAAGATCCGGTAAAGGTTAAACCGTCGACTTCAAGGTTCTTGACCAGTTCCTCGCCCAAGGTGCTCCCAGGACCGGTTACAAAGTTAATCACACCTTCAGGCAGACCTGCATCCTGGAAGCACTCAGCCAATAGGCGAACCGTCCAGGGTGTGTCGGTTGCGGGTTTCATCACGACAGAATTGCCCGCCACGAGAGCGGCGCCGACGGGGCCGCNNATTGAAGGGGCTGATGACGACCCAAACACCATATGGTCGGAGGAGCGAAAGGTTCCGTGATTTGTATCCCTTGAGTGGGTCGACTCCCATTCGGACACGAAAACCGTTGTTGGTTTCCATTTGGTCACAGGCGTACCTGATGAGCGCAGCCGCCTCCGCGATGTCGGCTAGGGCTTCCATACGATTTTTTCCGACCTCCAGCGAGATCACGGCTGCGATCTCGTAAATTCGTTTATCGATCTGTTTGACAGCTTTCCGTAAAAATCGCACCCGCTCCTGCCATGGTGTACGCAACCATATTGCGGATGCCTTCCTGGCAGCGGTCAGTGCTCGCTTGGCATGCGAGGCGGTTCCTTTTTGGAAAGTCCCCAACCTCCAATCCATGTTGATGGGCGATCGATCTTCGAACTTCTCTCGAGATTTGATCTCCTCCCCTCCGATGAGCATTGCATGTTCTTGACCCATCTCACTTTTTACCTTTGCCAGTCCACGTTCGAATTGATTGTGCAGCTCCTCCGGAGGATCGAACATGGTTGCATAGGTAAGCACAAAGGAATTGTGTTTTGTCTTTTTATTTTTCTTCGCCACTTGTAATCCTCCTCTATTTAGCACCTGTTTGTAATCAAAGTATAACGATCCCTCTCGCCATCGTCAAAAGGGCGATGTATACTGAAATCAATCTGTTATCGAGTTCGGGTAATCCATTGGAGGTCATTTGACCTGGGTCCATGATAACATTTATGCTGCTGGCGGGATGCACATCCCCTCAACTTGGGGTGCTTTCACCGACCAAACAGGAGTGACTGGGGTTTTACATCTCGCACCAGATCGCGCCGCTAAATTTTTCGGTTCATCCCCCGAGGTGTTTCTCTGGTTAAATATCGCAGACGAAAGTCAGGCCGCTTCTGGCGAAAGATTGCTCGCAGGTCGTTTTCTTTTTGAGTGTATAGCGGAGGGTCGGCGGATTCTGCTTCATAGCAGCCTTGGACGCCACCGAACGCGTTGGGCATTTGTGGCATATTTGATGATCGCCGGGAGTTCGGTGCGTGCTGCTTTGCGCCAAGCCGCTGACCCACCATGGCTCTCGCCCTATCACACAGACACTACTGCTTGGGAGGCTTTTGACGAAACGCTGAGAGCATTATCATTGAGGTCATCACAGTCCCCCAACCATCGCGCTACATCGTTCTAAGGAGGATGTTATGTTGTTTACAGAAGCCGTTTATGTAGGGATTGATCCGACGGCTGGTGCGCGACCAATGTATTACGCAGCACTGGATGCTAATCTGCGCCTCCTTGCACTCGATAGAGGGGATTTGGAGACCGTTCTGGCCTTTATTAGCGGGCTCGAAACTGCGGTGGTTGGGGTTGGTGCACCACAAGCGCCTAACATGGGTCTGATGAAGCAAGAAGAAATTCGTCGTAAATTCAATCTGCAACCAGGGGGTCGCAAGTGGGGAAAGTGGAGGGTGTGTGAATATGAGCTGCGACGACGTAATCTAAGGATGTACAACACCCCAAGTTCTGAGAAAGCAGCTCCAGGATGGGTGAAGACAGGGTTCAAGATCTTTAAACGGTTGCAATCCATGGGGTTCCGGTTCTACTTTGCTGAAGAGGGAGCGGAGCAGCACACCGTGATCGAGGTACAGCCACATGCCTCCTTCGCGGTTCTTCTTGAACGACGACCTTTTCTCAAGCGAAACCTCGAAGGAAGGATGCAGCGACAACTAGTACTATATCTAGAAGATCTGGACATTCCTAATCCGATGCATGCTCTAGAAGAAATCACGCGACATCATTTGTTAACAGGTCAAATGCCACTTGGAGGTCTCTATGAACATGAGCAACTCGATGCTCTCGTAACAGCCTACACCGCCTATCTAGTGGGAGTCAATCCTAAGCGAGTGGGTCAGGTGGGTGATGTAGATGAAGGCCTCATTACTATACCAGCGAAGAATCTAAAAGATTTCTACCTCTAGAGAAACAGACAAATCCCTTAACTACATCTGGGGCCTGCACCATAGTGGTTAAAGGATTTTTCAATATCATCCAAGGGAAGGAAAAAGGAGATCAGATGCTCCAAACGAGGATTCTGCGAACTTTCGTTGCTGTCTCAGTGTTGCTTTTTTTCATTCAGGGGTTGCGTGTCATTTTCTCCGTGATGTTCGGTATCATCTACGATCAAGTTTTCGAGGGACCTATGACTTCCTGGTTGATCATAAGTAATCTATTGGTGCTCGTGGCCTTGTTTGCTCCGAGCTTAACACCGAAAGGACTCACCAGTAAGTGGCTGGCTACCTTTGCTCTACTCACTGCGATAGCGCGTGTTGCCTTCTCGGTGAACGACGCAAGTGTACGGTA
>JABAOF010047326.1_pt2 | contig 11066 bp, 14 predicted proteins | sample 7062171 | NCBI WGS metagenome assembly JABAOF01 (sample SAMN14538628, study PRJNA623070) | marine sediment metagenome | biome: marine biome [ENVO:00000428]; feature: marine pelagic biome [ENVO:01000023]; material: deep marine sediment [ENVO:00002113] | place: India: Gulf of Khambhat ... | reverse complement strand
GTCATACCCTCGGCAATAAACACTTCAGCTTCTGGGGAGTTTTCGGATAATCTGTTCCGGTGTGTACCTTTTTTGGGCCATTAACCTGCCTCCTTCTGAAGATTTTCCTTCCAGATCCTAACATAACATTTGGACTAGTTTTTGGGGGGCAGGTCAATATATCAAATCCTCGTGCCAATTTTCCCTGGATGTAAGGGCATTTATCGTATACCCACCACTGCTCAGCATACTTACCGAATGTTACGTCTTTCATTGGTGATATTAAGCCCTTTTTTAATTGCTCGTGTGCCCTTGTCTCAGCAGCTGCCCGGCTAGTTTGTCCACTACTTCTCCCGGGTAGACGATTACCATCATCGTCATAAAACTGAACATAAAAGATGTTTATATTTTTTTTCGTGGTAGGACGTTTGTAAATGTTAAAAGGTTTGTGTGGCATAATGAAAAAACCCTCCCTTTTCTTTGCTGACAATTTTGCTTATAACAGGCAACAAAGGAAAGAGAGGGTAAGCAATAAATTGTCCTAATTTCTTATAGGACAAAGAGTTAAACATTGGGCCCAGTAGGATTCGAACCTACGACCCGCTGATTATGAGTCAGCTGCTCTGACCAACTGAGCTATGGGCCCTCCCCTCTTGGTCAATATACTATCCGAGGATTGAATGTACAACGGTTCTTATTCCTCTGTCACATGCATTTCAATATCATCTATCACCGATGCTAATGAATCGGATAGCTTGTTCAGTTTTTCAACTTCACCCTTGTCAAGCGAGGTGTTCTTCAGTTTGATCAGCTCGTCGACGATATCCAGTGCGGCAAAAGTTAAAAGTTTTATTTTACTGAGATTGGGAACTTTATTTTTAATGATATCAATTTTTTTATCCAGGTAATCGACAAGTCTTCGGTAATAATCCTTGGAAACATCTGCCCTTATTGTAAATCGTTCATCTAAAATTTCAAAGGTGATTACTTTGTCATCCGCTTTCATTATTGCCCGCGTTTATTCTCCATAATCGATTTATTGTTTTTCATTTAAAGACTCTTCTGTCTCTGAATCAAACAAAAGATTCTCATTTTTGGTTGATTCTTCCGTTAATACTTCCTCATCTGCGGGTTCTTCATCAAGAACATCCTCTTCATCTACCCTGTTCTCTTCGACATCATCGGTTATTTCATCATTCTTCAAATCCACAATATTTTCTTCAACAATTATCTCACCACTATCCTCAATGTCATTGTTCATAGTTTCTTCCTCATTTTCAGCACCAGCTGTTTCTTGTTCCGCTTCCATTGTGGATTGAAATGTTTCCTTTTCCGCGACGGAACCGCTAGGTTCGAGACTCGCCAGTCCTTCAAGTTTGTCCAGAACTGCTTCGATCTTGTTTTTTAAAAACAGCTGATTTTCAGAAAGATCATCAATTTTTTTATCCTTTTCCGCCATCAATTCCTGCAGTTCGGCCGCTTTCTTTTCAATCTCTTTTTTTTCCTCAATGAGGGTTTTTTCTCTTGCTTTCATAGTTTCAATAAAAGAAATCGCATTGTTAATTCTCTCCGCAAGGAGCTTTAGCTGTTTATCATCCATGGTCCGACCTCTCAAAAAAAACTTTTGGCCTCATGGGGAAACAATCAGGAAATAAAGTTAAAGAGCTATACAAACAACGATTAAAAGATTGTTATATCGTCTTTTTTGCAAGCTCTACCAGCTTATCGAAAGCAACATCATCATGCACAGCTATATCGCTGAGCATTTTTCTGTTTATAATGACTCCGGCTTTTTGCAAGCCATTCATAAACATACTGTACGATAACCCTGAAGCTCGTGCGCGGGCATTTATTCTAGCGATCCAAAGTTTCCTGAAATTTCTTTTTTTTGCCCTCCGATCCCTATAGGCATATTGGCCTGCCTTCATTACCGCTTCTCGAGCAGTTCTGTAAAGCTTGCTTCTTCCGCCTTGATATCCTTTCGCACTTTTCAATATCTTTTTTGTTCTTTTATGTTTTACCTTACCGGAATGTGCTCTTGGCATTTTTTCGCTCCACCTAAAAGCTGGTATAATCTATTAACCAAATGGTGCTTGAAATATTACATATATGGAAGCATCTTCTTTATCGATTTTTTTTCCGCATTGGACGACACGTACTCTGGTTTTCTTAAATGCCGTATTCGCTTACCATTTTTCTTGGTTAAAATATGGCTTTTATATGCTTTTTTTCTCTTGATTTTACCACTCTTTGAAAATTGAAATCTCTTAAGGGCTCCCTTTTTCGTTTTCAATTTCGGCATTATTCACTCCCCTTACTCTCTGTATCAATTCTTAACGTATAACAGATCCTGTTTATTGATGAAGCGAGGTGGGTGATTATCGGTGTAATCACTTCTTCGTCTTGGGAGCAAGCATGGTAACGATAACCCTACCCTCGAATTTTGGCTTGTTTTCTGCAACACCAACTTCACTAACGTCCGAAATCATCCGATCGACCAATTCCCTGCCTATATCGGTATGTGCCATTTCTCGCCCTCGAAATCGAAGGGATAACTTGACCTTGTATCCCTTTTCAAGGAAACCGATCGTCTGCCGCAGTTTTGTTTTATAATCATGATCTTCTATCTTTGGTCTTAGCCGCATCTCCTTAATCATGATCACTTTCTGCTTTTTTTTCGATTCTTTTATCTTTTTTGACTGTTCAAAACGATACTTTCCAAAATCTAATATTTTGCAGACAGGAGGACTTGCATTGGGTGAAACTTCAACAAGGTCTAAACCTTTCGAATCCGCAACATCCCGGGCTTTTTGTACCTCCATGATTCCGAGCTGTGTACCGTCAAAGTCGATGAGCCTTACTTCCCGTGAACGAATCTCCTCATTAATCCTTGGATGTTTATTAATGCTATCACCCCATTCTTAAATATTTAGAATATAATAGTAAAAATTGGTCAAAAATCAAGAATTTTATTCTTGGCAGCTATTTTCTTGCCATCCGCTCTTCATCGAGTAGTTTCTTAAAATCATCAAGCGTAGATGTGCCCATATCTTTCCCACCGCCCCTTCTCACGGAAAGGGTATTTTCCTCTATCTCTCTATCGCCGATTACAACTATATAAGGTATTTTTTTCACCTCTGCTTCTCTCATTTTATATCCCAACTTCTCATTCCGGTCGTCGAGAACAACGCGTATACCACCCTTTCGTAACTGTTCGGCGATACTTCTTGCTCCCTCCACATGATCCCTCGTAATTGACATTACCACGACCTGTACAGGTGCAAGCCAGAGTGGAAATCTCCCTCCAAAATGCTCTATCAATATACCGATAAATCTCTCCAGGCTCCCAAGTACAGTCCGGTGAATAACAACCGGTCGAGTTTCTTTTCCATTTTTGTCAATATAGTTCAAATCGAACCGTTCTGGAAGAGACATATCCAGCTGTATTGTTGCACATTGATGGAGCCTCCCGAGACAGTCTTCGAGATGAAAGTCGATTTTCGGACCGTAGAATGCCCCTTCACCAGGACTAACCATATATTCTTTTCCAATTGTCTTTAGGGCATTCTCAAGACCGATAGTCGCATTTTCCCACTGTGCATCAGTCCCAATCGATTTTTCAGGCCTCGTCGAGAGCTCAAGCTGATAATCGAATCCAAAAACTGAGTATATCCTGTCGGTAAGCTGAATGACCCTGATAACCTCCTCTTCAATTTGAGAGGGCATCATAAAAATATGCGCATCATCCTGTGTAAAGCTCCGAACCCGAAAAAGCCCCTGTAGCACCCCTGACTTCTCATGCCGGTGAACCAGTCCAACCTCAGCAACACGCATCGGCATTTCTCTGTATGAGTGAATCTTTTCTTTATAGAACAACATTCCACCTGGGCAGTTCATTGGCTTAACCGCAAAAGGATAGTTGTCTATCTCTGTTAGGTACATATTCTCTCGGTAGTTATCCCAATGCCCGGACTCGACCCAAAGGTCCTTTTTCAGAAGAATTGGGGTCTGAACTTCAACATACCCGGCCCTTTGATGTTCTTCACGCCAGAAATCCATGAGAAGATTTTTTAAAATCATTCCGTTGGGAAGCCAGAATGGAAATCCTGGACCCTCTTCATGAAGCGAAAACAGCTCGAGCTCCCTACCCAGTTTCCGATGGTCTCTCTTTTTAGCTTCCTCAACCTGCATTAAATAAGACCGAAGCTCTTTATCATTAAAAAATGATGTCCCGTATATACGTGTGAGCATTGGATTTCTTTCATCACCTCGCCAGTAGGCACCTGCGAGATTCAGCAGTTTAAATGCCTTGATGTATCCTGTTGAGGGAAGGTGGGGCCCCCTGCATAAATCAATAAAGTCACCATTTTGATAAAATGATATCTCATCTTCTTCTCCGAGGGCCCTGATAAGCTCAACCTTATACTGATCCCCCCGCTCTTTAAAAAATTCAATCGCTTCTTTTCTGTTTTTTACAAATCTGTTAAAACCTTGATCTTCTTCGATGATCTTTCTCATCTCCTCTTCGATCTTTTCAATATCCTGGGGGTTAATTGGCTCCTCAAAATCGAAATCATAGTAAAAACCATTTTTTATAGCTGGACCTATGGCAAGCTTAACCTTGGGAAAGAGGTGCTGTACCGCCTGAGCCATCACATGTGAGGTGCTGTGCCTGAGGATGTCATTAGACTCTTCCGTATCAATATAAACGGGAACAGCAGAGCCTCCCAATTCGATTGGGGAGTGAATATCAAGGAACCGACCATCTATTTTCAAACCAACTATCTTGCCTTTATTTTTTAACCTGTTGTTCTCGATGACTGAGGCAAAGTTTTCGCCCTTCTTAATCTCGATTTTTTCACCATTAATGATTAGACAGATTTTTTCCACCTGTCAGACCTTCGTTGCATATAAATTTAGACCTAATATAAAAAATTAAGGGTGTTTATGCAACGTTTTAATGTCTACAACCAAACATCACCCTGAATCTCCAGCCAGCTACACTCCTGGCAAGTTAATAGACTTTCCCAAGGGTGCATACTATATTGTGCTCATTGATTCCGGAATGCAGAAATGAATATTTTCGTTCCGCTTTTCACACAATTCAGTGACGTGCTGATACATTACCAGGTCTTCGGTGTTGGGCTTCTTCTCCTGTCAGGATATTTGCTCGGAAAATTATTCGAAAAGATGCGCCTACCTTCGATCACCGGTTATATTCTTGCCGGACTACTTTTAGGCAGGTCCGTCACGGGAATCATTTCAATTGAAATAACGAATAACCTCCATTTTCTTACAAAAATTGCACTTGGAATCATCGCATTCACTATCGGTGGCGAGTTTAGCCGTGAAAAGGTCAGACGAACTGGTGTAAAAATCATAACCATAACGTTATTTGAATCCCTTTTCGCACTGATCTTTGTAACAATATTTCTCTCTATAACTGGTTTTGGCTTTCTCTATTCCCTGCTGCTTGGTGCAATAGCAGCTGCTACCGATGCTGCTACAACCGTTATCATTGCACGGGAAATGCGCGCTCGGGGAGAATTCATCGATTATCTCTATGGTGTTGTTGCATTTGACGATGCAATTTGTGTTGTACTATTCAGTGTTATATTTGCCCAGGTTCTACCCCTCATGATTCCAAATAGCTACAGTGGAGGGGTCATTGCTGGAATTACCCGTGCCATGTCGGAGATTGTGTTGTCAGCACTTCTGGGATTAGCGGGTGGCATCATACTTAACTTTTCAACAAAAAGAATGTACAAGGTAAACGAGATAATGCTCATTAGTCTATGCGTACTATTTCTCGTAATAGCTTTGGCACTTGTGTTCGATCTGTCACTCTTGTTGGCCAACATGATCATGGGAACTGTACTCATCAACCTCTCATCACAAAACAGGAGACTATTCCTTATCTTAGAACCTCTGACACCGCCGCTCTTCGCCTTCTTCTTTATACTTGCAGGGACTGAGCTTAATATAGACGTTTTTGCAGGTGGAATAATCCTGTTATACGGATTTATATATCTTACGAGCAGATTTATCGGTAAGTATGCCGGTGTGTACTGCGGGGCTGTCATTACAAAAGCACCAATAAAAGTAAGACGATATTTAGGATTCAGCCTCTTCCCACAAGCTGGCGTTGCAATTGGACTATCCCTCTTCCTGCAAACATCGCCAGCATTCTCACAGAGCTCACCCAGTACACAGCACATGCTGTCAACTATAATCAACATTATTCTGCTCACTGTATTGATTAATGAATTTATAGGGCCGCTTATATCCAAATTCGGGATTGTCAAAGGACTCGATATTGATCGGAGGTAAACATGGATATATTTTCCATTGTTGAGGAAAATGCCTGCACTCCTTTTCTCAAGGCTCGGAGTAAAAGTGAATGTTTAAAAGAGCTTGCTGAGCTAATCTCCCCCTACATCCCCGATCATAACACAGAGAGCATCTCAAACATTCTGTTTGAGCGAGAATCGAAGGGAAGCACCGCCTTTGGAGAAGGTATTGCAATCCCACATGCCCGGCTCAAGGATATCGATAATTTTGTTATCTCCGTCGCAGTATCGAGAAAAGGAATAGACTTTGAGAGTCTCGACAAAAAAAAGACGAGGATATTCTTTACCATAATCGGCCCGGGAACCAAACAGGAACAATATCTAAAAATTCTTGCCCAGATTTCCCGTGTAGCAAAAAACAGATATGCCAGAAAGGAACTATTAAATGCCCGTTCTTCAATCTCGCTGAAAGAATCCTTGCTTCGATATATATCTCCTGAAGAAGAAGGTAAACCAAAGAAAGATTTGGAGGATAAAAAGGTACTTCTCATAACCCTCTATGAGAAAAAATATCTTGATGATTTAATCGAGGTTCTCATCAGTAACGGGATAGGAGGGATTTCCATACTTGAATCCAGAGGAACGCGGAACATACTTTCCAATGTACCGTTATTCAGCGAATTCATTAATTTTACGGGCGAGCGCTCAGAGATAAGCAGAACAATACTCTCTATTGTCGATAGCAAAGTCATTCCTCAGGTGGTTGAGGGTATTGAAACCATTATGGGTGATCTTAACAAGCATTCCGGAGCGATGGTACTTGCCCTTGACATCTCCTTCATGAAGGGTACATTGGAAGTACTTTGAAAACTGATCTATGACAGTTTAGGGCACTGATCGCTTAGCAAACCTCCATCAATAACTATTGATGCTCCCGTAATGTACTGTGACTCGTCGGATGCCAGGAAAATCACAGCACCTGCACAATCACATACAGAGCCAAACCTCCCGAGCGGTATGTGTTTCCTATAATGCTCTCTAAAGGCCGGATCTGCAAAGAATATATCACCTGTATCGGTTTTAATTATACCAGGAGCAATGGAATTTACCCGTATATTGTGGGGTGCCAGTTCAACAGCGAGAGACTTCGTCAGCATTTCAACTCCTCCTTTGCTAACATTATACGTAAGTACATCTGCCTCGGCAACGCTCCCGTTTGTGGATGATATATTGATGATACTGCCGCTGATGTTTCTATCTATCATACCGCGCGCTGCAATCTGGGCACAGAAAAACGAACCTTTCAAGTTTGTATTCAGGACAGTATCCCAATGTTCTTCCGTAATTACAGACCAAGGTTCAAAAAGGGTAATAGCTGCGTTGTTCACAAGTATATCAATCCGCCCGAGCAAGCGTTCAGATTCAAGAATAAGGCGTTCAACATCTTGCATATTTGAGATATCGGCATTTAAAACGTGGGATTCCCTACCGATCTTCCCGATCATAGCTGCAACGTTTTCAGCAGCTTCCTGATTGTGAACATAGTTAATAACTAAATCGCAGCCCTGCTCAGCCAGTCCAAGGGCAATACCTTTTCCAATTCCTCTGCTGCTGCCGGTAACCAGAGCTTTTTTACCTCGCAATTTCATCTTTTATCTCCCCCAACTTTGATATCCCTTATCAATCAGGCCTCTTGCTGCAGAGCACTATTTGACATATACAGTTTTTATACGAAGAGACCTGCGTATTCTACTTTATATTTATACGAATATCATTATACTATATTCAAAACCTCAACGCTATTACGATGAAGACGATACTTATTCTCCGGCATGCTAAATCCGATTGGAGCAATCCCTCCTTATCGGATTTTGAGCGTCCTCTGGCAAAAAGGGGTGCAAAGGATGCGCCACGAATGGGAAACGTCCTACTCCGTTTTCGTTGTATGCCCGATTTGATAATCTCGTCCCCTGCAATGCGTACCAAAATGACCGTCGAACTGGTCACAAAACAGATTGGATATCGGGATGAGATTCGCTGGGATAACTCACTTTATGGCGGTGGTCCCTTTGATTTTATGGGCGCTTTACAGCACCTGCCCCAGGAAGTCGAGCGCCCAATGCTGGTGGGGCATAATCCGGGAGTTGAGGAAACGATTAGCCATATTTGTTGGCCCATGAGAGTGATAACCCTTTCGGAGGATTAAAAATTCGCGTTCCAACTGCAGGATTGATATTTTTAGAAACGGATATCACAAGCTGGAATAAACTGATCCCGGGGTCCTGTATTTTACGCTGGTTTCTCATACCGAGACTTGTGAAAGCGATTGTATAATAGCATTTGCGTAACATAGTTTATCCGGACAAAGGAAACCACTTGATTTTTCTAGATGTATTGGAATAATAAATACAATTAAATTTCATGGAGGAAAAAATGATAATGAAAATTAGCGTAATTATTTTAGCTCTTTTCTTCATGTTATTAGTACCACACACCGCTCTGCACGCAATTGAAATACGTGAAGGGGGTGCAGGTGGTTTCATGCTTGGTATCCAGTGGCTCGATCTCTCTGAACTCAACTCAGATCTACGGGCAAATGGATTTAAAGCATTTTCGAAATCTGATCTCACCTACGGTGGTGGTGGATATGGAATTATCGGTGACCGCTTATTGATCGGTGGAGAGGGACATGGCTTCTACCAGGAAAAGTCAACCTCAACTCACATACAGTCTTTAGGCGGCGGCTTCGGTTTTTTTGACGTGGGCTACATTGTGGTAAAGCGCTGGGGGTTTCATCTCTATCCGATGATTGGTATCGGCGGTGGGGGTTTATCAATGAGATTAACCGAACGGGCTGTACTCGACTTTGATGACATAATGGCAGATCCAAAAAGAGAAGCTCTCCTTTCAATGGGAAGTTTCATGCTCCAGGGTGCGGCTGGGCTTGACTATATGTTGAAATTGGGTTCCATACCTGAGATGGGCGAAGGCGGAATGCTCTTTGGAATTCGTGCTGGATACACCTATTCTGTCAGCAAAACAGACTGGGATATGGGTGATATCAATATATCCGGTGGACCCGATATAGGAATTTCGGGATTTTATGTGCGTCTTGTCATAGGTGGTTTTGGTTTCGAAACTCGTACCGTTGAGTAAGTAACGTCGAGCTTCCTGATATATGAATGCGATTTTAGAATCGGTTCCTATTTATATTTGTGCTTAATATGATACCCTACTCCAACCCTTTACGAGTATCAGAATAGCCCTATGTGAATAATAATCTGCTTTTTTATGAGGAAAAGCTATCTGCAGCAATCCGTGCAGCACTACCAGTTCCATGATCCTTAAGGAATAATCAGAATTATCAATTGTTCGTGTTATCATGTCCCGATATTTCAAGACGCGAGGTATAGTAATAAATAGACCTACACCCCAATCAAGTTCTCGAATGGAAACAGCATTCCCTACCACTCCTTTTGATGTTCGAACAGTACCTCTTGAGAAAATAAGTGTTCTATCCGATAAATTGAGCTGTCTCACCGACCTGTAAATGAAATCGATGAGTTTTTTAGGGATACCTGTAGTAAAATAGCACCTGTTTTTAGAAAAAATAATTTCTTTCGTCCGGAATCTATGTTTATCGTTCGGTGTTCCCGGAACAACAATCCAGCGCTCGGTTTCATCTATCCAGTTAATAGGAACTATTTTTGAAGCACGTATGCTATGTTGCATATATTATCGACCCAAAAAATATTTAAAACCAAATTCCAACTTTGATAGAGGGGCCGTGGTAATTGAATCCGGCGTAAGAGCTTAAGGCATATCCCAGCCCAACGGAAAATCTGTTAAGGGCGTAATGCAAATCACCCGACAGGTGGTTGAACCGCAATGAGTGATACCTTGCGTTCAGATTATAGATATCAAGATAAAATCTGGCAGGGAGGAATACCTGCAAATTCATGCCATAGGATATGAGGAACTCGTTAAGAATATCCAGTAACGAACCTCCGATATAGCTGTGCAAAAGCACGTTGGGAAAATGGCAGGTCAACCCCCCATTAAATGAAAAGAGAGACAAGGTCTCGGATTCTGCAAAAATAATATTATGAAACAAATTTGCATGGAAAGCAGATGCATTGAAAGCCAACTTGGTGACGTTTCCGTATGTTTCGCCAAAATGAAGGGTAAAATCGTTTGAGAGATTGAACGCCACTTTTCTCGAGTTCTCAGTATCCCAATAACTTCTCGTATTAAAACGATAATCACTGGTCTTCTGATATGGATAGTTGGAGAATCTAAGCGTAAAAAAGTACTCTTCAAATAGTGAGTCCAGTAGATCCCGAAATATTAAATCGAGAATCTGGATTGAAGAATCCTGCTCATCTTCATCCTCGATAATGTCCTCTTCGAAGTCCTCCTCCTCTTCCTCCTCCTCTTCCTCTTTCTCCTCTTCCCTTGCCTTTTCCTTTTCTTCTTCGATACGCTTTATCGTCTCCTGTATCTTCTCGTCCCCCTTCGGCTCAGATGCCTGAGCATTGATACAGCTGAGTACAATTAGCATCAATACTTTTATGATAATGACCTTTTTCATTGCTTTCAGCTCTTAGGATGTGACTTTTTAAACTGCACAGCTTAGGAACGACCTAACCGTTTACTAGTATACATCGCCTTTTTGAACTTTCAACGTTCATTTATTGATAGGTTCTATCCTGTAAAAAAAAGCACCATGTTACATGGTGCTTTTTAATTGTTTATCATCAAACACGGTATCTGGGCGGTACTGGACTTGAACCAGTG
>JABAOF010056585.1_pt2 | contig 11072 bp, 9 predicted proteins | sample 7062171 | NCBI WGS metagenome assembly JABAOF01 (sample SAMN14538628, study PRJNA623070) | marine sediment metagenome | biome: marine biome [ENVO:00000428]; feature: marine pelagic biome [ENVO:01000023]; material: deep marine sediment [ENVO:00002113] | place: India: Gulf of Khambhat ... | reverse complement strand
CAATTACACCGATATCACAGGGGACGCCCCCCAGGACATCGACGGTTTGACGAACCAGGATGCCCTGAACCTCGTGCTCGCAGATCCCGCTCTCGATTTCCTCCCCGGGACGAACACGTCCTACTGCAATACCGGATACATCCTCCTGGCTATGGCTGTGGAACGACTCACCGACATGAGCTTTGCCGACTTCCTGCAGGAGAACATTTTTCAGCCTCTGGGAATGGCCTCGAGCTTCGTGAGCGATGAGTCGGTGGTGTATCCGTCGAATACGGCGCAGCCGTATGATGAGCACAACCGGTTGTATGAGTATTCCCTCTACACCTACGGCGCCGGTGGCATCTACACGACCCTGAACGACTACGTCAAATGGGATCAGGCATTGTACACGGACGATATCGTCCGGCAATCCACCCTGGAACTTGCCTTCACTGGATATACCGGCGGCGAGAACGATTTCGGGTACGGCTGGATGGTCGGGACGCATCGTGGCTCGAAGTCTCTGCGTCACGGGGGATTCTCTACCGGCTTTCTCAACTACGTCTTTCGCGTACCTGAGAAGCGTTTCACCTATCTGTTTCTTTCCAACGGAGGGGTGTTCGCGAACGATGGCTTCGATACGTGGACGCGTGATCTGATGGACGAGATCTTCTCTCGCTACCTGTAGTGTCTCACAGGAACAACACGAGAGGAGTGCCACCAACCCCAGAAGGTCCGCCTCGATCCCTGCCGCTACCCGATCAGGGACCATCCGCGCTTCCAGGCGCTGCTCGTCGAGCAGGCGACCCCGCGGCCGGTGCGGTAGGGGTTATTGCCCCAGGCTAGGGGCGCTCCTAGCGGCGCCTTGTACTGCACCTTATGATCTGCCGTACAAGCAACCAGGCACACACCCGAACCATGTTGATCCAGCGCCAGGTGTGGGCCGCGCTGCGCAAGGCGGATGAGCAGTTGCGCCGGATGGTTGCCGAGGGCTCGCCCTCAGCGAAGCACCTCCAGGTGAAGTTCGACGCGCTGCACCGCAGGCTCTACGCGGAGCCCCCAGCGGGACCCAGCGAGACCACTCAGCGCCTGACGGCGATGCGGGACGAATGCCGTGCGGAGCTTGCCTCCCTGCGCCGCGCCGTAGAGCGGGCGCTGCAGGTGGCGGGGGAGCACGGCGGGGATTGGGCACTCGAGGCCAAAGGTCCCCAGCGGTTGCTCGAGGCCTACTTCACCACCCCCACCACGTCGTCGGCCGCCAGCCGCTCCACCTCGTCCGCGGTGTAGCCCAGCAGCCCCTCCAGGATCTCCCGCGTGTGCTGGCCCAGGGCGGGGGAGGGGTGGTGCACGATCTCGGGTGCCGCCGAGAGGTGTGGCGTCGAGCGGGCGAAGGTGTAGGTGCCGACGACGGGATCGTCGATGTCCACCAGCATGCCCCGCGTGCGGAAGTGCGGATCGGCGAACACGTCCTTCGCCGTGTACACGGGCCCGGTGGGCATTCCCGCCTGATTCAGCGTATCCACCACCTCCTGCCGTGTCTTGTCGGCCATCCATTGCTCGATGATGGGCTGCAGGAAGTCGGCGTTGGCGGCGCGGCTGGTGCCGTCGGCGCTGCGCGGGTCGTCCACCAGGTCGGGGCGGCCGACGGCGGTGGCGAGCCGGCCCCACACGATGTCGTCGGGCACGTTCAAGGCCACGTAGCCGTCCTTGCACTTGAAGGCGCCGCGGGGCCAGAGGTGCTCCAGCCTGCCGCGCTGCGGCTCCTTCCCGGTGACCGAATAGAGGGCGACCATCCGCTCGTTGAGCGCCAGCATGTTGTCCGTCAGGGCGACGTCCACCAGTTGACCCTCGCCCGTGCGCTCCCGCATGAACAGCGCCTGCATTATCCCGTACGCCGCGATCATGCCGGAGTAGACGTCGGCCAGGCCGTACAGCGTGAACGTGGGCGGCTTGTCCTCGAAGCCTATCAGGTCCATCACCCCGCTCATCGCCTCGGCCACGATGTCGAAGGCCGGACGGTCGGCGTAGTCGCTGCGGTAGCCCTCCATGCGCCCGAATCCGGAGATCATCGCGTAGATGATCCGTGGGTTGATCGTCTTCAGGCCCTGGTAGTCCAGCCCGATCTTGGCCATGGAGCCGGGGCGCAGGTTCTCCACCACGACGTCGGATACGCCGGCCAGCTGGCGCACGATCTCCCGGCCCGCCTCGCTCTGCACGTTGAGCGCCAGGCTCTTCTTGTTGCGGTTGTAGGCCATGTAGCCGAACGCCTTCGTGGCGCCGTCCTTGCGCGCGAAGGGAGGGATGCTGCGGCGGGGGTCGCCCTTGCCCGGGCGCTCGATCTTGATGACCTCCGCACCGGCGTCGGCCAGCAGCATGGTGCAGTAGGGCCCGCTCATGTACTGCTCCAGGCCGATCACGCGGATGCCCGAGAGTGGTCGTTGTGCTTGGATGGTCACCTGGAATCTCCTCCCCGCTTCCCGCTTCCCGTTTCCCGCTTCCCGATCTCCCCCGGTCTTACCGTTCCCCGCTCCCCGTTCCCCGCTACTCCCCCACCCACTCCACCAGCGTCGACACGCCCATGCCCACGCCCACACACAGCGTCGCGAGCCCGTAGTAGGGCCGCGACTCCTGCGGCGCGCGCCGCTTCATCTCGTGTAGCAGCGTGACGAGGATGCGGGCTCCGGAGCACCCGGTGGGGTGACCCAGCGCGACGGCGCCCCCGTTCACGTTGGTGATGTCGTGCCGCAGGCCGAGCCGGCGCATCACGCCTAGGGCCTGGGCGGCGAAGGCCTCGTTCAGCTCCACGAGACCGATCTGGTCGAGCGAGATGCCGACGCGGCTCAGCAGCTTCTCGGTCGCCGGCACCGGGCCGTACCCCATCACGCCGGGGTCCACCCCGGCCACGGCCGAGCCGACCCAGCGGGCCATGGGCGTGAGCCCGAGCTCGCGCGCCTTCTCGCCGCTCATGAGCAGGAGCGCGGCCGCGCCATCGTTGATCCCGCTCGAGTTACCGGCGGTGACCGTCCCCCCTGTGCGAAAGGCCGGCTTGAGCCGCGCTAGCTGCTCGAGGTTCGTGTCGAGGACGAACCTGCCGTTCTCGGTGCGGTAGCGCGGGTGCTCATCGGTGTCCACCAGCACGGGATCGCCCTTGCGCTGCGGCACCGGCACGGGAACGATCTCGTCGCGGAACTTGCCCGTGTCTATCGCCTCGACGGCACGCCGGTGGCTCTCCAGGGCGAAGGCGTCCTGGTCCTCGCGCGAGATGTTCATCTCCTCCGCGATGTTCTCCGCCGTTTCGCCCAGGCTCACGATGGGGTAGAGGGCATCCATGCGGGGGTTGTTGAAGCGCCACCCCACGGTGGTGTCCCACATGGTCCAGTGCCCCACGGGTTGGCCGCGCTCCGGCTTGGGAATGGCCCACGGGGCGCGGCTCATGCACTCCACGCCCGCCCCGATGAACACGTCGCCCTCGCCGGCGATGATCGCCTTGGCTGCCTGGTTTACCGCCTCCAGCGCCGAGGAGCAGTTGCGGTTCAGCGTTACGCCGGGCACCTCTACCGGCCACCCGGCGAGCAGCACCGCCATGCGGGCCACGTCCCGGTTGTCCTCGCCCGCCTGGTTGCCGCACCCCGCGTACACGTCCTCTATCAGGGCGGGGTCGATCCCCACCCGATCGGTCAGCCCCTTGAGCACCTCGGCCAGCAGGTCGTCGGGGCGCACGCTCGCGAGCGAGCCGTTGTGCCGTCCGATCGGGGACCGGACGCCGTCCACGATGACTACGTCGTGCATGCTACCTCGCGGTGGGGGCTCCTAGACGATGGCTAGCTCGGGCCGGTGGTCGGAGAACTCCGCTTCCCGCTCCAGGTCCGCGATGAACTCCCCGAACCGCTCCGCCACCTTCTGCAGGCGGGGATGGTGATCGCGGATGAACCGCTCCGGGTTGGGGTCCTGCTTGAAGGCCGTCAGCAGATTGGCGGCACGCTCGTCGTCTGCCGCATCGATGTAGCTCGACGAGACGCGGAGGCACAGGTCCTGGGCCGAGTGGAACGCGGAGCCCGGGAGGGTCGCGATCTCGTAGCTCTCCAACAGATGGAGCGCAAGGTCCTCGTCGGTGCGCACGCCGCGGGCCGCCAGCGGCTCACGCCACTTCTCGAAACAGGGGAAGACGTAGAACGCGCCCGCCGGCTCGACACAGGGGACGCCCAGCCGCGCGATGGACCGGTACAGGTATCTCGTGCGGCAGGCGTGCATGCGGGCACAGAGGTCGATGTACTCCTCGATCTCGGGGTCGCCGCTGTAGGCGACCAGCGCCGCGTACTGCACCGGCGCTGTGACACTGGTCCAGATATTGGAGGCGATGTTCGAGATGGCGTGGGCCAGCGCCTTGCCCCCGTTCTCGCGCGGCAGGATCGCCGTCCCGAGGCGCCAGCCGCCTAGGGGGAGACTCTTGCTCAGGCCGCCGAAGACCACGGTTCCCTCGGGGTAGTGCCGCGCGATGGAGACGTGCGGAATGCTCGAGAAGACCGTGAGCGCGTAGATCTCGTCGCTCAGGACCATCAGCTCGTGCTCCCGCGCGAACCCCGCCAGGGCCTCCACCTTGTCCGGCCGCATCACGGTCCCGGTGGGGTTCTTCGGGCTGTTCACCACGAAGACCTCCGGGTTGCCCCAGTTGTGCCGCGACTCGTGGATCCGCGCCTCGAGCACGTCCAGCTCCAGCTCGTAGTTGGTCTCGGGCCGGGTGGGCACGAACGTGACGGGCTTGGCCAGAATGTGGGCCTGGGGTGCGTAGGAGACCCACGACGGCTGGGGGAGGATGACCTCCTCGCCCAGGGCCATCAGACATGAGAAGATGAGGGACTTGCTGCCTGGCCCGATCGCTACCTGGTCCGGCGTCACCTCGAGGTCGAATCGCCTCTGGTAATGCTGCGCGATGGCGCTACGCAACTCCGGTATACCCAGGGCGTGCGTGTAGCTGCGCCGCTGGGCGTTCGCGCCGAGGGCCTCGGCGATCTTCGGGTGTACCGGGAAGCGCGACTCGCCGAACGCCAGGTGGTACACGTTCTGGCCCGCGGCCCACATCTCGCGGACCCGGTCGTTGATTGTGATGGTGGCGGACGCCTTGAGCCCCCGGATTCCGGCCCGGGAGAAGCGGATGGGTCTGAAGCGCTCGACCAAAGTTGCTGTGCCTCCGGCACGGTGGGGCGGGTTGGCCTGCCGAGGAGCCCCGGAATGTGGGGCAGGATAGAAGTTCCGAGGCAATAGGGCAAGCCCGAAGCGATGCCGCAGTGCGCCGCGTCACCGAAGGAGCATGGCAAGCATCGCGCCGCGCAGGGCAGCGTGCCCCGCAACCGTCTCGGTCGCGGGGCACGCTCGCATCCCCGAACTGTGCAGCGTCCCTAGTACGGGATCACCAGCGCCCATCCCAGCCGGAAGCTCCACTCCAGCTTGAGGCCGTAGAAGTCGGGGTCCAGCGAGTCGAGCCGCCACAGCCAGATGTCGGTCTCGAAGAACAGCACCCCGAACGACAGGATGCGGTTGACGCCGGCGCCGGCGCGGCCCACGAAGTCGGTGAAGCTGGCCTCCTGCTCCCGTAGCACTGAGTCCTGGGGACTGCTGGTGACCGCCCCGGCCCCTAGGTACGCGTACGGCACCCACCCGGTGGCCGAGGGCCAGCCGAACTGCAGGTCGCCGACATAGTACCACCGCGTAACGTAGGGGTTCTCCAGCGCCAGCGTGTTGCCGATGATCTGCGTCTGGGCGGTCATCGCGCTGAACCGCAGGGCGAACTTGTCAGCCAGCTGCCAGCCAATGCCCCCGCCCCAGGTCCACTCGGCGGTGAATTTGTCCCCGTTCTCGGAGTTGAGGTCGGTGGCCGGTACCAAGCGTCCACCCTGAGCATAGACCAGGAAGGCCTTCGACTGGGCGTGCGCCGGCCCTGCCGCGCCGAGCAGCAGCACGGTCAGGGCGAGCCCCGCGATGACGGACCGCTTAGCCGGCCTGGTCAAACCGTCGCGCGACCTCCTCCCAGTTGACCACGTTCCACCACGCCGCGATGTACTCCGGTCGGCGGTTCTGGTACTTGAGGTAGTAGGCGTGCTCCCACACGTCCAAACCGAGGATCGGCGCCTTCCCCTCGGTGAGGGGGCTGTCCTGGTTGGGCGTGCTCGTCACGGCGAGCTTGCCGTTGTCCACCACGAGCCAGGCCCAGCCGCTGCCGAACCGGCCGGCCGCCGCGTCGGAAAACTGCTGCTTGAATGTGTCGAAGCCGCCAAAGGTGGAGTTGATGGCCTCACCCAGCTTGCCGCCGGGCGCGCCGCCGCCGTTGGGACCCATCACGGTCCAGAACAGCGAGTGGTTGGCGTGCCCTCCGCCGTTGTTGCGGACGGCCGTACGGATGCCCTCCGGCACGCCGCCGAGGTTGGTGATCAGCTCCTCGACCGACTTGCCCTGCAGATCCGCGTGCTGCTCGAGCGCCCCATTCAGTTTCGCCACGTAGCCGGCGTGGTGCTTCGAGTGGTGGATCTCCATTGTCCGGGCGTCGATATGAGGCTCCAGGGCGTCGTGGGCGTACGGGAGGTTCGGGAGTTCATGTGCCATGACGGACTGCTCCTCCGGATCGACTAGACTGCGGTGAATCAAACTGGTTGCTTTGTGGGTGAGTAATAAGGCATGGGATACTGACGAACACAAGGGAGACTCCCATGGGACGGAGCGTGCTGCTGACCCTCTGCCTGATGTTGTGTGCGGGACGGATAGCCGCGCAGGAGTCCGGCCGCACTCGGCTCCTGGAGGAGCTCAACTGGCTGCAGATCCGCGAGCTGGTTCCCGACTCGATCCGCACGGTGCTAATCGCTGCCGGCACCGTGGAGCCCCACGGCGTCGTGCACAACGGCGCGGACAACACGGTCCCCTACGAGCTGGCGCTCCGGCTCGCGCCCAGGGTCGGCGCGCTGGTCGCGCCCACCATTCCCTACGGGGTGACCGTGACGCTCGACGAATATCCCGGCACCCTGGGTATCCAGGCGCACACCTTCGAGGAGTACGCCTACGAGTCGCTGCGGGGGCTGGCCCGTGCGGGGTTCGAGAACGTCATCGTGCTGAACGGCCACGGCCCCAACGGCGCGCCGCTGCGGAGCGCCGCCGAGCGGGCCTGGCGGGAGACCGACGCGCGGTTCCTGATCACCGAGTGGTGGTCACTCACCGCCGACCTGGTGCAGGAGATCTGGGGCTCGGAGGGCGGACACGCCGGCAACAACGAGACCGGGGCCGTGCTCGCGGTGCGCCCCGACCTGGTGCACCCGGAGCTCTACACCGGCCCCGAGATGACCACACCCCGGGGCGAGGGCTGGACAGCCTATCCGTTCCCGTCGTCCGTAATCCTCTATAGGGAGGGAGAGGGGTACCCCGAGTTCGACGAGGACAAGGCACGCCGGTTCTTCGCAGGGGTGGTCGATCGACTCGAGACCCTGATCGGCGACGTGATCGCGAAGTGGGACCGCGCGGGCCTATGAGGAGCGAGCCCGCCGGGTCGGGAAGTGTGCGGAAGTCACTTGTCGCCGCGCCCGTCCCTCCCTACGTTCCCGAGCATGCCGGGTGCTGAAGAGGCAGTGCGGGAGCCGCTGAGCGAGGAAGGGCTCCGTATCATCGCCGACGTGGCGGGATACCTCGCCGCGGGCCTGGGATCGGAGGACGTGCTCACCCGGGTGGCCGGCGTGCTGGCGCGGGGGCTCGACTCGGAGGAGTGCCGCGTGTGGGTGCGCACCGCCGACGGGACCGGTTACCGGGCCATCGTGGGGGAGGGCGTTCCCGCGCCCGACGACCAGCGTGCGGAGGATGTGGGACGCTGGCTGAGCGCGGACGAGCCGGTGCAGCGGGAAGGTGACGGCTGGCGGCTGCGCCTCCCGCTGCGCTACGAGGGCGAGCGGCTCGGTGCCCTCGAGGCGATGGTACGCGATGGTCCCAACGCGGCGATGCTCAAGGACGTCGTGGGGATCGTGGCAAATGTGCTGTCGCCGCTCATCGCCTCGTTCGAGCTGTCGGAGGACCTGGCGAGCGAGGTCGCCGCACGCACCCGCGAGATCGAGTCCCAGCGCCGCTTCACTTCCAAGATCATCGACTCCCTCCCGGTCGGCCTGTACGTAATCGACCGCGACTACCGCATTAAGGCCTGGAACCGCAAGCGCGAGACCGGTACGCGGGGCGTGGACCGCGGCGAGGTACTGGGCCGCACCGTGTTTGAGGTGTTGCATCGTCAGCCCAGGGTCCTGCTCAAGCGGGAGTTCGACAGGGCGTTCACGACCGGGCAGATGGAGCAGATGGAGACGGAGTCCACGGCCTCCGGCGATATCCGCAACTACCGGGTCACCAAGGTCCCGATGCGGCTTGACGACGACGACGTGACCCACGTCATCACGATCGGCGAGGACATTACCGACTGGAAGCGGGCCCAGCAGCAGGTATCCCACTCCGAGAAGCTCGCGGCCATGGGTCAGCTAGCCGCCGGCGTGATGCACGAGATCAACAATCCGCTCGCCACCATCGGGGCGTGCGTCGAGGCGCTCACGTTGCGGGCGGAGGAGTTGTCGCAGGCCGAGCGGCAAGGGTATGAGGAGTACCTGCGGATCATCGAGTCGGAGCTGGCGCGCTGCAAATCGATCGTAGACGGGCTGCTGGACTTCTCCCGCCCGAAGGCGCGCGTGAAGAAGCCGGCGCAGGTGAACCAGATCGTCGAAGACGCGCTATTCCTGGTCAAGCATCACTCCAAGTTCAAGGCCATTACGCTGGAGCGAGAGCTCGCCGACGGGCTGCCGGAGATTCAGGCAAACGCCGAGCAGCTCATCCAGGTGTTCCTCTCCATCATGCTGAACGCCATCGACGCCATGGAGGGCAAGGGCGTGCTCACGGTGCGCACCGTGCTCAACCCGGCGCGGTCGGATGAGGTAGTCGTCGAGGTCGCCGACACCGGCATGGGGATCCCGCGGGAGGACATCCCCAAGATCTTCGAGCCGTTCTTCACCACCAAGCTCCCCGGTCGGGGCACCGGCCTCGGCCTCTCGATCTGCTATGGCATCGTGCAGGAGCACGGGGGTCGGATCGTGGTTGACTCGCAGCTCGGACAGGGCTCGGTCTTCCGGGTTGCCCTCCCGGTGGAGCAGCCCACAGGAGAGAGTGTGTGAAGGTCCTCGTCGTCGAGGACGATAAGACGGTCGGGCAGTTCGTACGGCGCGGGCTCGAGGAGCAGCGCTACCATGTGGATCTGGTGGAGGAGGGACTGGAGGGATTGGATCGAGCCTCCTCCTCGAGCTACGACGTGATCGTGCTCGACCTGCGGCTTCCCGGGATGTCGGGGGTGGAAGTCCTGCGGATGCTGCGGGACCGCGGGATCGACACGCCGGTGCTGGTGCTCACGGCACAGGACGCCGTGGAATCGAAGGTGCAGGCGCTGCGCACCGGGGCCGACGACTACGTGACGAAGCCGTTCGCGTTCGAGGAGCTGCTGGCCCGCGTGGAAGCCCTCGGGCGGCGTCCCCGGGAGATCGTGGCGCCGGTACTAGGGGTAGCCGACCTCACGATCGACACCGGCAAGCACGAGGTGCGGCGGGGGGGGTCCGCGATCGAGCTCACGCCCAAGGAATACGCCGTGCTCGAGTACCTGGCGCGGAACGCCGGCCGGGTCATGTCCCGCACGCTCATCACCGAATACGCCTGGGACTATCACTTCGACCCGGGCACCAACATCGTGGACGTGGTGATCAACCGCCTCCGGAAGAAGGTGGACCACGGCTTCAAGCCCAAGCTGATCCACACCATTCGCGGCGTGGGCTACGTGTTGAAGGCGGACTGAGTCGCGATGCAGACCATCCGCGGGCGCCTGGCGGTGGGTTACGCCGTGGCGTTGGGCGCCACGATCTTCATCTTCGCCGCGATCATCTACTATGTGCAGGGCTCCCAGGCATTCGCCGAGCTGGATATCCGCGTGCGCGTGGAGTCGGAGCTCATCGCGGCCATCCTCATCGAGTCTTACCGCGCCCGTGATACGGTCGTGGTGCGCGACCCCCAGACCGGGGGCCTGGTGCTGACACCGGACGTGGCCTCGCTGCTGGAAGGCGTGCCGGGCTACGTCCTCATCGTCGGGCAGCGGCGAACGTTGATTCACCTCTCCGCCGACGCGCGCGCGCTTCCCTTCGGCTCGGCCCAGGCGCTCATAGACGTCGCGGAGTCTCCCGACACGACGGGACGCTTCGGGCTGGTGAATCTAGCTGCGCCGGTGGGTCCCGTGCGCTACTACGTCCGCCCCATCACCGATGCCGGCACCCAGGTGACTGCGGTGGTCTCGGGGACCCCGACCTCCGGGTTCGTGGTGAGCCCGCCGCGGCTGCTCACCGCCATGCTGTGGACGGCGCCCTTCGTGATCGCGGCGTCCATCTTCATCGGCTACCTGCTCGTGGGGCGCACCCTGCGCCCGGTCAACCAGATAGTGGACGAGGTGGAGGCGATCACCGACGGCCGTAGCCTGCACCGGCGCCTCGCGGAGCCCGACACCCAGGACGAGCTCGGGCGCCTCAGCGGGACGCTGAACGCCATGCTGGCCCGGCTGGAGCGGAGCTTTGCCACCCTCAGGCGCTTCACCGCGGACGCCAGTCACGAGCTCAAGACACCGCTGACCGTGCTGCGCTCCGGCATCGAGCGGTCCATCACGCACCCCGAGACGCCGAACGACGTGATGGCCATGCTGGAAGAGACGCTGTTCGAGGTGAACCGCATGGCGGAGCTCGTGGACTCACTGCTCACCCTGGCGCGGGCCGATGAGGGCCGGGCGCCGCTGCACCTCGACGAGGTGGATCTCCGAGAGATTCTCTCGGAGGTCGCCGAGACGGCAAGCATCTTGGGGGAACAGGCGGGAGTCGATGTGGAAGTGGACGTACCGCGCGATCCCGTCCACATGCGGGTGGACCGCAGCCGTGTGCGCCAACTCCTGATGAACCTGCTCACCAACGCCATCAAGTACACCGCCGCGGGCGGCAACGTGTGGATCAACTCGACGTTCGAGGACGGCCGAGTGGTCCTCACGGTGCGCGACGCGGGAATTGGCA
>JABAOF010040258.1_pt1 | contig 11078 bp, 13 predicted proteins | sample 7062171 | NCBI WGS metagenome assembly JABAOF01 (sample SAMN14538628, study PRJNA623070) | marine sediment metagenome | biome: marine biome [ENVO:00000428]; feature: marine pelagic biome [ENVO:01000023]; material: deep marine sediment [ENVO:00002113] | place: India: Gulf of Khambhat ... | reverse complement strand
GGTTCTATTTTTTCTAAACCAAGGAAATATGGTACATATTTTTTGTAAAATTCATGAAATGGTTTGTAATAATTAAAAAGATCTGGTAAATCAATTTTAATGCTAATATCTAAAATATTTCTATCTTTTTCGACTAAATCTACTTGAATTGATTTATAAAATTGAAAGTATTTTTTAAAATACCCTAATGCCGCGACAGTGTTGTAACCGAGCCCACTGCACAAATCTAAAATTTTTATATTTTCATTTAGAAAAATTAAACCAATACACGGCCTGGTATACTTAAATACCGCCTCTGAAAAAGCACCATTTAAAGAGTGCATTGCTTCTTTTCTTTTCGTATCTTTGTGCTCGCACACGAGAGTTTTTGTACCATCTTTTGTATCGAGGAGGTAGCTCTTCAATCTTTAATTCTCTCCTTTACAGAATTGGAGCATATTTTGTTGCGGGACAACTGTTTAAACATTCCATACAATGATTGCACTTATTTTCGTCTATCAAAAAATTTCCTTCTTCAATAAATATCGCGTTTTCTTTGCATTTTCCTAAACAAATTCCACATGAGACGCATTTAGCAGACCTGTATACTATTTCTGCTATTAAATTTGAAACTTCATTCAATTCTTCCTTTTTATATCCTCTTATCACTACATTACCGTTCTTTGATATCCAGGCACTGTTTCCGTTCCACTTCACCATTACTATTCCCAGTTCTTTGTTCAAAATAGGCTTTGATATACAATTCATCATGTTTGCGGTTTTCTCTATATCTAGACTTGTATTAAAAGAACCTTCTATCGATACTTTCTTTTCTCCTAAGCAAGGTCTAACTCCAGTAACTATTTGGAGGTCTAAACGTTTATCGTATGTCTTTTTAGGTTTAATTTCGACTCCTAACTCTGTAGCAATAGCCAATTGGGATTTTGGAAGTCTTTGCCACCTCCAGAAACCAAATTTAAGCCACTCCTGTGAGTACCCTCTTTCGTAAGACCATTCTGCTATTGCATTATCCCATTTTTTCCATAATTCTGGGTGAATCTCCGATACTCTTCTAAACTCGGCAATATCCGAGGACGGGCACATCCAGCACCCTATTCTTTCAAAACCATTCGAATAGAGGGAATTATACTTTAAACCCTTCCAAAATATGTAAATCCAAACATTAAGCGCAGTCCAGTCGAATATCGGACTAGCAGCAATCTGTCCAGGAACCCATGGATTCTTCCATATTTTCTTTTGTCTGGCTCTACTTTCCGATTCATGTTTCCTCTGCCCTACGAATGTCAAACAACCCTTTGGAAAATGTTTCTTTATAAGAGTTGTTATGGGGCCGAGTTTGCAAGTCTTGCAGCACCATCTGAAGTCTCTACCCGGCGGACCGAATTTGGAAAATGCCTTCCAAAACTCATCTGATTTTTTTGTTTTTACATCAATTTCCAGATCTCTGAGCAGGTCCTCTGTATATTCTAACGTCTCAGGAAACTCCAATCCGGTGTCAACAAACAATACAGAGAAATCTATTTCTTCTTCTTCACAAACCTCTCTTACAATGTTTAGTGTGACAAGACTATCTTTCCCACCACTAAAGGCCACGCACACATCTCTGTTTACATTTTCTATCACGTTTTTTGCAAACTTTTTTGCTTTTTCCTCTTTTTTCTTCAGCACCTTTTCATTTGCTTGAACCACATCTTCCCAACTCTGTCCTCCAGGAAGTTGCGAATACGTAGAAAAACCAAATCTTCTAATTTTAACCGCTAATCCTTTCGTATTAGTCATTTCATCCGCATTTTTATAGGCTATTCCAAGGGCTATGGTTTCACTCTCAGGATTTATGACGTAGACCTCATCTCCTTTTTTTATACTTCTTTCAGCAGCGGTAATTCCGGGAGAGAGAAGATTTTTGCTCTGAAGTATTGCATCTACTGCGCCCTCATCGCATCTTACCCACTTGTTACCTCCAGCCCTGTTTATCATGCTCGCTGCTTTTAACCTCAGGTGAGGCTTGTATCCATCATTTTGCAAGAAATATTGAACTGAGGCTAAAACCTTACCATCCACTATTATTTCATCCATCTTATCCAGAGAAGGAGCATTATTTAATAAAATGATTTTATCGTCTGGAAAGATATTATTTCCTATGTCTTTTCCAAAATTTTCATTGAAAACTTCTCTTATCAAATTCAAATCGTAATCAAACGCGGGCCTTATATCTCCTGGAGGCGTAACCTCTATCTTACTGCCTATTGAACCGCATTTGTTACATGCATCTCTGAGAAGGGGAACGTTGCAGTTGTCACACCAAAAGTGCTCAATTTTAGTATGGTAAACCGGTTTGCCCATTTTATCAACCGTTACATTTATCGTTATAAGAGTATGCATAAATAATATTTATATCCTAATCAGTGAGAGTGAGATTAATGGTCGAAGTAGACTACAAAGAAATCGGGGAGAAATTGCTCAACTTAGATGGTGTAACATCCGTAGCTTTTTTCTACGATGGTTTACCGGTCGAAACCATCGGCGAGTTATCAGACCACGAACATATATCTGCCATGAGCGAAGAAATGGTTAGATCTGGCATAAAAATCGCTAAAGAACTGGGCATTGGCGATTTTGAGATGTTGATATTGGAGACCAAGAATAATAAATTACTTTTTTTCTCTTTTGGAGATGCTGCTGCGGTTATATTGATCGATCCTACGTCTACACTCAACCTTACTGAACTGGAATTAAGAATAAGACTTGAATTTCTAAAAATTAAAAGAGACTATGGGCAATAATCGAAGATTATTGCCATGGTGTCCAAGATCTAATAATATCACTATATTATTGGATATCGGAGGATTTTTAGTAAAGTTTGAATAAGTTATTTATACTAACTTATCTTTAACTATTTTAAATCAAGCATATAATCGTTAAAACTTTCCGTTCTTTCCTAACGGTCTTAATAATATGAGAGGTTTATCTTTCATGTTTAATACTAAAACTGATTCTTTCGATACATTTGACACGTAAAAGGGGGGTATTTCGTTAAAATAAAAAGGCGGAGGAGCAATGAGTTAGTGGCGTCGATGGCGATAGTGGAATCAAGCACCGACTTTCTTTATTGCCGGGGGGAATAGTAAACCACTATCGCCGCTCAAAGCCTTCCCCCAATAAATAAATCGCCCGTAATATAAATATTTTTTTTATTGATAATTAATTATAATTTATCTTTCCTTAATTTCTCTCCTATACCTGCTCTAATAACCCAGAAACAGAAATATAGGAAGTCTTAGAGTTATCAAAAATAGTCTGACATACGTCTTAAAATGTTTTTTATACCTCTTCTGTCTATTTTAAAAGTATGAAATCATTAAATCTATTTATAAATGAAAAGAGATTGTCATCGAGTAATACGACCATGAAACAGTATCACCATGTTCTCATTTCTTTTAGAAACTACGTCAAGAAAGACCTCAAGGAAGTTAAAAGGGAGGAAATTGTGGAGTACTTAAATCATTTAATCTATGAAAAGAATCTAAAAAAGAGTACCGTGAGCACTATACTTAGAACTATAAAGTCATTTTATAATTTTCTCTATGAAAACGAATATATTCAAAAAAATCCAGCGAAAAACATCTCAAACATAAAATATGAAAAGAGACCTCCGAATTATCTTTCTCTTCAAGAGATAAAGTTACTCCTTAACTCGACAGCGAATGAAAGAGATTATTTAATAATCTATCTCCTGTATTATACGGGCATCAGGGTTTCTGAGATCGTAAACATTAGACTTGAAGATATAGATTTTGAGGGTAATATGGTAAAAGTGAAGGGGAAAGGAGATAAAACAAGATATCTGATCATAAACGATCATCTTGCTAATTTGATAGGGAAATACTCAAAGAACAATAAAAATGATATATTGTTCGATATTACTCCTTGGACGGTTCAGCATATCGTAAAAATTACCGCAAAGAGAGCCGGCATTGAAAAGACCGTTACTCCGCATAAGTTAAGGCACAGTTTTGCGACCCATCTTTTGCAAAATAAGGTTAGCATACGAGCAATACAAAAACTATTAGGGCACAGCAGCCTAAACACGACCCAAATATATACTCACTATGAAGTGAGTGATTTGAAGGAATTAATTAAAGAAGCACACCCCTTAAAATGACCCTAGACCCTGATTTTACTTTCCATTTTGCCTATCCTTTTCAATAATTCGGCTTTCTTCACGTTTGAATGTTTTGACCTGATTTTTGTACCCTTTATTAATGCTCGATATCTGCCCAATAGCCTGGCAACTATAGCTTTTTGTTTCTTTGAGAGAGTCTTTCCTTTAATCTCAGTTGATAATCTTTCCAAGGCTTCATCATATTTTTTCAGTTTTAAATCGATTTCTTTTGGTATTTCTCGCTCTTCCAGTTCATTTAAAAATTCTTTGAGTTTATTCGTAATATTGATCCCTTTTTCGGTTAGTTTAACGTACTTTTTCCTTCCTATTTTCTCCGAATTTAAAAAACCCAGTTTTTCTAGCTCTTGTACCAAATTGAGTGTGTATGCATAAGTACTATCTATTTCTCTTGATAACACATGGACGTACGCGTTATTTTCGCTTTCTACGGCGAGTAACAGCTTACACGGTTTTTCGACCAGAAACTTCCACGCAGACATATTAACCAAATTATATTTTTTAAATTATATTTATTTTTATAATATTTATATTTTTCTATTTAATTTTAAATATTTATAAAAAAATATATAATAAAATGTATAAATGGAATGAAAAAAATTACAATAAAAATTGCAAAATTCAATTGGAGTTAGAATCGATGATGGTATCTAAGTTCAAAATAAAGTTTTCTTCTTCGCCCTTTGGAATAATAGCGCCCGCTGCTACATTGTGCCCTCCTCCAGAACCGCCTACTAAACTAGCGGCTGAATTTAAAGCAGATGCTAAGTTGATGTTCATTTGTGGAGAGATCCTTGCAGAAACTTTTATTTTGTGATTATCCGTATTTGCGAGCCCTAAATTTACGTGATTGTTGGATAGAATACCCGAACTCACCGCAATACCCAGTATCGTTCCTATCATTGTATCTTTAATTCTATCTTTTGCATAGAAGTACTGTAGATTTCCGTAGAAAATAGGATCTTTTTCTCTCAGGTAATTCAGCCCATCGATAATTTGCGTCCTGTAGAGATCGAGAAACTGTCTCGCAAGATTTAATTTTTTTTCTCTATCTCCAAGACATATGGACAATCCAACATCCGGATAATCTGTGCGCGCTGTAGCATTAAGGATAGTAGAAAATTCTTTGGCATCTCTCAACTCTGAACCCTGCGGTTCATAAGGGAACGTGTAGACGTATCCTATTAAATTTTTGGTTGTATCTACGGGCACGTTAGAGTTAAACATTAAATAGACAAGCTTCGTTATTAACCGCCTTTTTTCATGCGGAGTGAGTTCAAACCAGCGCCTGTTTTTGATCCCTATCGAACTTAAAAAAGAATGACATGACTTAATGTTTCCGGTCATTCCAGGGATAAAGGGATCGGAGGAATAACATAGCAAATTTGCTATCTTCTTTGTTTCTTTTCCATAAAACTTGAGATCTTTTTCTTCTCGAAGCACTCCGCTTTCGCATCCTTTGTTTAATAACCAGCGGTTCAACCCAACTAATCTGCCGGTACGATCCTGTCTATCCCCGATCGCGCCTACAGTAGAGAGGGTAAAAAATCTGGAATTTTCATTAGATTGTAAATAGGAAAATAAACCCAATAAACCAGAAGCTGAAATTTCCTCTGAACCGTTAAATCCGAAATTAAATGGATTTATGACTTTAGGATTCAAGGTATAATGATGGTCAAATACCATGGAATTCGGAGTTGGATCTAAATTAAGATCTGCAGCAACTATGAATTCAGAATAGTCATTTAAGTCAACCTCTCCAGATGACTTTAAAAATTCTACTGTATATTCTATATTTAGATTTTTGAGAGCATTAACCAAAATAGCTGCAGCCGCTATTCCATCAGCATCCGAATGAGAGAGTACCTTAACCTCCTTTTTTTTCTTCAGTTCATATAACGAATTCCTAAGTGTTTTGAGGAATAAATTAAATTGCCTCCTATTTGAATAATCCATGATTAATCCTCGTAAGTAGATTTATTTATATTTTAATTACTATTGAACGCTCATATCTTAAAAATCTTTCGATTTTGTCAGACAATTAAAAAAACAAGATTATTTAATGCTTAACTTAAGAAAAGAAGAATGATTAGAGAAGTAAACATAGTAGGTAGGCATTCAAATATTATAAGGAAAATTTGTTAATAAAAAGCAAAAAAGAGATAAAGCATCGACAAAGAATTGACAAGAACATGGTGATATGATGAAAGTTTACGACGGAATTTACTTCATCCCAGGCAGATTATATGACTCTAACGTCATATTCCTAAAAGGAGATGTAAACGTTATCGTAGATACGGGAACCGGCAGTTTCTTGGAGTATTTAATCAGCGAAATAAGAAAATGCGTAGTAGACATCGAGGATATAGATTGGATAGTAGATACTCACTGTCATCATGATCACACCGGGGCTAATTATGAGTTTAAGAAGAAGAGTAACGCTAAAATCGCGATTCATGAGAAAGATTTGAATCCTCTCCAGGAAGGTGACCAGAGAATTACCGGTGCGTGGATATTCGGTCAAACCGCAGTACCGGTTGAGGTTGAAAGAACATTAAACGAAGGCGATGTTTTAAAACTCGGAAACTATGATTTCGAAGTCATTCACGCTCCGGGGCACACCATAGGCTGTATATGTTTATATAACGCCGAAAATCAAATTCTAATCTCGGGGGATGTTGTTTTCTCCCACGGAGGAATAGGAAGAGTAGATACGCCTACAGGGGACAGTAGTCAAATGAAAGAATCTATAAGAAGACTCACGGAACTGGACGTTGAATTATTGCTTCCCGGACATGGTCCCTCTGTATCTGAAGACGCAGAAGAACATATCTTAAGATCTTACAGAATGGCTGAGATGTTTTTGTAAATGTGGTCTAGAGATGTATTGAACAGGTTAAAATGGCATCCTGAAGAAACGCTAGATGATGTGGAGATAAAAATAATTCATAGGGGCGGTGAGGGAAACTTAAAAATATTTAAGGGTACGGAAATTGAAAAACTTGAAAAGAGTTTCTTCGTAACCAAAGACGATACCTGGATACCATATCACAGAATAGTCGAGATCAAAAGAAAGGACGAAATACTCTGGAAGAAGGAGATATAGATGCTGAGGAAAACTCCAGAAGAAGTCAAAAGTCTAATATCTAAAGGAAAAATAAAAGTCTGTGTCTTGGGCTTGGGCTATATCGGCGCCCCTACTGCCTCTGCTTTTGCTCTGGCTGGAGCTAATGTAATAGGATACGATATAAACAAGAGTACGGTTGAAAAGATAAACTCCGGCGTTTCTCCAATTTCAGATCTTCATGGAAAAAGTTTACTGGAGAAGGCTCATCGAAAAGGCAATCTGAAGGCTACAAATGACCCTGAAGAACTAAAAGATATAGATCTTTTTTTGGTATGCGTTCCTACGCCCATTGATTCGATGAAAAGACCGAATCTAAATCCATTAATCAATGCATCGAGGACGATTGGAGAGAACATTAAAGAGGACGCCCTTGTCATCGTGGAGAGCACGGTCTGGCCCGGAACTACAGAAGAAATCGTCCTTCCCATAATAGAGGAAACATCAGGATTAAAGGCCTCGAAGGAATTCGGTCTTGCCCACTGTCCAGAGAGAATCGACGTTGGAAACCCTGAGTACCATCTCCTAAACATTCCGAGAGTGGTTGGAGGAATAGATGAAAGGAGCACAGATCTTTCGCAAGCAGTATACAAGGCTGTACTAGATGCTGAAATCTATAAAGTAAAGAATTCCAGAATTGCGGAGTCTGTAAAATTACTGGAGAATACATACCGAGACGTAAATATTGCGCTGGTAAACGAGTTAGCAAGAATTTTTGAGAGGCTCGATATCGATATAGTGGAAGTAATCCAAGCGGCGTGCACGAAACCATTTGCTTTTCAGCCGCATTATCCCGGAGCGGGTGTCGGCGGGCATTGCATACCCGTAGATCCTTACTATTTAGTTTATAAGGCCAGCGAAGTGGGTATTGAACCCTTGCTTTTGCTTACCGCGAGGAAAATAAACGAATACATGCCCCATCACATTGTTACTTTAGTAATGGAGGCGTTAAACGAGATCAAAAAACCAATAAGAGGTACTAAAATAGCGGTCTTAGGACTAACTTATAAAGGAGACGTAAAAGATGTGAGAGAGTCCCCTGCGCTCCCCATAATAAACGATTTAAAATCAAAGGGCGCTGTTTTATCTCTCTATGATCCTTTTTTAAATAAAGAGGAGATTTTAGATTATTTTGGAATTAATGCATCTATTTCAGTTGAAGATGCTTGCAAAGAAGCATTTTGTTTATTATTGATAACCGCTCACTCGGAATTTAAAAAATTAGACTTGAGGAAAATATCAGAAAATATGAAGAAGCCTTCTGTAGTCGTGGATGGAAGAAATATACTTGATCCAAATGAAGTGATAGAAAACGACCTCTTATATATAGGAGTGGGGAGAAGATACCTCAAATCTAAATAATAAAATAGTTTTACTTTTATTTATTCTAATACTCCCTTTGTTGACGGTAGTTCTTTGGAAGTNNGTAGTTCTTTGGAAGTCTCCGTTGCAGCCATTCGCATCGCTCTTCCAAATGCCTTGAACGTCGCTTCTACTATATGGTGAGCGTTTTCGCCGCTTAATCGTCTGATGTGAATGTTCATACCGCTCTTCGATGCTAAGATGTTGAAAAAATTATCTAATAATTCAGTAGGGAAATCTCCAACCTTATCTTCTTCTAATTCCAATGAAACATTGCAGAAAGATCTCCCACTAATATCAACGGAAGCCAGAATTAAGGCATCATCCATCGGAAATATAGAAAATCCTGCTCTTTCAATTCCTAACTTATCTCCAAGGGAATCCGATATACATTCACCGAGCAATTCTGCTGTTTCTTTTGTTAATTCATAAATATTTTCCAGATATCCTTTTACAGTTAGATCAAAACCAGAAAATACCGAGAAAGAAGATAGAATATGACTAAAAAAGGCATTTGGCAAATCGATATCAAATTTTCCTTCTCCGTCTATATTCAATTCAACTTTTACTTCATTTCTCTCGCGCTTACTTCTCCTCGGCAATCCTCTTCGCCTCCCTGAAGTCTAATATGCCTTTGTAAAAAGCCATTCCAACCACAATTCCCCATGCATTCAGGCTTTTTATATTTTTCACATCTTCCAAACTTGTTATGCCTCCTGAAACGATTACAGGAAGGTTTGTGCTCCTTACAAATTTTTCTATGTAGGATAGGCGCACTCCCTCGAGTCTTCCTTCTACGTTTACATCCGTATATAAGTATCCCCATGCGCCTAATTCTTCGTATTCTTTCGAAAGTTTAATTGGGGATTGTTTGTGAGACTCACTCCAGCCTTTAATTACCACGAAATTGTCCTTGAAGTCTAACGCTACTATAACTCTTTTTCCAAACTCTCTGGACAGTTCTTCAACGAGTTCAGGGTTTTTTATGGCGGAAGTTCCTAATATTACTTTGTCAACTCCCCTCTCCAGTAAAAGAGAGGCATCCTGATAGGTTCTTATTCCTCCTCCCAACTGGATAGGTATGGAGATTTTGTCGATTATTTTATCAACTACCTCGATATTTTTTCTTTTACCCTCGAAGGCACCGTCCAAATCGATTACGTGTAGTATTTCGGCACCCTGATCTTGCCAGTAAAGAGACACCTCTACCGGATCTTCTATTACAACCTGCTCACTTCCTTTCTTTCCCTGTACTAACTGGACGCATTTTTTATTCATGATATCCACGGAGGGTATAACGATCATATTCTCACCCTACGATATCGATAAAGTTTCTCAGTATCTTCAATCCGGAATTGCCGCTCTTTTCCGGATGGAACTGAGTAGCATATACGTTGTTTTTACTTATAACGCTGCAGAATTCTATGTAATAATTGGTAGTGGATGTTACCACATCTTTTTCTTCCGGAACTGTATAGTATGAGTGCACAAAGTAAAAATGCGTTCCATTTTCTATGTCTTCTAATAATTTACTGTTTTTTTGAATTTCTATTGTATTCCAGCCCATGTGAGGTATCTTTACTTTTTCTGGCAGTCTTATAACTTTCCCTCTTATGACATCTAGCCCCATGTGTAGTCCATTTTCATAACTAAGTGTAGCGAACATTTGCATCCCGAGACATATTCCTAAGACGGGAATATCTGACTCTATCAGTTCTTTTAAAGTAATAACTAACGGACTTATGTTGGTTATTGCATCCCTAAACGCACCGACTCCCGGTAAGATAATACCAGCAGATCTTTTTAGATCATCTTTTCTGTGAGATATAATGGTTGAGGCTCCCTGCAGTTCTAAAGCCTTCTGAACACTTCTTAGGTTGCCCATTCCATAGTCGATAATCACTATTTCATTCGACATACAAATCCAAAAAATGCCCGCGAACAAATAAATAAACCTTACTCTACATTTTTGATTTTAATAATACAAAATATTAACTAAAAAATAGGTGAATTAACTTTGTCAATACGATTCATCCCGCCATTTATGCGCGGATTAATACGGTACGTCGTTCCACTGTTTGTTGCATTGGTTTCATATGAAATTGCAATTAATAAAGGCGCAAGTTCTGGTTTGGGTTTAGTTATTGGCATCTTAGCTTTTTTAATAATCTTTTTTTGTAGCGGACCATACCTGGGAGGAGGTGAATAGATCATGGCTGACTTAAAGATTAAAGTTTACAAGACTGGCGAGGAGANNGAAACCGGAAACGGTGGTAACCATCCCACTGAAGATCCTGCGAATCTTCACGAAATTTGTCCCCAAAAAGGTAGAATCAGCTCTAAGAGAAGAAGGAATTGATATGGACGAGATCGCCAGCTTGGTAGAAAAACAAGAAGTGACAGGCAAGATAA
>JABAOF010006173.1_pt1 | contig 11084 bp, 10 predicted proteins | sample 7062171 | NCBI WGS metagenome assembly JABAOF01 (sample SAMN14538628, study PRJNA623070) | marine sediment metagenome | biome: marine biome [ENVO:00000428]; feature: marine pelagic biome [ENVO:01000023]; material: deep marine sediment [ENVO:00002113] | place: India: Gulf of Khambhat ... | reverse complement strand
GCAAGCGCATGAAGTCAGTTTCCATCTCTCGCAGCGTACACGGAGGTCTCTGAGTTTTGACCTGAATCGCTGAGCGGGCGATTCAGGTCAAGAACGCCAACGCTTCGTATCTGTCAATTGATTGGGTACCTCCACGCGATTCGTTGCGAAATCTGTATTGCATGGTCCCGAAGGGGCTCAATGGGTGGCCTCATTTCTTGAGAGGAAGAATCAGGCCTGAGTCAAGAATTATCTCTTGCAAACGCTGGTGGGCTCCAGCAGCCCTGAGCAGAGTCGAAGGGGAGCGAGAGAGGGTGGTAGGGTATTGCCCTAAAAAGCCAATGCGAAGACGGTTCATGCACCCGTATTGGGTTATGAAACCCATCACCCGCTTTCTCAGGAAAATCCAGATCAAGATTCATGACAGAGGGAGAATGGAGATCAACAGAGTAAAGCTTGTTATCATGCCCTTCATCTTGACTTCGGTGTATTCCCTGATTAGCATTGACTGAGAGAACCGAGCGATCGACGACGAGCCATACGGATGAGGAAGACAAAAATCGTTTGCACAATTGGGCCTTCCAGTAACCGATCGAAGACCCTATCCCGCCTCATCGAAGCGGGCATGGATGTGGCGAGGCTCAACTTCTCACACGGAACCCAGGAGGAACACGGTCGGATCATTCGGACGGTAAGAAGACTCGGGAAACAATTGGGAAGAAATGTGGCTGTCCTTCAGGACCTGGCTGGGCCCAAGATCCGGATTGGAAAGATCAAGAACGGCGCCATCGTGTTGAAAGCTGGGGAGAATTTCGTCCTGACGACCCGGAACGTTCTGGGCACAAAGCGGGGAGTTTCGGTCACCTACCCCGACCTTCCCCGACAAGTGAGGCCACAAGACACGCTGCTCCTAGCCGATGGAGCCCTAGAGCTTTCGGTCATGGAAGCCAACTCCCACGACATAAAATGTCGGGTGATTACCGGCGGGACCCTTACCTCCCACAAAGGGGTTAATCTTCCGACGAGGTCTATCAAGCTTCAGGCACTCACCAAGAAAGATAGGAGGGATCTTAACTTCGGCATTGAAAAGGGGGTAGACTTAGTGGCAATTTCCTTTGTGCGGGAGGCCTCGGATGTTCTTCGTGTAAGAGAGATAATGAAGCGGCGAAAGGTCTCCACGCCCATCATCGCCAAGATCGAGAAGCACGAGGCCTTGGAGCATATCGACGAGATTCTGGATGCCGTCGAGGGTGTTATGGTGGCTCGAGGGGATCTCGGAATCGAGACCCCATTGGAAAGGATCCCTATGATCCAGAAAATGTTGATTCGCAAGGCCCTCCAGCTCGGAAAGCCGGTGATCACGGCAACCCAGATGCTTCGATCCATGGTCGAGAGCCCCAGACCAACGCGGGCCGAGGCAACAGACGTCGCCAATGCCGTCTTCGACGGGACTGACGCACTCATGCTCTCTGAAGAGACCGCCTCAGGAAAATACCCGGTCGAGTCGGTGAGCACGATGGCGAGAATCGCCGAAGTAACGGAACAGGATTTTCCTCAGGAATTTTTCCTTGAGACGGAAGCCTCGCCCCAGGATCATGTCTCAGACGCGGTGAGTCTTGGGGCGTGCTTTCTCGCTCGAAAAGTTAACGCGAAGGCAATCATCACGCCGACAGAGTCCGGGTTGACTGCTCGCCTGGTTTCAAGGCACAAGCCACCTCAGCCAATTATCGCGCTAAGCCCCAGCGAGGGAACGGTCAGAAGCCTTGCTCTCTCTTGGGGGGTAACTCCAGTGCTGGTCTCCACGTTCCGGAACACAGATGATATGCTCTCCAAGGCGGCGCGTGCAGCCAAAGAAACGGGGCTGGTGAAAGCCTCCGATAGAGTTGTACTCACGGCAGGGCTGCCGACTGGGGTTCCAGGCTTTACAAATATGATAAAGATCATGACGCTTTCCTGAGGGGAATTGAAATGGAACCTGAAACCCTCTTTTACATCGGCATCATACTTGGATTCATCGCCGGAGTCGTTTTGACCCTGATTGTGGTTCGGATAAAATCCCTGTTCGTCTCGAGTGAGGTCAAGAAGCTTCGCCAGGAGAAAAAGGGACTTGAGAAAAGACTCCTGGAAAAAAACAGATACATCGATGACATGCTCGGTCATGCCGAGAAACTCGCTCATGACTTGGGGAAACAGAAGCCCTCCCGCAGGCGATGATTGACAGGAGCGCTTGGAGCAAGGAGCGAGGGGGGAATGCTTCCTTCCGAAATCTCGCCGATCGAAGAGGAGATACCTGATGGAAGAGAGAAAATTGAGTCTCCCTGGTGCACTCGTCGGGGCACTGGTCGGACTCGGTGCGGAAATCGCTATCCAGGAGCTGACAGGGTTCGATGTGGTTAAAGGACTTTTGGAGATCATCGGCGCTGGATTCGGTCTCATACGGATCGACAGGCGGATTTACGAATCCACCGTGAAACTCCTCAAGGGGATGGATGTTGAGCCCGACGATGACTATCAGGGTATTTTGCGAAGAATCGATGAACTGACGCTGGATCTGCCTGAACTCAGGGAGAGTTTTCTCAGACTCATGGAAGCCGGTCTACGGGCCAAAACAGCTTGATGGATCATGGTTGGCCTCGGAATTCTGATGAGAGTCGTCAAGGCATTCGTGGGCAAACCCCTTCAGGATACGGGCGTTTTGCCAACCCGTTACTATTTGCACGAGGCCCTTCGATCACTCGATCAGGACAACATTGGAGAGGCCGTCAACCTCCTAAGAATCTCAAAAGGAGCGCTCATCGACAGGTCTCGATGGAAGCTCGTTCGCCAACTGGTCCTCTTCCGCTGTCGTATTTTGAGAGATCGGCACAAGAAGCGCATCCACTTCGTCGAAGGCCGAATCGAAAGGCTCAAAAAAGAAGAGAAACTTCCGTGGCGTTGGTTCCGAAGAGAATCCGCCGCAAAAACCACTGAGTACAGAAGGATCCTCCTCCTAGAGAGAGAGGCGGAGGCCCTACTCGAGAGTTACGAGAGAGAATTGAAGCGCCTATGACGGAAAGCCATCTAATTCCCACGCCCTCTGGTGTCCTTCAACCCGTGGTCGCGAGTCAATCGCTCGAATCTTCTAGAGGACAGGGGGGACCAGGGGCTTTAGACGAAAGCCCTCTCTGTGATATGATATACGGCAATCCGTGGCCATCACAGAGAACCCTCCAGGACTGCCAAGAACCTTTGTTTTCGGCCTATTTGGGAGAATAAACATGCATCGTATCAAAAGTTTTGAAGAGGTCCCTGTTGAAGGACTCCGCTGGCAGTGTAATCCAGAGGCCCTCCCATTTAAAACGACACAAGATCTTCCTGCATGTGAGACCATTATTGGACAAGTCAGCGGAGTCAAGGCCTTGGATTTCGGACTCCGGATCACAAGCTCCGGATACAACATCTTCATTACCGGCACGAGTGGAACGGGCAGAAATTCGGCCCTGAAATGCTGCATGGAAGCCGTTGTGGCCGAAAAGAAAATCCCAGGAGATGTCTGCTATGTGAACAATTTCAAAGCCCCAGATAATCCGATGGTCCTCACGCTTCAAGCCGGCCAAGGCAGAGCGTTTAAGAACAATATGGCAGAATTCATCAGCGCCCTCAAACGGAACATCCCTCAGATCTTTGAGAGCGAAGAATACAGGACCCAGCGAAAGGCGCTCACAGACCAATTCGGAGAGATTCAGAAGACAAAGTTTAAGGCTTTTGAAAAGAAGATTACCACCGAGGGGTTCACCCTGGTCCAGATTCAGATGGGACCATACACACGGCCGGAGATCCTTCCTGTCATTGCGGGAAATCCATTGAATCTCGATCAACTCGAATCGCTCGTGGAGAAAAACGAGTTCCCCAGAGAACGGTTGGAGGTCATCCAGTCCCAACTCCCTGAACTCATGGAAGAACTCCAACAGATCATCAAGGAGACTCGGAAGGATGAAAAGGAACTCATTGAAGAGCTGAAGCGGCTGGAAATCGACGTGGTTAAACCGATCGTTGCCGAGGGAATTGCTGAGATTCAAGACAAATTCCGAGTCCAAAAGGTTCAGGAGTACCTCCACGAGGTCGAGGAGAATATTCTCGCCAATCTCTCGGATTTTCAGGAAAAACCAGAAGGTCAGACGCCGCCTGGGATCGGCCGACCTGAGGCTTCTTTCACCGAATACGAGGTAAACGTGGTGGTCGATAATTCAGAAAAAAAAGGGGCGCCGATTGTCGAAGAGACCTACCCCACCTATCGGAATCTCTTCGGCAGTGTCGAACGTATGATGGATAGATCCGGTCTCTGGCGCACCGATTTTACAAAAATCAAAGGTGGCTCCCTCCTCAGAGCGAATGGAGGCTATCTGATCATTAACGCCAAAGACGCCCTCTTGGAACCCGGCGTCTGGCCAGCTCTCAAGAGAACCCTCAAAACGAAGCGGATGGAAATTCAGGCCTATGACCCGTTTTTCCTCTTCACAACTTCCTCGATCAAGCCAGAACCCATCGATGTTGATGTCAAGGTCATTATGATTGGCGACGATTTCACGTATCGTCTCCTTTACCAGTACGATGAAGACTTTGAGAAGATCTTCAAAGCCAAGGCCGATTTCGATACCGTTATGGATCGAAATGAGGTTTCGATCAGCGAATATACGAGCTTTATTCAGAAGATCTGTCAAGACGAAAAACTGAAGCCCTTCGACCGATCCGGTGCAGCCGCTGTGGTGGAGTACGGGGCTCGTCTCGCGGGAAAGCAGAAGAAACTCTCGACGAGATTTCATCAGGTTGCCGACCTCGTCAGAGAAGCAAGCTACTGGGCGAGTGAAGAAGGGACGAAGCTTGTCACTGGAAAGCATGTTGACCTGGCCATTGAAAATCGCATCGAGCGGCTCAATCTCATCGAGAGGAAAATCCAGGAAATGATCCAGGATGGTCAGATCATGATCGATACGAAAGGCGCGGTGGTGGGACAGGTCAATGGTTTGTCCGTATTTGACATGGGTGACTACGCCTTCGGGAGGCCATCACGCATTACCGCCAAGACCGCGATGGGAAAGGCTGGCGTCATCGATATTGAACGAGAAGTCGAGATGAGTGGCCCCATCCACACCAAAGGAGTCTACATACTGAGCGGCTACCTCCGGGGCAAATACGCTCAGGATAAACCTCTCAACATGTCTGCGAGTATCTGTTTTGAACAGTCTTACAGCGGTGTAGAAGGGGATAGTGCCTCTTCAACCGAGGTCTACGCGCTCCTCTCGAGTCTCTCGGAGGTCCCCGTGAGACAAGACATCGCCGTAACGGGTTCTGTGAACCAGAAAGGTGAGGTCCAAACCATTGGCGGTGTCAATCAAAAGATTGAGGGCTTTTTCGACGTTTGTCGGGCAGGAGGCCTGACGGGAAGTCAAGGCGTAATCATTCCTCATCAAAACGTCACGGATCTTATGCTGAGGAAAGACGTGATCAATGCGGTCAAGGAGAAGAAATTTCACATCTACCCGGTGACGACGATTGATCAAGGGATGGAGATCCTCACTGGCATGAAAGCAGGGGAGCGGGGGTCCGATGACACCTATGAGAAAGGAACGATCAACCACCTTGTTGACGAAAAGTTGCGAGCACTGGCTGAAAATCTCGAGAAGTTCGGTGAGACCGAGGAAAAGGAGGGGAAATAGAACAGAGCCGCAGAGTGTCCCCTCGAGACGGAAAAAGGGACTTGAGGAAAGTCCTGGATTCGATTTTTGACAAAAGAGATGGAAAGGAGAACCAACGTGAAAACAGGAAGCTCAAGAAGAGTACAGAGGAAGGGATTGGCGATTTTCATCACCCTATTTACCCTTCTCCTTTTCTCCATGACGGCCTGGAGCAAGCCCCTTTGGACAACCCTGGATCGACATGACCGTAAAAAGTCGATCAGAATCGACAGCGAAACCTTTTCAGAGCTGGCCGAAAAACTCAAGCCTGCCGTCGTGAACATCAGTACCACTCAGGTCGTGAAACAGCATCCACTCTTTAGAGGTCGCCCATCGCCATTTGGAGAGCAGGATCCCTTTCGGGAATTCTGGGAACGTTTCTTTGGTGGGGAGATCCCCCGGGAATTCGAAACGAGATCGCTCGGTTCCGGCTTTATCATCAACGGGGAAGGCTACATCGTCACGAACAACCATGTGGTTGAAAATGCGAAGGAGATCATTGTCGCCCTCTCCAACTCAAAGGAATATGCGGCAGAGGTCATTGGCAGGGATAAGAAGACCGACCTTGCCCTGATCAAGATCGACCCAAAAGAAGATCTCCCTGTAGCGCCTCTGGGTGATTCCGACAAACTGGAGGTTGGACAATGGGTGATGGCCATTGGCAACCCCTTTGGCCTTGCGGAGACGGTAACTGCCGGGATCGTGAGTGCCAAGGGAAGAGTGATCGGGGCCGGCCCATATGATGACTTCATCCAGACCGATGCCTCCATTAACCCAGGAAACAGCGGCGGTCCTCTTTTCAACATGCATGGAGAGGTCGTTGGCATCAACACTGCCATTATCGCCACCGGGCAAGGCATCGGGTTTGCCATTCCTGTCAACATGGCCAAGGAGATCATTCCCCAGCTCAAAGAGAAGGGCCGAGTGGTCCGGGGATGGCTCGGCGTTGGAATTCAACGGGTCACGGGGGAACTCGCGAAGTCTTTTGGCTTGGAAGCGCCTAAAGGGGCCCTCGTTTCCCAGGTGTTCAGGAATACACCGGCCGACCAGGCAGGGATTAAACAAGGCGATATCATCCTCGAATTCGATAAAAAAGAGATCAAGGAATTCGGAGATCTCTCGCGAATCGTGGCATCGACCCCGCCAGGGAAGAAGGTCGAAATGAAAGTCTTTAGAGAGGGGAAAATTCTCACCCTCGAGACCGCCGTCGCTGAAATGGAGGAAAAGGAAGAGGTGGCTATCGCGCCGTCCGAAAAGCCCCTGGGCCTGACGGTCCAGGACATCACCCCTGAAATTGCCCGGAACCTGGGTTTGGAAGGGGTGTCGGGCGTGGTGGTGACAGAAGTCACACAGGGTAGCCCCGCGGCCGAGGGCGGAATCCGCCGGGGTGACGTGATCCAAGAGGTCAACCGAAAACCCGTCGAGAACATCGAAGATTTCGGCCAGGCCATTGAAGAGGCGAAAGGTCAAGAAAGCATCCTCTTCCTCATCAAAAGGGGTGAAAGCAGCCTTTTTGTAACCGTCTCACCCAGATGAGACACGCCGGAGGGGGGGACCTCCCCCCTCCTCAACGATTCCCTCCTAGGTTTTCCTCTCCCTCACTGAAGGCGCCACTTCAAAAGAAGGTTTTTGCACACGCGGCAACCGCGAATGGTTCAATTGGTGCAAAAGCTTGCCCGAGCGGAACGATACGGGTGCCATGACAGAGCCTTCGATTCAGCAATCTGACGGAAGGAGTTCGGACCAGGCCCCGACGTGCCGGACCCTCGAGTTTCCTGAGAAAACCCGGAATGGGTTACCTAACGAGTCGTCGCCGAAAATTGGCCATGAGGCGAACATCACGAAGTTTCTGGGGTGACCGGTCTTGGCGACCGGAATGTCCCCGAAGAGGCCATACAATACGGATTTCACACGATTGGCGTGGTGGGACCAAATCAACTGATACGGGCGAAGCGTTGACGCGCTTGACCTGAATCGCCCGCTCAGCGATTCAAATCCAAACTCCGAGATCTGCGTGTGGGCTGTGAGAGACGGAAACTGACTTCACGCGTTTGCACGAATTGAGATGAGTACAAAAATCTGATTGCAGGAAGTCCAGAAGCTCCAGGCCGGAGATGCTTGTCAGATGGGGCTGAAAATAATAGGATGAGGGCGCTATGTCAGGCGACCCAGGCGGTATGCAGAGCACTGAAGCGACTCCACGGAAACAGCGGCTTTTGGGCAAACCGATGACCAAGACCATGCTTGCCGTGGTCGCTGGTTTCGGGTTGATTCTGAGTATCTCTGACGTCCAGAAAATCCTGAGGCTCGCCCAGAAGATAGAGATCCCTTTCCTGGTTCTTGCCTTTATCGCCGCAATCTTGAGTTACCTCTTTATCGGTCTCGCCTTGAGACGACTCCTCGACCTCGTCGGCGAGCGTCTCTCCTTCAAGGAAATGTTCGCCATTTCCTGGGTTTCAACATCGGTCAATTATCTGATCTCCACTGGCGGGGTGGGGGGGTTGACCATGCGGGTCTTCCTTTTGAGAAAGAAGGACATCTCCTTTTCCGAGACGTTTTTGGTCTCTTTTGTCCATAACTTCATGATCAATGGCGTCCTTATCGGATTTGTCATGTTCGGCTTCGGCTATCTCCTGACCAATAAGGGGCTGCGTTTCTATCACCATTTGACCTCCGGTATTGTTCTCGCCATCACCCTGACCTTATCCCTCCTCGCGACGGGATCTGTAATCAACAAGGCCTTCCGAGAACGGTTCATCGACTTCTTCTATGGGGTGATCAACCGGATCTCCGTGAAATTCACCCAAAAGACCGTCTTCCAAGAGGCCTCCCTCGCCGAATTCAAGGAGGAGTTCCACCAAGGAATATCCCTGATGTTGTCTCGAAAGCGAGATATGGTTCTTCCTCTCCTCTATGTTTTTCTCGACTGGCTCGGCTGCCTCATAACACTCTACCTATCCTTCATCACCATCGGTTATCCCATCTCTCCCGGGGTTCTCCTGGTCGGGTTTGCCGTCGGGATCTTCGTTTCGATCATATCCTTCATCCCGGGTGCTATCGGAATCATGGAAGGGTCCATGGCGGCCATCTACTATAGTCTCGCCGTTCCGCTCGAAGTCGCCATTGTTGCGGTGCTCCTGTACCGGATCGTCTATTACGTCTTCCCCTTTCTGACCAGCATCGTCCTCTACTATCCTCTCTTCAAGGAAGCCAAGGCCATGAAGATCAGCGAAGTCCCTTACACGGCCCCCAACACCGCAGAGGCTTTCTCCTCAAAATCGAACACTCCTCCCCGCAGGGAATTTCCTTGAATTTCGCGTGTGAGCCAAAGTAGAATGAAATGGATGTCTAACAAATCGGTGGACTCTCGGACATGGAAGCTTCTTACAAGGAAAGGTTCGAAAACATCAAAAGGATCACCCAGAAGATTACCGCTTCACTCGACATTGGAGAGGTTTTGGAGGAGATCCGTGACGAGGCTCGAGTGATTTTCCCCAAGGCCAAGGAAGCCTGTCTCGTCATGTTCGATAAGAAATCTCAGGCTTACATGCGACCCCTCCACTGCGCCGTCTTCAAGGACAGAATCAACTGCCGCCTCTGCAAGGCAAACCGGAAGATCATCCAGGAGGCGATTTCCAGGAAGGCCTGGGCAGAGGGGGCCGATCAGCCTGGGACGAAGAACTTTCCGGAGATCGGGCGAGAGATCGCATTTCCGATCTTCGAAGACGAAAAAATCATGGCCGTCTTGAGCCTCATTGCCGACAGAACCACCCGGTTCGACGAAAAAGATATTGCCCTGCTTCAGGATCTCTCTGATTTGGCCACCAACGTGATCAAGAATGCGAGACGGCACTGGACGGTTTCCCAGGAGAAGATGACAACCGACAAGATCCTCGGCCATCTGGAGAACTTCGTGCCGGATTCTGTCAAGAAAATCGTTAAGAAGAATCCTGACGCTCCGGAATTCGAAAAAAAGGAAAAGGATGTCACCATCCTCTTTCTGGATATCGCCGGCTATACGCGAATGAGCCAGGTTCTGGACAAAGTCAAGGTCAATTTCATCATCGAAAAATACTTCTCCAGTTATCTGGACACCATCTATCGTTTCAATGGGGACATCAATGAAACGGCCGGTGATGGCCTGATGATCATATTTCAAGATCCGGACCGTGCAAAAAACGCCCACCTGGCGGTGCAGGCTGCGATGGCCATCCGCGAAAAGACCCTGGAGATCAACAGAGAACTGGAGGGTCGGTTCGAGCCTGTCACTGTCAATATGGGTATCAATTCCGGCCCTGCCCTTGTGGGGATGACGCGCTTCGTGGGTTCTGTGGGTTCGAGAATGACCTACACCGCGAGTGGGCCGGCAACCAATCTTGCAGCCCGCATCGCGAGCGCAGCTGAAAATGGACAGATCCTCATCGGCCCTGAGACCGCAAGACGCCTCAATGGCCAAGTCAAGCTGAGAGACTTGGGGGTGAAGAGATTTAAGAACGTGGCTTCTCCAGTCAAGGTCTATAGTCTGGTCACGGACGGGCAAAAGCGCAATAAGAAGGAGAATAAAAGGAGACACCATGAATGAGAAAGAACGTCTCAATGCCCTACAAGTCGCTCTGAACAATGAGATGAGAGAGCGCGAATTCTATCTTAGGAACGCCGAGAGAACGAAAAATCCTCTCGGGAAGGCGATGTTCAAGCAGATCGGAGACGAGGAACTCGAACATTACGAACGGCTGAAACAACTGCATCAGACATGGGAAAAACAGGAGAAATGGCCCGAGACTGTCCCACTCAAAGTCGAAAATACCATTGTCAAGGACATCCTCCTCGGCTTTATCAAGAAGGTCGATGAGATGTCAGAAGGAGACGATGACGATCTGGAAGCGATTCGAAAGGCGATTGATTTTGAAGCGAATGGGGCGAAATACTACGCCAGACTCCGAGACAGTGTTTCCAATGAGAAAGAAAAGCAGTTCTTCGACCTCCTTTCGAGGATTGAAAATGAGCACTACTTGTCCCTTAAAGAAACCGAGGAGTACTTCTCAGACCCTGCCTCGTGGCATCGTAAAGTCGAGCACCACACCCTTGATGGAGCTTGAGGTCGCAATTGGAAGTCCCTCAACCCCATGGACTTTCGTGGGATTCCTGGGACAACCTGTTGATTTTTTCCGAAACCATGATTAACCTTATTTTCATAAGGCCTCAACCTTTTTCGACGAAGGCACGGAGTGAAAAATCATGAATAAGATTCGCACATATTTACTCATGGGGATTTTAACGCTCCTCTTTCTCTGGGTTGGCGACCTGTTGGGAGGGAGAAGCGGAATGATCATCGCCCTGATTCTCGCCGGGGCGATGAATCTTATCTCGTACTGGTTCAGTGACAGAATC
>JABAOF010002745.1_pt2 | contig 11084 bp, 10 predicted proteins | sample 7062171 | NCBI WGS metagenome assembly JABAOF01 (sample SAMN14538628, study PRJNA623070) | marine sediment metagenome | biome: marine biome [ENVO:00000428]; feature: marine pelagic biome [ENVO:01000023]; material: deep marine sediment [ENVO:00002113] | place: India: Gulf of Khambhat ... | reverse complement strand
TATTGGGCGGGAAAATCAAAATAGATGAATTCATAGCCAGGAAAAAAAGGCTTTATTTTTTTCTCATGCATGTATTTGGGATTGTATAACTTAATTCCTCCCTCGGTAAACAATTTCTCAACTTGAAATTCCTTTTTGGGTTTGGTGTTAATAACAAACCAGTTTTTCATCTAATCCCTATCTCTGTGTATAACTCAATTTAAAAAATCTTAATCGCCTAAACATGCAAAATATCCTTAAGAAAACATATTCTACATTCCTCGCTAAATTAATCAAGCAAGTCAAAAACTCTGTAGAAATCAGGGCGCCTATCCATGAGGAAGTGTTTTTTTGCATGAGACTGGAGAACCTGCTGAAAATCGCAGTCTGCATACAGGATATGATCTTTTTCCTTCGGGGCCTGGGCAATAACGCGCCCGTGAGGATCAACAACAAAAGATTCGCCTGCAAAATGAATAACCTCTTCTTTTCCAACACGATTTACAAGGGCAGCATAGTATCCATTCTGGAATGCGGCAACCTGAAGTTCTGCTTCAAAAATTCCTTCAGTCCATTCTCCCAGAGCTCCTGCCTGAGGAATAACAACAATTTCAGCCCCTTTAAGGCCCAAACACCTCATATATTCGGGAAAATGACGGTCATAACAGATAGCTATCCCGACTCGCCCTACTTTTGTTTTATAGACAAAATCTATATTCTCTCCGGGAGTATAATACCCCTTCTCATGAAATCCGGGCCCTTCCATGATATGGACCATGCGCGTTACCCCAAGCAGCTTTCCGTCTGCATCAATCACAGGAGAAGCATCATAGGTTCTATCTCCATCCCTCTCAAAAAGATTCAAGACAACAACAACGCCATATTCCTTGGCAAGCTTGGAAAACTGTTCTGTTGTTGGACCAGGAATGGGTTCTGCTTTTTCCAAAGATTCTTGAGTTGAGGGAATTTGGGGTAAAAACCCTGTAAAAGCTAATTCTGCAAAGGCTATTAATTTTGCTCCTGAGTTTGCTGCCTGATGGAAGGAGTCGATTCCCCTCTTGAGATTTTCCTCATAATCTTTCGTGGCGTGCTGTTGGATTAAAGCAATTTTCATTGAATTCTCCTTTTTCTACCAATTGTCGGCTAAAAACTGAGCTTTGATTTTTTAAACATCCATCTATTTCTCTAATATGGGCTTGATAAATCAAGCCCTTACAAAAAATATTTCCTATTTTAAGGGACAACGTCTGTGTATTTTGCCAGGAAGGCTGACTTGTCATAGAGTGCCTGGAGAGTTATTCCGTTTTTCTCAAGGCCATTTAAAATATCGGAGATTCGATCCTGGATTATGCCCACATGCAACCTCATGAGCTGACAGTATTGATAGGTTCTTTCCTTAGATCCGGCCACTACTTGAACCGGGCATCGACCACCACAATAGAAATTGACTCCACATCCAGAGCACCCCAACCAACTTTTGTACTCTACAAGCTTATTCAAATCATACTCGCGGAGTTTGAGCTTTCTGTCTTTGTCTAATCCTCCGATAGAAAGGCAAGAAGGAAGATCCGCACAGGGATAGACCTTTCCTGAAACAATATCATAGTTTTTAGCTAACTCTACCCCGCAGGCCGTATGGCCCCTTTCTTTTGTAGTCAAAAGGAACAAGATAAGTTCATTGACATGGGCGATAGGCAGTATTATTCCCTTTGAGATCTTCTGGACATAGATATCGATAATTTTCTCAAGATCTTGACCATAGTTCACAACATAGGATTGGAAGTCTTCAAAAGGTTCTCGCTTCTCAGCCCAGTGCCAAAAAAAATGGTTGACCAGTCCTTCCTTACTTAATCTCATAAATTCTTCAAAGCAGTTGAATAAACTCTGTTCCTCTCTAAGAGTAGACCAGTGCAAAACATTTCCTTTATAAAATGTGGATAATTCCCTAAGGTTTTCTCTGATTCTATTCAGGCGAGTTCCTTGTCTTACTCGATTATGCTGTTCTTCATCTCCATCTATAGAAACCGAGTAGAGCCACATCTCCTTCATGAACTCAGGATAGAGATTCAAAGCATCACTCAAAAGTTCTCCGTTAGTATAAACCAAAAATCTGAATCTATCCGCTGCTTCAGATTCTTTCAGAATTCCCCATGTTTTCTCCATTTTATCTACGGCCAGAAATGGCTCTCCGCCATAAAAACATATCGTTATCGATTGATCGCCATGGCGGTCAGCTAACTCCTTTATTATGGCTGTGTCACGTTCGGGTTCTACCTCTTGAGAACTAATGATTGCATTACGGGGCTTGTCGCTGCCCATGGTAATAGCACTGTTAACACATCCTTCACATTGGGCGTAACAACGGCCAGTTATGGTAAGGTGAATCATGATACTTTCATCTGCGTCATAGACTTGAGTTGTTAGCGGATTACTGCTTCGAATTCTAACCGAATCCAATCGAGATAAGTCATCAAAACCAGGATAACTCACACCAGCAATTGGCTTGAAATTTTTTGTTATCTTGATCATTATTTCAGCCTCTGAATCAGAATCATATCATTTTTCACGCTATTTTACACAGAGATGAATCTTGAATTTTGTAGCTTATTTCAAAGGAGAATCTGGTACCGACAAAAAGGAGTCAGTGAAAAAGAGATAGAAATGGAGCCATCGAATCCCAATCCATCCTACTCATCCTAAGATTCTTTCCTCGCTGTCTTATCGAAATGTTCCTTGAGTGATTTTATTATATTAATAGATGTATCCACAAATTCTATGCCCAATTCGAACAATTCGTCAGCATAGACGCTTTTAACCCACCGAACTTTTGCGTAAGCACTGATCATTTGAGGCGGGTCGGTTAACGAAAGATCAATCTTAAGAAAGGATCCGACTGGCAAAAATGCATTGGTATGGATTCTTGCCCCTGTTAAAGAAATATCCTCGGTCGAATGATGAATAACTTTAGGATGGATCTCAGTGGCATCCTTAGAAATAAGAGTAATCGTGAATAAAGCTTGTTCTCTTACTCTTCTATCTCTTCTTTTCTCTGACATGACCCTCTCACTCTTCTCTTGTTATTCTATACCACAAAGGTTCTTTCTCTACGGGCTATAATCATAGCCTTTCTCTTTCGCGAGAAACTGCTTTTCTTATAATCTGCAGTTTTCTATGGCCCTTTCTCAAACCTTCCTAGGCAGACAATCAGAGAGTATTTACGTTTTCCTCGCCCAAAAGATATAACATAGGATAGATTTGATGTCAAAATTAATAAAATTTTTATTCAAGCAACTAGAAGTCATCGGGCGTACTTATGCTTCACATTATTGATGTTGATAATGAGAAATTCAGGCTTTCAAGACTTGACTGATTGCTTTTAATCATCTATTTTCATAGAGAAATAACTCAAAATATTCATTTCTTCTCAAAAGAGGCCGGGATTGGAAAAAATAAAGGAATATTTTTTTAAGCATTTCGAAAAAATTATCGTCGCGTCTATCTTATTTGGCATTGTGCTTATTAATTATTTTACTCCCTATAAAATCGGTTTCTTGAACTTTTTTTATCTGCCTATAATCGCTGCTGGTTATTTCTTAGGCCAGAGAATGGCTGTACTGACTGCTTTTCTCTGCATACTGATAGTTGCCTTTTTTCTACTGCTTTTTCCTTCTTCATTTTTCACAACTGGAGTAAACAAAACATATATTATTGTGAGCCTCGCAGCCTGGAGTTCCTTTTTAATCTTAACAAGCGCAGCTATAGGATACTTATACGAAGAGAAAGAAAGGAAAATAAATGATTTAAGAGGCGCTTATATGGGAATTTTAGAGATTTTGTCTAAATACCTTGAATCCGCAGACAGATACACTCAAGGACATTCGGTGCGGGTTGCTCATTTATCAGAAGACATAGCTCGCACCATGGGATTATCAGCATTAGAGGTAGAAAATGTAAGAGCAGCTGCGCTGCTCCACGACATAGGAAAAATCGAAATAAGTCTTGACGTCCTTCACAAAGCAGCCACGCTAACTGATGAGGAAAAAGAACTCATAGATTCCCATACAGAAAAAGGAGCAAGAATCCTATCTCTTGTGGGAGGAGTATTAAAAGAAGCGGTTCCAATTGTTTCAGCTCATCATAAATACTTTTTTGAAACCGAGAAACCTCCTTCCGAGGGAAAGGAGGAGCCTGAGGGGAAGGAAGAGCCTGCAAGGATGGAAATGTCTGAGGGGAAGGCAGTTCCTCTGGGAGCAGCTATAATAGCTGTTGCCGATGCTTATGATGCTATGATAACAGACAGGCCTTATCGGGCAGGAATGCAAACCTGGCAGGCTTTTGAGGAATTAGAAAAAGGAGCGGGGAAGCAATTCCATCCAGGAGTAGTAAAAGCTTTTAAAAAAGTCCTTACCTCCAAACAAAAATACAGAAAATAAAAAAGAGAACCTATTTTGCTAAGGCCCCGGGGAATAAAATGATTAAGTCTCGAATAATTGACTTAAAAGAACCCATAAAAATCATAGGACTCTCGGTAGACACAGACGTGACAAGAATATATCATGACGCACAACAATTGATAGATCGCTTCGAAAAGTACAAGAAAGAAAATGAAATTCCTAATAAGAGATAATAAGAGACAACCCTGGGCATTTGCAGAGGTCACCAAGGATTTTGATGAAGAAAAGAAGACTTTTTCGTACATAATAGAAGATGTAGTAACAAGCTTAGAAGAAATACCGCAGGGATTAATTCCATTTGAGATACCTGCTATAAAATATGCTGTTTTTCCTATCAGGCCTAAAAACACGTTCGCGTGGGGCGAAGCGATTGCCAGTATAAAAAAATACGCATTTACCGAATGGTTACCGAACTCAAAATACGAGCCTGCAAAAATAATCGACGATGTAGAATATCATGATGAACGAAGCCTAAGAGAAGAAAATCCTGAATCAGATTTATACGTCGTAATAAAAGAAAAAGCTGGAGCAAGGTAGCCAGGTATCCTGCCCACGAATTAATACAAGGGTGACTTGCGCTCTGCTTTGGTCAGCTCCGCTTATATCTTATGTCTATCACAGGAAATATTTGCTACAATATTTAACATAGCAAAAATTTCGCAGGATTGATTGACGGCCTTTTTGAGACTTCGCTTCCTCTTTCTGTTAGTTATTTTCTATTCTGTATGGGTTTCACATCCAGTATAAAACAGCTTCTTCCATGTGTTCCGATAACCATCTCATCCTCTCTAGGATGGATCACAAGGTCATGAACGGGCGTTGTCGGGAGATGATTACAGAGAGAATGCCACGACTTCCCCTGATTAAGAGAGACATAGACACCCAAGTCCGTACCGACATACAGGATATTCTCCTTTTTAGGATCCTCTCTGACCACATTGATCGATTCGCCTGGAAGATTGCTGGCGATGGATGACCATGTCTGGCCAAAATCGGTAGACATATAAAGGTATTTTTCAAAGTCGTCCTCACGGTATCCAGTCAAGGAAACATACACGGTTCCCTCTTCATACCTGGAAGCTACCACTCTGCTTACCCATCTTGGAGGAAGTCCGGATTTGACAAGCGTCCAACTCTTACCGCCATCTCTGGTGACTTGGACATTCCCGTCATCTGTTCCTACATAAATCAAGCCTTCCTTGATACGCGATTCAGATATGGTAGTCAATGTCCCGTAGGGTACATTTCCCTGTTTTTTCTGGCCTGGATTAGTGGTCAAATCCTGGCTGATACATTGCCAGCTGTCTCCTCTGTCTGGTGATTTGAATACCTTGTGCGCGCCATAGTACAGGATGTGAGGATCATAATGCGAAATGATATAAGGTGTCATCCAGTTGTGCCGGAACCTCGTTTCCCCTTCTTTGGCTTTGGGCATGATGGACTTGGTCTCTCCGGTCTCCATGTTCTTTCGACGGAAATCACCGAATTGATGTTCATAGTAGATCGTGTTGTGATCGGTCGGGTCCAGCTCGGTAAAATAACTATCTCCTCCGCCCCATCGGTCCAGATAGACATGCTTCCAGGGATCTTCCACTCCGTATTTGGTAAGTCTATCTTCTATATTGTGTGTGCTCGGCCCGAAAAGGGCGGCATTATCCTGAGTACCGCCGTATATTTTATAGGGTTCGGCCATGTCAACCGAGACGGCGTAAAATTCACCTATAGGGAGATTATTGATATGCAGCCAGGTTAATCCTCTGTCGTAGGAACAATAAAGGCCACCATCAGTACCCAACAATAGGCGATCTGGGTTCTGGGGATCGATCCACATCTCATGCATGTCCAGATGCATAACCTTTATGTCATGCGAAAGCAGGTGGACTATAGTTTCTCCGGCTGGCTCGAAGGTTTTGCCTCCATCTTGCGAGCGAATGAGCTTATTCCCTAAAATATAAATCTCATCCTCGTTATCCGGGGAGACTCTTATTAAACAGAAATCGTAGCCTATTGCGGTCGCCACCCTATTCTCATGAGTCTTTCTCCAGGTTTCACCTTTATCGCCAGAACGATATACTTCCCCTCTATAGCGCCGTTTTTTCTCCGGGCGTGGCGTGTGATTATCCAGGAGTGCATACACTACGTCGGGATTAGAGGATGATACCGCCAGCCCGAAACGACCGACATATTTTCCTGTGGGCAGCCCTTTGGATAGGCGCTTCCAGGTCCGCCCTCCATCTGAGGTTTTATAGAGACCACTGTCCTCCCCAGCCGCTACATTATTCCAGGCTTTGCGGTCTCTTTGCCAGGCAGCAGCATACAGAATCTGATTATCAGCAGGATCCATGATTACCTCGATAATCCCGGCCTTTTCCGAGATATAAAGAATCTTTTGCCAGGTTTTGCCTCCATCTGTGGTTTTGAACAGTCCTCTTTCTTCGTTATAACCATAGTTATGGCCCAAGGCCGCCACATACACCACATCCGGATCTTTAGGGTCAACCAGAACTCTCGGGATATGGTGTGAATCATGAAGACCCATGTTGGCCCAGGTCTTTCCAGCATCGGTGGACTTAAAGATTCCGGTGCCAGCATAAGAACTGCGGGCCATAAGGATTTCTCCTGTACCTACCCAGACAATTTTGGGATCAGTCGGACTGATAGCAATGCTTCCGATTGCAAAGGTCGATTCATTGTCGAATATGGGATCCCAGGTGATGCCATTATTAGTTGTTTTCCAGAGATTTCCCGAACCGGCGCCGACATAAAGGGTAAAGGGATTATCGGGATGACAGGCTATGGCCTCAATCCTGCCTCCCTGAAATTCTGGCCCTACTGCCCGCCATTTTAGATCCTTAAAAGGTGATTCCTGTTTGAGCTTTTGGTGATGTTCCCACGACTTCATCCGCATCTCGGGGGGAGTAGCGTTATTCTGAGAGTCCGTGAAAGCAGCAAACGCATATAAAATGTTAAGACATAAAAAGCCAAAATAGAGAATAATCAAGGGCCTTTTGTGACGTTTCATTCAACCTCCTCCTTGGCAAAGCATGAAGGAATAGCGGCAATGTTGTACTCCAGGGGATAAGTGTGCTTTGACGACCTCTGGCTGCACATCAAGTTAGCATTTTGTACGGCTGCGATTTTACCTTCATGATTTTGCCATCTGGATTCATTCTTTTCTATTCGTTTGATTTACGGTCTATTACCGTCAGTTTTTCCTTAAGATCGATGCCTTCTCCAACCACTTGAATCTCATAAATCCCAGGTAAAGCGAAGTTTTTATAATGAATAAAATAAGGTCTCGTACTATCCACCTTCTTGGTCACGAGGTCCCATCTGAACTGATTGAAGCCCTGCCTGGCGGTTAATGTCTTGGACCAGACTGTCTTGCCTTTCTCGTCATTCACAAGGATATCGACCTTAGCGTCTTTCACAAGATAGAAAGTAATAGGGACCTTTTCCACTGTGCTTAACTTCGGTTCGCGATGAGTGTCATTAATCCAGGGCCGACGGGCTACGGGCGTCTCAAAAAGTACATTGGTCTCTGGAACACCTTTTTTAAAGGCTTCTTGAATCGGAAGGATGCTCATTTTGTATATACCCCGCCCATGCGTTCCTGCCACAAGGTCCATCTCTCTCTCCTGGATGACTAGATCAGAAATACTCATGGCAGCCATACCAGGGCCCAACAAAGACCAGCTCTTTCCTCTGTCCACAGATATGTAGACTCCCCTGTACAGACCTGCATAAAGAATATTATGATTCACTGGGTCTTCCAAGATAACATAGGCGACTTCATCAGGAAGGTTTGAAACAATCGATGTCCAGGTTTTCCCATAATTTTCCGAGACATACAGGTGATTCCTAAGGTCGTCATAATTAATACCTGTGACAGAGACATAGACTCGGGACTTGCTGAAGCGAGAAGGGCAAATGCTCCGGATATACCCGTTCGACAACCCTTCAGAGTGCTCTGTCCAATCCGTGCCGTCGTTATGGGTAACCCAAAAAGCTCCTCTATCTGTTCCGGCAAACAGAACTCCCGGTTCTAAGGGAGACTCAGCAATGGCACCTATAGCATCAGATTTCCTCTCCTTGTCAGCTGAAACGGCCAGATCTGGGCTGATCAATTTCCAGGAATCTCCCCTGTTAAGGCTTTTAAAAACGTAGTTTCCAGCATGATACAGGGTTAAAGGATTATGGGGAGAAATAATATATGGGGCAATAAAATTGTAAGCCAGCGCACCAGAATGCCCTTTGGGCAGCCTGGGACGAATCCAGACAGAGCGATCGGCCCGCATGTCCTTTCTTCTTATTCCTCCGTTCTGGCTTGAAAAATAGACAATGTTCGGGTCTATTGGGTCCGCCATGTTGTAACATCCATCTCCTCCTGCCCAGGCATCAAGCCAGATATACTTCCAGCTATCTGCGTACTTAGGATCCCATTCCTTTGCGGGCCCATACACGGATGAATCGTCTTGGACTCCACCATAAATATAATAGGGATCTTGGTTATCGACGGAAATGTCGTAGAATTCTCCAGCAGGGATGTTGTTGTAATGCATCCAGGACTTTCCCTTATCATAGCTGACATAGAAGCCTCCATCGTTGCCGAGTGCCAGATGGTTGGGATTTTCAGGATTGATCCACATCTCGCAGTGATCAAGATGGAGGACTTCAGCCGGATTTGGAAAAAAGTGGAAAACATCCCCACCTATCAATCGGAAAGTCTTACCACCATCCACGCTGCGCGCAGCCCTGACACCAAGCGCGAAGACCTCCTCATCGTCCTGAGGATTCACATAGCAGTCGGCAAAATACCAGCCAATGCCGGGAAAGATGTATAGATCTTCCTCGTGCGTCCTTTTCCAGGTTTTTCCTCCATCCAGAGTAAGGTAAACTTCAGCGGCAATTTCCCTTTTTTTGTTCAGGTTGTCCACCAGGGCATAGACCTTATCCGAGTTGGACCAGGAAACAGCCAGGCCAATCCGTCCTGTTTTTGGTCCGTCAGGAAGACCACCTCTCAGCCTTTCCCATATTCTTCCTCCATTTGTACTCTTATAGATTCCACTCTCCTTTCCGTATATGCCAGGATTGTTTTCCCACATAGAGACATAGATAACATCTGGATTGGAAGGAGAGATAACGACATCGTTAGCCCCTGTCCGCTCGTTAACATAAAGAACATGCTCCCAGGTCTTTCCCCCATCTATTGTTCTGTAAAGACCTCTGTTTCTGTTAGTGGACCAGAAATGGCCCTGCACGGCCACAAAGACAATGTCTGGATTTTCGGGATGAACGGCGATTTCCCCTATATGATAGGAATCCGGAAGTCCCATGTTCTGCCATGTCTCCCCCCCATTGTCAGAGCGAAACACCCCTGTACCTGGCATTGTGAAATTCCTAGCCTTTTTGAGGCTTTCTCCAGAGCCAAGCCAGATTATATCGGGGTTTGAAGGAGCAAGGGCTATGTCGCCGATACCAAGAGCCGACTGATTTTCAAAAATGGGCTCCCAAGTCAGAGCATGATTAGTTGTTTTCCAGAGATTTCCGGAGCCAAAAGCTACATACATTGTTCCTGGATTGGTCGGATCACACTGAACAGCTTCAACCCTCGCAGAATTCATTACCGGCCCCAGGGAAATCCATTCAAGGTTGAACTTAGAGTCTTTCTTCAGTCTGAGATACTGTTGCCATGAATCAAGAAGAGGACTCCTCTCCTCCCAGTCTATTGCGGTTAGATAGGTCCCCATAATAAATATTAATAATAAGAAAATTGGACTTTTCTGTCTCATTTGCCAAAACCTCCCTAAATCGTAAAACAATTATCCATGAATCTGGGCTTTCAGAGCTAAGAGCCAAAATAGCACACATCCCAGGGGGTGTCAAAAAATTACTCAAGGAATCGATGAAGAAGAAAAAAGCATTAAAAGTCAGAGGCCACAGTTAAGACTTGAATCCTATTTGCCTAAAACCTGAACCTTTTTAAGATGCTTTTTTACCTATTATCAAAAGGCAAAAAACAAGACCTGACCCCATTTGCCTTATTTTATTGAATCTAGAACACGCTTGACTATTCCTTCCAGATCACCAGTCCAGCGGACAACGATGACCAGGTCATGTTCATTATCCACGACTATATAGTTCCCTCCGAATCCCGCTGCAAAATATACAGATTCAGGCGCACTCGGTATCCGGAGTTTTTTTGTGTTCAACCACCACATGTAGCCGTATACAGGAGCATCCGGTGTCGGAACTTGAACCATTCTTATCCATTTTTGGGAAATGAGCTGTTTACCTTTCCAGTTTCCTTTGCGGAGGAAAAGAAGACCAAACCGCGCCTGGTCCCGCGTGCTGATGAACATACCACCACCCCAGTGTCCACCGCCACTGACTGATTGCACTTTTAATCCGTCTATCAGAACCCATGAATTTTTATAGCCGTGCCACCGCCAAGTCGAGGAGGCATCGATAGGATCCATGATTTTCTCTCGGAGGATTACAGGAAGAGGCAGACGCCAAACCTGAAGGAGCTAATAGGCAAGAAGATTAACCCTGACATCATTATATGTGAAATCTGTGCCCGGTTCTTTCAGTCTGCGGTTTCGGATTTGATCCCATGTAGCTTTTCTGGGGGGCCTGTCAGCCCAGTCC
>JABAOF010038255.1_pt1 | contig 11086 bp, 17 predicted proteins | sample 7062171 | NCBI WGS metagenome assembly JABAOF01 (sample SAMN14538628, study PRJNA623070) | marine sediment metagenome | biome: marine biome [ENVO:00000428]; feature: marine pelagic biome [ENVO:01000023]; material: deep marine sediment [ENVO:00002113] | place: India: Gulf of Khambhat ... | reverse complement strand
GGAGGCCGGGCAGAGATCGAACGGGGCATATTGGATATGGTCGTCGCGAGCGCCGCGGGGTTCGAGTCAAGGCGAGTTCCCTTACAGGGCAGTGAACTGCAGCAGAGGATTATAGGTGCGGTGTGCGAGACCATCGAGGATGCGTGGAGCGCCATGATGTATCTTGCCTACGGCTGGAAAACCCTGAAGCAGATTCAGGAGCTCCACTATCCGGTTCAGGTGACCGATGAGGGCTATCTCCTCTTCATGCACGGTTTCCGGGGAGGCTGGAAGGATTATTACTATTCCGAAGGGTGGTGGGAGGGACCAATCAAACTCAAGGCGGAACGGCCCCCCACCACTGCCTACCGCTCCGCGTGGGACGCTGAGAATTCCCGAGTCCTTCTCGATTTTCTCAAACGCCCTCCTGCGGAGGGGCGCCTGCAGTTCCGCGAAGAAGGATCCCGCGAGATGGTCATTCTTCCTATCATAGCCCTTGAGCAGACCGCTCGTTCTCGCGCGGTCCGCATGCTTCGGGAGCTTGATCTGGTGGATGCGGACCTGATCAATGAGAGGGACCGCATGCTCACCATCTACCCTTCGCCTGAGGGAGTTGGGGGGCTCGGCTCGGACGATCTACGACGTTTGGTTGTGAAAGCGGCCGAGGCGCGGTAAGGCTCGGATCGACGGGATGCCTGGTGGCTGTAATCCTGGGGGGAGTCGCTGGGCCCCGATGCGGTATCATGGTTTTTCAGGCCCGCAATTGATGCAGACCTGCTCACCTTCTGCCACGCTCTGAAAGACATCTTCCGGCACCTCGACTAGGGCCATCCCGTCTTTGGTTTTCACCCAGAGGAAATAGTGAGCCTCATGCTGCTCCGAGCCCTCTGACGGGTTTCCTTTTGGACGGGTCTGATGTTTACCAGTGACCACACCCTCCACGGGGATCGGACCAGGGCTGCTGCAACCCCCAAAGAGAGCCATCGTGACCAGGACGATTACCGAAAGAACCTGGCAATGTTTCCACAGTCTTCTGAAAGGTCTCATCATGCTTCGTCCCTGCCGCATGAAAAACTAGTAGAAATACCAGGCGGGGTCAATGATTTTGTTCGATGTCCCCGATGAGAAAGCAGATTCTGCCTGGAAATCCCGGTCGAAAGAGACTATCATCACCTGCGATGTGCATTCCATAGGGACGATGCATCGATCATGAAGCTCTTTTATTCCGCAAAGTATGAAGTGGACTTGGGAGAGCATATCCTTCCAACGGTCAAGTTTCGGTTGATCAAAGAGAGGCTCATCGAGATTGGCGCTGCCCGGGCTCAGGATTTCGAGGAGCCGTCCCCGGCTCACGATGAGGACGTCCTGTTAGTTCACACGTCGACCTATCTCGAGAAATTGAGACGGGGAGGGCTGACCCCCGACGAGTTGGAGGTTTTGGATCTTCCCTTTTCACAGGAGTTGGTAGAGGCCGCCTGGATCGGCGTGGAGGGAACGATCCGCGCCGCACGATATGCTTTGGAGAGTGGCTTGGGTATCCATATCGGCGGCGGTGGCCACCATGCGTATCCGGATTACGGCGCGGGCTACTGTCTCCTTAATGACGGGGCCATTGCCATCCGCAAACTGAAACAGGAGGGACGAATCGTCAAGGCAATGGTGATCGATTGCGATGTACACCAGGGAGACGGAACGGCCTTCATTTTCCGAGAGGACCCTACCGTCTTTACGTGTTCCATTCATCAGGAGGATCTCTATCCTGAGGTCAAGCAGAGAAGTGACCTGGACATTGGCCTCCCGGCTGGGGTGGGGGATGATCGTTACGTGGAAGAGCTTTCGCGGTATTTCCTGCCGGCCCTCGAAGTATTTCGACCTCAACTCCTGGTCTATGTCGCGGGGGCAGACCCGTATCAGGATGATCAGGAAGGGGGACTCAGGCTCACGTTTAAAGGACTTGGGCAACGTGATTCGATTGTCTTCCAAGAGGCAAAGCGGAGGAGGATTCCGGTGGTTGTAGTGTTGGCAGGGGGCTACGCCCGGAGGACCGACGACACTGTGGCGATCCACGTGACTACCATTCGGACTGGTCTTGAAACGATCGGCTGATGGAAAAAATCAAGCCCAACCGGTGATTCCGGCGTACGGGATGGCTGGGTGAGGGAAACACGATCTCAATGAGATGCTGAGGAAACGGCCAAAACCTCTCCGCCAGGGTGATGTTGTCGCGGTCGTGGCCCCCTCGAGCCCGGTGGATCTGAATCGCCTCAAGCGTGGTCTCCGGGCCTTGCACCGAATGGGGCTTCAAGTCCTGGAGGCCCCGCATCTCTACGACCGTTGGGGATTCCTCGCCGGTCGGGATGAGAACCGGGCGGCAGCTTTTCAAGAGATGTTTCTCCGGGATGAGGTCAAGGGGATCTTTTGCGCCCGCGGCGGATATGGTGCGGGGCGGATCCTGCCCCATCTCGATCTCAAACTCATCCGCCGCCATCCGAAGGTCTTCCTCGGATCGAGCGATGTGACCATACTCCATTTGGCCCTCACTCAGCGGGCAGGACTCGTGACGTTTCACGGTCCGATGGTGGAACCGGACTTCAGCCGCCGGAATAATCCTCTGACCCGTCAGAGTCTACGAACGCTGGTTTTTCATGGCACGGCCTTTGCGGGAACGATTCCAGGCCGTTTCCTCTCCGGACGGAAAAGAATCACAGGGGAGCTGACCGGTGGGAACCTCAGCCTGGTTACCTTCTCTCTCGGGACCCCCTATGCCGTCGAGACAATGGGGAAAGTCCTTTTTCTGGAAGAGGTGAACGAAGAACCATATCGAATTGACCGGATGCTCACCCAGTTGAGGTTGGCAGGAAAGCTGGAAGGACTGAAAGGGATCGTCTTTGGGGATATGGTGGCCTGTAATCCCCGCAAGCCTCGGGGCAGCTTGTCGCTTACGGACGTCCTGGCCCGATTCGCTCAGGAGACGAATATCCCCTGCTTTGCGACTTTCCCAAGCGGGCATGGACGCGAGAACGTGGTCCTTCCTATGGGAGGACGGATTGCCCTCGAGGGGCAGGGGAGACGATCCGCCAGATTTCGGCTTTCGTACTGAGGGGATGTCTCCCGTGACTTTCCTTCACGCCACCGATCTCCGGCAGGTGCCCCTCATTCTTGCATACGGTCTCTTCTCTGGGACGGGTCGGGCTCCCCCGGCGATGTATGAAGAGAGGGGCAAAGCCTACACCCGCCAAATTGTCGTCCATCAGCTCCGGAAGGGTTGGGAGATCGTGGTCCTGGTCTTCGACATCCCCACTGCATGGAGGACGGCTGCTGAGGAGCCTGCAGGAGTGGGATTCGATCTTGTGCCTTCCCTCCCGCCCCCGAAGTTTCCCCTTCCCTTTTAGAGGAGCTTGCCGCCATACTCCCTCAAGGGCGGGGGATTGTGCGAGCCTTTTCGGAGTGGCACAGAGAGGGGAAGCTCGTCTGGCTTCCGCCGGCCTATCTGGACCGATCAGCTACCCTCAGGATGAACGAGGCACTGATGGAGGAGCAACTGCTTCCCGTATCCACCCTGGCTGGGCGGAAGGGAATTTTTTGCCCGTCCCGCATCCAGGAGGGACAGGAGTGAATTGCACTTCGGTGGTTGGTCCTTGCCTTTCCCCCGGTGTTTGTCTATGCTTCATCGAGCGGTTTACGGTTCACAGCGGATAGTTCACGGTTCAGAGTTGAGGGTTCAGAGACGGTTCAGCGGTCAGGGTTGATGGTTTAGAGATAAGACCTCAAGGACCACGTCTTTACCATGAACCGTGAACCACGAACTACGAACCATCAATCGGTTATGGCCTTTATGAGGAGGATTGAGCGTGGCCCGGGTCCTTCCCTTTCGGGGTTATCGCTACAATCTGGAGAAAATTGGAGATCTGGCGGCGGTCGTTACTCCTCCCTATGACGTGATCTCCGACGAACTCCGACGCGAGCTTCACCTTCGCCATCCCTATAATTTTGTTCGTTTGATTCTCGGGGAAGACCGGGTGGGGGATGGTGCGGTGGAGAATCGGTATGTGCGGGCCCGGAGGCATTTTCAGGAGTGGGAGGCAACTGGGGTTCTTCTCCAAGAGCCAGATCCTGCCTTTTACGTTTATGAGCAGGATTTTCCGTGGGGGCAGGGAGAACGGCAGGTCCGGAGAGGTCTCATCGGGATTGTAGGCCTGGAAGAGTACAACGCGGGCGTCGTCTTTCCCCATGAGGGGACCATGCCCGGTCCCAAAGCGGATCGCCTGCGGCTCATGCACGCCCTCCCGGTGAATTTGGAACAGGTCTTCTGCTTTTACCCAGGTCCCTCGCAACCGATTCGCGGTCTGCTCGAGCGCGCGCTTCAGGGCCGACCCCTGTGTGACTTCTGGGAGCGTGAAGCGGTTCGGCACCGGCTTTGGGCGTTGAAGGATCCGAGGACCCTGGCTGAGGTCCATGACGCGTTCAGAGACCGTCAGATTATTATTGCCGACGGTCATCATCGGTATGAGACCGCTCTCACCTTCCGGAAGGAAATGCTGGAGGTCGATTCCAGTCGGAGGCCGACCCACGCGTATGACTATGTGATGATGACCCTGGTGAGCGTCGAGGATGAAGGGCTCACAGTTCTGCCTACCCATCGGCTCGTCACCCCACCACGCCATCAGCAGGCGATCGAGATCCTTCAAGCCCTCGAGCCCTATTTTCACGTTCAACGGCGGATAATTGCTTCAACAGAGGCCGGAATCCAAAAATATCTGGAGGAAATGGAGGATTGGGGGAAAGAAGATCATGTCTTCGGCCTCTATGTTGGAGGAGCTGAATTTTACCTCCTTACCTTGAAGGATAAGCGTCTGAGCACAGAGCTTCTAGAGCCAGGGCGGTCGCAAGCCTTTCAAGGGCTGGATCTGGTTATTCTCCATCGTCTGGTCTTCCAAAGGCTACTCGGCCTCCACGATGAGGCGATGATTGGTTATACCCCTGATCAAGAGTTTGCCCTCGAGCAGGTCCAGGCCGGTCGTTACGCAGGCGCTTTTTTTGTGAATCCCACTCCTGTTAGCCAAGTCGTCAAGGTGGCGATCGCCGGTGAGCGGCTTCCGACGAAAGCGACCTACTTTTATCCAAAGCTCGGCTCTGGTTTGGTGTGCTTCAAGGTAGACCCGGATGAAGTCCTCGATATGCCGGAGGAGTTTCTTTAGGTGACCATGAAGAGAGCGTTCTGTCCTAGTCATCCTGCCCGTCGAGCAGACCGGCGATGCTTCCGCTGTGGGAGCTGGATCTGTCAGGACTGCTGTATCCGGACTGGGTTTAGATCCTTCTGCGACATGGGGTGTAGCGTCATCCACGCAATGCAACAGAACGTGGAGGCCGAGTTGTGGGTACACGGGAGGATCATTCGAGAGGCACCTGTCCCCCGTCGGTTACGACGGCGCCTCGGTCGTCGTCGCCGCGCCCTGGAGGCTCAGCGGAAGGCTCTGCGGACGCGAGGGTCTCCTTCCATCCGCGCATCGTGGCGACTGACGCCCCGTCCCAGGTGGGTTCCGCTCTTTCTGGCTCCACTACTCTTGTTCTTGTTGTACTATGCCGCTCTCCTCCCCTCTCTTTCTCCAGCATCGCGGCTGCCCGGGAGGCCGACGATTTCCCTCCTCGCCATCCAGCCGGTGGTGCCCCCTGTCCCGGTCATTCTTCCTGAGCTGGCTGACCTCATCCCACCGAAGATCCCGGAGCTTCCCCCTCTTCCTCCAGAGACAAATCTCGCCCGGGGTCCGATGCGGGATCGGATGATCGCCTTAACCTTCGACGGGGGCGCCGAGGCGAATACCACCGAAGAGATCCTAGATGCCCTCAAGTCCCTGGGGGTCAAGGCGACGATGTTTCTGACGGGGGGGTATATCGTCCGATATCCGGATCTGGTCCGCCGCATGGTGCGCGAGGGTCACGAAATTGGCAATCATACCTTCAGCCATCCGCATCTCACGACCTACGCTCTGGACCGCCGGCAGGATACCCTTGCGGGCATCACAAAGGGATTTGTCCAAAGCGAACTCCACCAAGCGGCCCGCACCTTTGAAGAGATCACCGGGGTTCCAATGAGCCCTTACTGGCGGGCTCCATACGGAGAGCATAATCCGGAGATCCGGCGATGGGCCGCAGAGATCGGGTACCTTCATGTGGAATGGACTCGAGACTTGGCAGCAGGCGAGAATTTGGATAGCCGAGATTGGGTGGCGGACCCTCACTCACCTCTTTATCATCGGGCGGAGGAGGTGCGGGACCGAATTCTCAACTTTGGGAAGGGAAGCACGGCTCAGGCAAACGGAGGAATCATCCTCCTGCATCTCGGGACACGGCGGAGACAGGATCGGATCCATGGTGAACTGCCGGCTATTGTCGACGGCCTCCGCGCACAGGGGTACCGCCTGGTGCCTATTTCGGAGTTTCACCGTGCCCTGGCGTTGGAGGAGGGGGGGAAAGGATCAGTCGTCGCGGCGGACCGATGATGAAATATCGACCAGAGCGTCTTGCGGGAGACGGCCTTTCAACTGTTCGAGTTCCCTCTCGAGTTCGACCATCCGATCGAGGAGACATTGCAGTCCTTGAGCTACCGGATCTGGGAGGTTTGTCCAGTCGAAGTCCATGCCGGTGACCTTCTTCCCGTCGCGGTAGATCACCCGTCCTGGGACGCCGACCACCACCGAGTTGGCTGGAACCTCATTGACCACCACCGAGCCGGAGCCAATCTTGCTATTATCCCCGACCCTGAAGGGTCCCAGGATTTTGGCCCCCGTTCCGATGACGACGTTGTTGCCCACCGTGGGGTGCCGTTTTTTGCGTTCGAGGCTGGTGCCGCCCAACGTCACCCCCTGATAGATAGTCACATCCTCTCCGACTTCGGTCGTTTCGCCGATCACCACCCCCATGCCATGGTCGATGAAGAGACCCGGACCAAGACGGGCAGCGGGGTGGATCTCGATCCCGGTTAGGAAGCGGTTCAGGTGAGAGATAAACCGACCAATGAACAGGAACCCTTGCTTCCAGAACCAGTGGGCGATGCGGTGTAGCCACACCGCGTGAAGCCCGGGGTAGCAAAAGAGGATCTCCAGAGAGCTTCGAGCAGCGGGGTCACGATCTCGCGCAGCCTGGATATCCCGTCGGAGCACTTCGAACATCGCGATTCCTCTCCCGAAAGTGAAACAGCCCCGCATGGTCCACAAGCGATCACCAAGCGAAGGTTGGACCGATCAATTTCGTGAAGCGATCGTGGCATTCAGGTCGGCCAGGAGCTGGTCGACATCGATGCCGTGGATTTTCGCCCCGACCTCGATATTGTCGTAACTAGCCCCAGAACAGCCGAGACATGCCACCCCGTACTGGGTAAAGACCGAGATGGTTTCTGGGTAAGTCTGGATGACATCTTCGATCTTCATCTTCTTATCGATATGCATCCCCCTTTTCCTCCTGATGGCCCTTTACCATCCACGGCCTGAACTTACATTGAGGGTAAATCCGGGAGATGCCACCAGTCAAGGAATTTTCGAGCCGCCTCGGTCTTTCCTGGGGAGTGGGAGACTCCTCTCGGGGGTCCGGAAGGCCTGTTGACATTCTTTCCAGCCTCTCTTAGGGTGAGGAGGTGAACCGCAGTATTGCAGCCATCCTCAGGACTGTTCAGGATTACGCCCTGTTGCGCCAGATGGGTTTGGTGGCGTCAGAACAAGGTTTGCTGCCGGTTTACCTGGTTGGAGGCTTCATCCGCGATGCCTTCCTGAATCGTCCACAGTCGCCCGACATCGACCTGGTGTCTGCCGATCCCCTTTCCCTGGGGCTGGCCCTCCAGCAACGCTTCGGTGGCAAAGTAATCTCCCTCGGCGAGGGGGTCTGTCGCGTGGTTTTCTCCCACAGAGGGGAGGAAGTGCAGGTGGATATCTCTCCTTTGCGCGGCAGCAATATTCTCGAGGACCTCGGGCGCCGAGACTTCACGATCAATGCATTGGCGATCTCTTTAGGGGAAATGTCACCCTCCATTATCGATCCTGTAGGTGGCCTGCAGGACCTTCAACAGAAGCGAATCCGCATGGGCGATCCGCAGGTGCTGACCGAAGACCCCCTGCGGCTTTTGCGGAGTGTTCGTTTGGCTGCTCATCTTGGATTTGAGATCGACGCGACCACGACCCGGGCGATCCGTCGTCAGGCTTCGCTTCTGTCCCAAGTGGCTCCGGAGCGGGTCCGAGAGGAATTCTTTGAGATCCTGCATTGTGCGGAAGCCGGCCACTGGCTTGCTGTATTGGATGAGCACGGTCTGCTCGAGGTTTTGCTCCCGGAGACCCGAGCGATGCGAGGATGCCTGCAGGGGCCCCCGCATCGTTTTGATGTCTTCACCCATTCCCTGGAGACCGTCCGGTCCCTGGACCGTATCCTCATTTCGCTTTCGAAACTGTTGCCCCATGAGGTTGTATCGCTCATTGGGCCCATCCAAGGGGAGGTAGAAGGGGGGATCAGTAAACAGGCCCTTCTCCGCTTTACGGCCCTCCTGCATGACGCGGGAAAGCCACAGACGCGGTCGACGGTAGACGGGCAGATCCGGTTCTTGGGACATGCCGAGCGAGGGGCAGACATCGTTCACGAGGTCAATCACCGGCTGCGCCTGGGGTCCCGGGCCTCCGCGATGACGGTGACCCTGGTCCGGCAACATCTCCGTCCCCTCTTGCTGCGGCAGGCCAAGACCATCACCTCCCGGGCTCGTTATCGATTTTGGCGAGACCTCGGTTCTTTAGCTGCTGATCTCCTTCTCCTCTCCCTGGCCGATTTGCGAGCAACCGAGGGGGGAGAGGGAAGAGCCTTTCGAGGGCACCTCCGATTCGTGCGAGACATGTTCACTTTCTACCGTGAAAGGATGCAAGCAAGCGTAGACGCTGGCGAGCCAACTAGCCTATTGGATGGTCATGAGCTGATGGCCCAGATGGACCTGCCTCCCGGACCTTTTGTTGGATTTCTATTGGAGCGGCTTCGGGAGGAGGTCAGTATCGGCTCTGTCACGACTAAGGAAGAGGCCTTACAGTTCCTCAAACGACACTTGAACACGCTGATGGACGAGTTCACAAAGGGTGAAGCGCCTTGATCTCTCACGGAAAGGGTGATATGAGTGCCTCCGAATGATGCGACGCATGGATGAGAATAGTGAGGGCCAAGGGAGAGAGGTCCTGCCAGAGGAAGCACGGAGGGTGGGAACTCGGCACATGGTCTTGGGATTCCTGGTTCTCCTCATCCTTCTTTTCCTTATCTCGTGGTGTTCTTTACCCGGAGGGTAATTGGTGTGACAAACGCGTGCAGGGCGATTGGACTTTTCATGGCGACATCCTTGGCCTTTGCCGCTTGCTCTCCGGCTGAGGGCCCTGAGTCGATCGCCCAAAGCTTCGTCGAGCGGTATTACGTTCACCCTGATCTTTCCAGGGCGAAGGCCTTGGCGCACGGCCTGGCCCGCCACAAGATCGATAAGGAGGAACAGCTCCTTCAGGCGGTGACGCGAGGGACGGGGGCGGGGGACCGGGAGGTTTCCTACAGCCTATATACGTCGCGGAAAATGGGAGAGGACAGGATCTTCTTTGTCTACGATCTTGCTATCTCGGTGGATCGCCGGGTTGATGAAGAAGCGGGCCTACATCTCGACCTCCCGTGTAAAGGAGGGTTGGCGAGTGACCAATTATCAGGAGGAAGATCGCTGAGCCATGTGGCCACTTGCCCGTTGACAGCCGGCGTGCTCTTTGCTATAGGTAAATTCCCCTGAGCGGGAGTAATTCAGAGGTAGAATGCCAGCTTCCCAAGCTGGACGTCGCGGGTTCGATTCCCGTCTCCCGCTCCACCTGAACAGCCCGAATCCTGCCGGTTTATCAACTTCCTTGGCTTTCCCCAATCCACCCTTGTGACGGGCCTCAACCCCGAGACATCGTATGGCCTACCGTTCGCCGCGTCTTGGTGATTTCATTGCACCGACTCGGGTGTTGACACGGTCCGGCTTCTGGGGGAGAATGTTTTTGTGTGCGTGGCAGATTCGCCGATGTATATTTCGGGTGAGCAGGGGCTCCCCATTTCTTTTTGACCTCTCAGGAGGAGAGGCGTGCACCAGCGGCGGCGAAAGATTCCGTCAGAGGCATGCGGAGACACCTTCGTGCAGGGCCTCATCCGGGACCTGCTGAAGGAGTTGGGTGAAGACCCGCATCGTGAGGGGCTTTGGCAGACTCCGGAGCGCATGGCGAAGGCCTTCCGATATCTCACCAGCGGCTACGGAAAGGATCTGTCAGAGGTGCTCAACAGCGCCATTTTTACCGAGGCGTACGACGAAATGGTCTTGGTAAAAGACATCGACGTCTTCAGTTTGTGTGAACATCATCTCCTTCCGTTCTTTGGGAAGTGTCATGTGGCGTACATCCCGAAGAGGAAGATCCTTGGTCTGAGCAAAATCGTCCGATTGGTCGAGATGTATAGCAGGCGCCTTCAGGTCCAAGAGCGACTGACACAACAGATTGCTCAAACCCTCAAGCAGGCCGTACAGCCACGGGGGGTGGGGGTCGTGATCGAAGCTTATCATTTTTGCATGATGATGCGGGGGGTGGAGCAGCAGAACTCCAAAGCGGTCACGAGCGCCATGTTGGGGGTTTTCCAGTCGAACCCTGGGACGCGGAACGAGTTCGTACAGCTCATCAACAACAAGGCTTGAATCCTGGGTAGGGGTGTTTGGGTCTCTTCGGAGCAGCACGTTTTTGAACTGCCTATGATTGAGGCAGAGTTTCCGTGGGATGTGGGGGCAATAAGTTCCGGTTGAGGACGTTGGGTCTAAAATGAAAGGATTTTCTAGGAAAGTGCCTGTAGTGGTATGGGAGTTGCAGTTTCCGTCCGCGTTACCCCTCTACGTGGCAGGATGGTCCGTCGAAGAGTCAAAGACGTCAGGGGCATCCCAGGAGGGCAACGTAGTGCCGGAGACAGCAGGAAGGACCGAACATGCGGGATAAGGAAAGGTACCACACGGAGGTTGAGGCCTTACAGGGGCAGGTAAAGGGGCTGGAGGAAGAGGTGTACCAGCTGCGGCGCCGGCTGGAGCAAGTGCCGCGGGAGT
>JABAOF010018431.1_pt1 | contig 11091 bp, 10 predicted proteins | sample 7062171 | NCBI WGS metagenome assembly JABAOF01 (sample SAMN14538628, study PRJNA623070) | marine sediment metagenome | biome: marine biome [ENVO:00000428]; feature: marine pelagic biome [ENVO:01000023]; material: deep marine sediment [ENVO:00002113] | place: India: Gulf of Khambhat ... | reverse complement strand
TTCGGGATTCCTGTTCTCACCGGGGGGACTGGGCGTTACGAGAAGAGGGGCTTTACGATTGACTCGGATTCTCGGGAACAGTACCTCGCAAGGCTAGCTCACATTCAAGAGATTCCCCCACTGTCAGAGTCGGAACGCGAGTTGGCGGAGCGCTTCGCATATGGAGTCTTCGTTTTACGTCCACTCCCACTATCATCGGTTACCCTTGAGTTCCAAAGAGATGCAAAGGCAAGTATTAAGAGTGCAATCAATGTGTATTCCAAAGAAGATTGGCAGAATGCCCCCGATTTAAATGCATTTGCCGAGTGGATTTCCGATTCCTCTCAACATGATTTCCTGATGCCGCTTCCGGATTAACCTCTTGAGTTTCACAACATCGTTAGGGGGTTTTCTAATGACAATCGAATTTTCTTAGCAATAATCCAATTGTGAAGTTAAGTATTCCCCGATGTTGAATAAGCAAGAGTTTGTGGAATGAAAGATGCTACTCTCTGCCTAATTTCAATCAATTATGGTTGAAGAGGCGTCGTTCGATCTTCAAGCGTGGCAGGTATCTTTTCTGTGATCTGAACGGGGGATCTCCCCTGGGTCGCTTTTTCACCCTTGTTATGGAGTACGGTTGGGTAAAAGTTGCTTGCCATACGCATTAGAAAATAGAGGTTGGCGATCTACATGGAGAGAGAGATGCGTTGGTTGATGTTTAATGGGAGAGCTCGTTGTATCGGTGATTAAAATCGCATCTTCCAATATCTGAATCGAGCGTGTGATCGTCTCGTTCTCCATTTCCACCTTGCCGACGAATCCCTTTGAGCAAAAACAGAGACAGGCTGTTTTTGATTTTCCTCGAAGCTCAAAAAGACCATCTTCTAGTATTAACGGTTCTCCCTTTATCAGTGCCGGTGAGAAATGAGCTTTAATCGACCGGTACTCGTTGCGGCGATCCGGAAGCGGTGTGTAGAGATAGGTTCCTGGATCGGTAATCCAATCCTCGCCTGCAATTTGCAAAACGATGGAAAGCTGATCGTTATGGGCGTGTCCACCGGTGCCCTCGGGATGAATGGATCCACATCGAATTGCCAGGTAAAGACGGTTGGTTTGGTAAATATATAAGCCAAAGTCGGGATAGGCGTAGAGTCTTAGTCCATCACGCAGGTCACCGTCCGGTGATTTAATCTCGAGAATTTGTCGTTGGGCGTCTGGCATTCGAGATTGGCCTGCTAGATGGTGCTCCCAATCAATTTCAGTGCCCTTAATTGCATTCTCAGCTTCGTTTTGTACGTGGCCCAGTCCTTTAGGGTCAAATGCACCGCCGCTCATCAATTGAAGAAGTTGGGATTCCAGCTTGTTTTTCCCGGTAAAGTCCGAAAAATCAGCTCTTCCAAACAATCCGTTGATGGCATCGACAAGATGTCGGTGGTCAAGAAACTCCTCATCCCAATAGACTGCATCATTGGGCAGGTCTACATCACCATTTAGATTTGCGTAGCGTGATAACGCTTCTGGGACCGTTAATTGGGAATATGTGGGTTGAATTTTGAAAAAACGACCACTATCGTTGTCGCCCACTTGGGGGACGTCGCCGTCAGGTTTGGTGATATGCATCGTAAATTCGGCCATCTTTTCTAATCGTTCGTAATACCATCTCGGAAATGGAGTGGGAGGTTCATTTTCCCCCAATGTATAGGTCATGATTGGAGCGGGTTTGAGAGCAGGTTCGGTCTTAAGTAGCTCGTGGTTGAATTCTTGGAGTGCGACCTGCTTTTCCGAGGGGAGAGAGAGGATGAGTGACGTTCCATAAATCACCATTTCTGCACTTAAACGATGATAACTGGTGGAGGCTTCAATGTTTGATCCGTCTAAATAGAACTGATACGCCACTTCGTTCACAAGTTCTTGAACCGCAAATGCCAACCACGTGTCCACTTCTGGTATGCGGGGCAAATAAACGGCGACGAACAAGAGTCCTACGACATTGGACAGATAATGATTGCCTCGACCTTGTGGAAACCATTCCAAATTTGTCACGATATGAAGACCGTGTTGAAATACGCTGNNTACCCGTTCGAATGCATCATCAAAACTGGCACCATATGCGCGGAAAAGATCGTAAGCCACGAGCCAGTTCGCGACGCGTATCGCGACATCCATGGTAGATCGCCAGTTCACCCCAAAACGCGGTGGATTGGTAGCGATAAAGTCCAGAACCTGATTTCGAAATTCTTGGAGATAGACATTTGGTTCATCAAAACCAGCGGTTCCATCTGACGCCAGGGCATATGCCCAACTAAGTTGGATTAGATGCTGCATCCGCGCTAGTTCCCACGGAACTTTGATGTCTACGCCCGGTAGGTGAGCATAAGGGATATCTTGATACCATGTGGCTTCATCCCAGCGATAACCAGATTTGAAGTCCAGGTGCCAATCAATGGGGATGTACCCTGGGTCGACCAATCGCCATATGGTTCGAGCGGCTTCCAGATTGGCTTGGTTAACCCGCTGAGAGAGCCATTCGCCTTGGTTGTCCACAATTAATCCATCACCCATGTGATAGCGATATTGCTCCAAGCCTCGGCAAGTCATACCATGTTTTACTTGGACCCACCCGGAACCAAGTAAATCGAATCGATGCTCCAGGTATAAACGGCTGAGCGCTGCGATTTGATCTGCGTGGGGCATTAATGATTGGATGGGTAAGGGTCCAAAATAGCGGAAGAGTTTTTCTTTTAAAGTCGCACGAAAAGCGGTGAAAGTTGGAGTCCGAGTGTCTCGATGGCGTTGGTATGCTTTCTCAAGGTAACCAAACACAACTCCCAACACCTTTTTGACGATGATGTGGGGAGGGTATGAGAACACACGCCGTGAAAGATATTTCCGTTTCATCAATTCGCGATTCTTGGGAGATTAATCAAAATCATCATCGGTCGAATCATGAGAAACTTCTTATCAAAATGAGTATAGCTCTCGGTATCTCGGGAGAACGGCAGACCGAGTCAAGAGCAATTGGTACTCCGCATTCAGCTCATTCCGATCCCTAGGCTCGCAGAATACTACCTTCCCCTCTACAAACTCACTTAGATTACCCAAGCGTTTCGCCAAAGCGAAGGATTCGGGGATGCTGTCTTGCATGATGATCGATAGACCAGCCAAGCAATATTCTGCGAACTTTGTTGGAGAAGCCACCCGGTTGACAGGGGAGTATTTCCTCAAGAGCAAAGCATGATCAGCTGCGTTCAGATAAGCGTTTACCTGGATAATCATCGCTGACAAAACTTTATAGCTCCCTGCTGGAAGATCGGAGAGCTCTTTTTCTGCGGTTTCCCTCTCTTGGGTCACAACCAGGAACTTGAAATTGCCATGTCGACGATATAAATCTCGAAAAACGGCAACACATTCGGGGAAGTTTTGATAGGAGGCAAGACTGCCACTATAGATGACCACCGTATCTTCATCCGAGTAGCCAAGCTGATGGCGGGTATTCCGCCTTAGCGTTTCGTCGAAGTAAAACATCTTTTTGGAAGCGACACCAGGAATAATCTCGAATTCCTTTTCTTGTAGATGACTTCCAACTCTTTCTTTGAGTTCATGTGTGACAAAGATCGCTTTTTGGCACGAAAAAGCGGACCAAAAAACCCTCCAACGGATTAGAGCAACTTGGTACAGTGACAGAATTTTGAGAATGATATTGTCCGAGGAGAATCGTGCCCGGAATTCTGCCTCCGCGTCGCCGCGACAGTCCCAAATGATGTTTATCTGCCTAAAGAGATTGAGAAAACCCAAGACGGAAGCTGTATAGTCAGTTCTCGCATGGATGAAATTAAAAGACGGTTTGAACTTACGGATTTTTTGCCATACGAGAAAAGCGTTTAGCAGGTCCGAAAATGGGATTGCAGGTTTGATCCCACGGAATACCCGGACGGTCGATTGAGATAGATCTTGTACCTCCTCAAGTCGCTCCAAAGACTTTTTATACAGAGCATTGGAAGGTGCAAAACTCCAAATCTCAAAATCTACAATACCTTTCTCGCGCATTGCACGGGCATGAAGCAATACCTGGGAGTCAATAACGTGCGGGGGAAACCCCTCGAATAGGATAAGAAGTGCCTTACTCGTCATGAAGCAACTTTGTAAAGTTAATCATCAACCACCACCCAGCTGTTTCTGGTCCTGCTAGCCGAGCGAGAATGTCCATTACGATTTTCTTCCATTTGGCTTTTCCCGTGTCAATCAGAAGTTCCCACTTTCCAATCGGTGCGCGGAATCTAATATTCTCAACACCGTTGGTTGCCAGCATCTCACGAACTTCTTCACGGGTGAAAGCCTTGGTTCCAATACTTTCTTGGTGATGCCAGATGATCTCTTTTCGCGAAAGCCATGGACGGAATCGTAATAGCCCCTGCCTTACCCAAAGCAAAAAAGCTTGTAAGGAGTTTCGATGGTAGACCATAACTTTGCCGATGCCGCCCGGTTTGAGAACTCGTATGATCTCGGAGAATGCTTTCCGGGTGTCGGGCGTGTGGTGGATTACACCCCATGAGTAAACGACGTCGAAGAAGTTATTTTTAAAGGGTAACGATTCGGCGTCGGCTAAATAAACATCCCTGTCCTCCCAGCCGTAGACTTCAAGCCTCCGCTTTGTGTGCTTCACCCCTTCAGGTGTCAGATCGACTCCATATGCATGAGCACCAGCACGTACCCATTGTAGGAAGTCGGTTCCCATACCTACGCCCACTTCGAGAACTTTCTGTCCGTGGTGGCGGCTAAACTGGGCAAAGCCCATGATCTCCGGTTCTTTGAGGTATCGGTATGATTCAATTTGATCATAAAAAGGTCGGGTGAAAGGTTCGGCAGTTCCGTCTTGGCTTAGAATCCCACAGGGCGTTTCGTCCCAAAAGTCTCGAACCTTTTGCTTAAGGTTTTCGTCGTCCTTCGTAGCGTTCATTCTTGTTTGCGTGCAGGTTCGGGAAACCTTCGTCAGGTTCCGTCGCCTCGTCTCCTCAGAAATTTCTCCAGATGGTCATGCTTTCTTTTTTACCTGTTCATACCTTGAGAAAATCTCTTCCATGGTGAGTCAGTGGATGCAAGAGACTTTCTTGTCGGACTTCTAAGCGACGTCGAAATTATAGCTGGTTATATAGCAGAAGAGTAAAGTTCACGTTGTGGAATGTTCCGGAATGATTGAGCAATCTTCTGGAGCCAGTAGCCAGATTACGATCCTTAAGATACGAATTATCCGTCCTTAGCCCTATGATTGCCGGTATACTCGGCTTGCTTCTTCTTCGTGCTTAATGATGTTTATCGAATATCGATGGCTAAAATAATCATCGATGATTTGGGCATCATAGGGGGGTGCTCAGATGCTTTGTCAACCAGAGCAATTCTGTAGATCATTAATCAAGCGTGCTTCCCAGTGCCACACTGATGAGACAAAAGATGGCAAGTATTGAGCGCTAGCAACGCCAAATCGCATCAATGGAGGAAAGCGTCTGACAAACATCCCGCTCAAGTCCCCTCCAGAGACAGCACCTTTGTGGAAGTGCGTGGCTTGAAAACCGGTTTCCTCCAGTAAACTAACGAATCGCTTCTTCGTGAACCATTGGACATGCCCACTGTCAATATTCGATGGGGGGAGATTCTCGTGATGGAACGCAGCTGCGATTTTTCGGACCAGCAAGAATAGAGGCTTGAGCAGCCCGATTCTTATGAGGAAGTTTTCGATCTCGAATGGGCCATAGCCATTTGGGATCGAGATCAAAAGCATCCCCTCCTTATTTATATATTTATGTGTAGACAAGAGGAGACTTTTAGGATTGGGTAGATGTTCCAGAATGTCTGCCAGGATGACCACATCGTATCGCTCAACAAGAGGCAGTTCTGTTGTTATGTCACCGACAATAAAACGGACATTTTCCAAGGAATTTGTGTCACGCGCCCATTGGATGGATGGCTCATGGAAGTCAACGCCAGTAACCTGATAACCGGCATCGCCAATTGGCAGACTCACGGATTGACCATTGCCGCAGCCTAAGTCAAGAATGGATATTTCTGCAGCTGAGCGGTTGAGTTCATTCTCCAAGTCCCTAAGGCGATCAAGGAAGAAAAGCACTCGCGCACGATGTCCGTGTTGAGTTTCTTCAAGCTCGTCTAAAAAACCCATCACTGCCTCGGTTTGGTGAAAAACTCTTTCCACCATAAGGCAAAATTCAATATGTACCACACCTTCGAGCCGTGTCCCTCATCGAGCAAGCGCAGCACTTCACTGGCATCAAAGAAATCTGTTTGAGCGCAGAATGCCTTGATTTCCTCTCGCGTCATATCCCCCAATTTATCAAAGAACCATTCATATATCGGCACCCCAAAGCCCTGTTTTTTCCGGTCGATGAGCTCGTCGGGGATAAGACCCCGTACCGCCTTCTTGAAGATGTACTTGAGCGAGCCATTCTTGAGCTTCACGGCTTCAGGAATGCTCATAACAAGCTCCACGAACTTGTGGTCGAGGAATGGCACCCGCCCTTCCAGGCCGACACCCATACTCATCTTATCGACTCGCATCAGGAGTAGCTCAGGTAGGCGGAAGTTAAGATCGAGGTATGTCATCCAGGCAAGATGTGATGATTCCCAAGACCTGTCCTCGAACTGCCTTCGGATAGGCTCCAGGACCTCCCATGAGGTTAGGTCACTGAATTTCTCCCGCAGGCGTGATGACAATATTCGTTGTTTACGAGCTTCCGTGAAAGCTTCAGCACCACCCCAGAAGATTGGTAACCCCATCGTTCCGCGCCGTAACCACTCATAGGGGTAGCTTTGTTCCATGCCAATCAGCCTTAAACCGGCCAAACCCATCTTTTTTAATCCGCGCGGAACAGGAAGGAGGTTGTAATGTTGAAGTTGAAGTGCGGTCTTCCAGCCTGGATACCCGCAAAATAGCTCATCCGCGCCTTCCCCAACCTGACAAACGATGACTCCATTCTCGCGCGCCAGTTTCGAGACGTAGAAGAGAGGGACACAAACTGGGTCGGCGATCGGCTCATCTTGCAGGTGAACCATCCGCGGTAGGAAGTCGATTAGATTGTCGATGTTGAGGATGAGCTCATAATGATCTGCATTAACCTGGGTCGCAATTTGACGGGCGTATTTAAGTTCACTTGGGTAGCTGGCATAATCGCGGTCGTAACCAATTGAGAAGGTCTTAATGGGCCAGCCTTCGACGTCGGAGAAAAGGACCGCATTGCTACTCGAGTCGATACCACCCGAGAGAAATACGCCTACGGGCACGTCACTTACTTTTCGGAGCTTCACTGAGGTACGTAGTTCAGCTAAAATGCGCTGGGCGATCTCCTGCTCAGAAGTGCCTATGAGGGGATTACAATGATCCCATACATCCCAGTATCGATGTTCTTGGTGTTGTCCATCCTCCCTGATGCGCAACCAGGTACCGCCGGGTAGTTTCTTGATCCCTGCGAAGAGTGTATGGGGGGCAGGTGTTGTCAGGAAGGAGAGGTAATGGTAAAGAGCCTGCTCATTGACGGCACGCTCCTGTTCCGGATCTTGCAATAGAGCCTTGATCTCAGAAGCAAAAGTCACCCGACCATGATGGAAGCTGTAATAGAGTGGCTTTATGCCAATTCGGTCACGAACCAACCACATCTCACGTCTGCGACTGTCCCACAGTGCAAAGGCGAACATGCCACGAAACTTGTGGATGCAATCGATCCCCCACTGCTCGAAAGCATGTAAGATCATCTCCGTATCCGAATGGTCTGTTTTCCATTGATGGCTCCCAAGACGTTCTAGATCAGCCCGGATTTCAGCATGATTGTAGATCTCACCATTGTAGGTGATCCATAGAGTGCCGTCTTCGTTGCACATAGGTTGTTTGGCGGCCTCAGATAAATCAATGATCGACAGCCGTCGGTGACCAAAGCCAACTTTCTTGTCTTCCGATATCCATATCCCCACTCCATCCGGGCCACGGTGACTCATCTCGTCACGCATACAGGCTAAATATTGATCGGATATAACGAAAGAGCTTTGGTTGAAAGCCAAAGCACCGACGATTCCACACATATATTGCGCTTCCTTAAAGCTTGGTCTCTAGATCAAGGGCGATCTGCATTGCCTGTCCCTGCTGCCAGAGTGGGTTGGGCCATTCGCCACCATGCTGAATTGCACGTGCGAACGATTCTAACTCTTCCCGATGCCCTTTCTGCGTCGTTTTGGTTTTCATTCCCTTATGTCTGATCTCGGAGATCTTAAGTCGCTTGTAATCATCGAGATGAAACACTTGACCTTCAGCGAATACCTTCATTCGCTCTTTAGGACAATCTCTAGAACATAGGGAAGTGTAGGTGAGAGTAGCTATCGAACCATACTCAAACCTCATCGTTGCGGCAAAGTTATCACGCCGGCTGTAGTATTCCGTTCTTGGAATGGTGGCTCGCCCATTCTTGATCAACACTTGCTTCATGTGACTATCTTTTCACGATAAGCTTTAGAACTTGGAAGTTTTTTGGGGGTGAATCTTTACTTGTTTGATTATGATATCATACCGCAAATTGGGCCAATTTTATTAGGTGCCGAATTGAACAAGGAGGGATTGATTTTGTTGATCTATCGCCATCTTGTGGGCATATGTTAAAGTTTAACAATCAATGTCAGTGGCGGTGTGATCGCTACTTCCCATATGACCAAATCAATGTAGCCAGTTTGACAACCTGCAGAAAACGTGTCGTTAGATATTAATAATAGAAGGAGTAATTCACGAATTAGGAAAGTCTTAAAATCGGACCTGCCAGAAAATTTGGTGTAAAAAAAGGTCATGCCGCATCGCAATCTGGATGCAGAGACGGAACGCTACAACTTTGGTTACTGGACTTGTGACAGGATAGGCAATCCTTTCATGTTTCTGTCCGATGAGTTTATCTGGAATGTCCAAGAGTGATGTGATGAAGAATATTGACCTCGATACCGTTAGTGGCTTTGGGGATGAGTGGTCTGAATATTCTCAAGATGAGCTATCGGAAGAGGACCTTTACCAGCAATTCTATAGATATTTCAGTATATTCAATTGGGAAGTGTTACCAGATGAACCACGCGGCTTTGATATGGGTTGTGGGAGTGGAAGATGGGCCAAATTTGTGGCACCAAGAGTTAGCGAATTGATATGTATTGATGCTAGCGAGAGAGCGCTACTGGTAGCTAAAAAGAACCTTAGCGATTTCAGTAATTGTATTTTTTTGAAAGCGTCTTTTGGGGAAATCCCCCTTGACAACAACTCCATGGATTTTGGATACTCTCTTGGTGTACTCCATCATATTCCTGATACATATTCGGGATTGCAGGAATGTGTAAATAAGATTAAACCCGGTGCCCCTTTTTTGGCTTATATCTATTATGACTTTGAGAACAAACCCGTGTGGTTTAGGATCATTTGGAGGTGCTCAGATATTTTAAGACGAGCAATTTCACATTTCCCATTTAGGTTCAAATTACTAGCTTCTCGATTGATTGCCTTTTTCATTTATTACCCTTTAGCGAGAACCTCACTGTTTCTCGAAAAGCTTGGTTTCAACGTAGAGAACGTTCCATTAGCGGCTTATCGTGATTTGCCATTTTACAGCATGAAGACAGACGCTTTAGATAGGTTTGGGACAAGATTGGAAAAGCGCTTTTCAAGAAGCGAAATAATCAAGATGTTCGAAAAAGCCGGATTAGACAATATAACAATATCGGATGAAATTCCATATTGGTGTGCAATTGGATACAAAAAGCCCACATCAAATCAAACAAATTGAGATGAGTTGAATCCTGTGTGTGGTTGAATGCCTGTTACAAATCTAAAGATCTTCAAATCGAAATGAGATCTNNGATCTTGCATCTGATCACAAGCCTTGATGTCGGGGGAACGGAGACTGTACTGTACCGACTTCTATCTCACATTAAAGGCCCTGCATTCCGCTCCGAAGTGATCTCGCTTACCTCGATCGGGCGTATTGGGGAAGCGATTAATGCACTCGGTATTCCGGTTCGAGCATTGGGGATGCGTCCAGGACGACCTGCCTTATCAGCCCTTCTGCGCCTTGTTGCTTGGCTGCGACGTCACGACCATGATCTGATTCAAACCTGGCTCTATCATGCTGACCTGTTGGGACTAATTGCTGGAGGTTTAGGAGGTGGACCACCAGTCGTGTGGAACTTACGAGCATCCAACACAGATATGTCTCAATATCGTCGTCTATCCGGCTGGACCGTCCGCGCTTGTGCGAAGCTCTCGAGCCGTCCTAAAGCCGTAATTGTAAATTCAGAAGCTGGTCTTCGATATCACCATCATATTGGATATCGTCCCAAGAGGTGGGTTGTTATCCCAAATGGAGTCGATACAGATCAATTTCAACCTGACACGGGGGCTCGTCTTTCCGTAAGAGAAGAATTGGAATTAAGCCCTGAAACTTTTTTAGTTGGATTTATCGCTCGCTACGATCCCATGAAAGATCATGAGACATTCTTTCATGCGATTCAAAACTTGCTTAAAACTTACCCGAGTACGCACTTTCTACTTTGTGGTTCCGGGGTAGCAGACGACAATCTCCAACTCGTTTCTTTATTGGAAAGCCTAAACATTAAGGGTTCAATTTCTCTACTTGGGGAACGCAATGACATTCCTCGCCTGACTGCGGCATTGGATGTTGCTTGCTCGAGTTCTATGAGTGAGGGTTTTCCGAATATTATTGCCGAGGCGATGGCTTGCGGTGTGCCTTGTGTAGTCACCGATGTTGGTGATTCTGCTAGCATCGTTGGAGATACAGGTCGGGTCGTCGCTCCTAGGGATCCTATCGCGATGGCAACTGCGTTCCAAGAAATCCTCGGACTTGATGTTGAAAGTCGACGGATATTAGGCAACCATGCTCGCAAGAGGGTACTGGAGCATTATTCGCTGATGGGTATGGTTCAAAGGTACGAACAATTGTATGTTAGGCTCGCCGCGGATAAATAACCAATTTAAAACTTTACGATATTCTCCATTCCTGTTTGTCTTGGGTGGATCCATTATTGGAATAAGGTTCAATGTGCGGAATAACGGGTTTCTGGCTTTCA
>JABAOF010012159.1_pt1 | contig 11094 bp, 13 predicted proteins | sample 7062171 | NCBI WGS metagenome assembly JABAOF01 (sample SAMN14538628, study PRJNA623070) | marine sediment metagenome | biome: marine biome [ENVO:00000428]; feature: marine pelagic biome [ENVO:01000023]; material: deep marine sediment [ENVO:00002113] | place: India: Gulf of Khambhat ... | reverse complement strand
TGGCGTAGATTATATTGTGCGCACCCCAGCTGGCGTCCGCGGCGACGAGCTCGAGGTTCTCCTCGGCCTCCGCTATCAGCCGACGTGCGTGCGCGCGCGCCGGGTCGCGGGCCCCGGTGGCGTATACGGCCGCCCTCGCCGCGGCGGTCAACGCCGCACCTTTCCTGTAGGCCGCCCTAGTATCGCGCTGCCAGCCGGCGAGTACGCGGTCGTACCCGGCGCCGTGGCACGCGACGCAGGATTCGGCCGACGCGCGCGGCATGGCGGCGGCGGTAGGCGTCTCGACGGCGCCGGCGGAAGGCGCAACGTGGCACCCCGAACAAGATACTTGCGCGTCGAACATAGCGTCGCCGACGTTGGGGGTGTCTAACCCACCGGTCCCGACGTAGATACTTTCGGCCGCCGCGTGCATGTTGCCGTGGCACGACGCACAATTCGGAGACAACATCGGCGAAAGCTCGAGCGCGCCGTGCTTAATCTCGAGGTGGCACTCGAAGCACTCCACCTTGTGGTCCGTAACGTGTATGCGGTGAAGCTCCTCCGGCGAAATCGGGATATCGGCCCGGTCGGCGTGGCACCTGTAGCAAGCCGTTTCCGGAACGGCGCCGTCGCCCTCGACTACGTGCATATGACATTTCGTACACGGCACTTTCCGGGCGAGGTAGTCGCCGTGGTCGAACGTCAGCCCTTTATACGTAACTACTTCCGCCGGCGGGCCGTGGCAGAGGAGGCAATCGGCGGTACCTTGCCCCAAGCGCACGCCTTTGAAATGGCACGTGAAACACACCGACTCCGTGACCTCGATGTGGGTCCCGATGACGATTTGGGAGTGGCAGGAGGTGCACCGAAGTTTTTTGCCCCGACGCATCTCGCCCAGGTGAAAGGCGTGGTCGAAGGCGATGCCTTCTTTGAAGGCCACCCTTCCCGAAAGCAGCCGCGTGTCGTGGCAACCCTCGCTCAGGCATGCCGCGTCCTGGATCTCGGCCCAGAGCCTAGTGCCGTAAGACCCCGTGAAATATTGCACAACTTGTGATACCGCGCGGAACTTACTGGCAATATGGCCGCCCAGCGTCGGCGGGTGATGGCACTCCATACAGTTGACGTCGTTGTGGCTCGACTCCGCCCAGGCGTCGTAATACGGCTTCATAATATGGCAACTCAAGCAAAAGCGGGGCGACTCGGACACGCGAACGAAAACCGCCGCCGCCACGACCAATAAAACCGCGACGGCGAGCGCAGCTCGCCTTAACGCCTTACGGTGTTCCTTCAGGAATTGCCAAAAATCGATTAATAAATTAGGCATAACCTAACGCCGACCCGGTGCCGCAACGGGTGCCCGGCCGAGCTGGTTTAAGAAGCTTTTATAGTTCTTTAAAAAGCCGGCGCCACTTGAGGCCGAGCAGCAGGATTACCAGCAACGTGAGGCCAAGGCAAAAGACGAGTATCTCTTTCCTGCGCCCCCGCTCCCGAAAGGCGAAAGCTATTTCGCCCTCGACGCCGTGTGCGCCCGCCACCGCTTCCCGACCGAGGTCGTTGATTTTGGCCAGCGAGAGGGAATGCGCGACCGGGTAAGCCTCCGTGATTTTGGCTTCGGCTTCGTTAAGTTGTTGCTCCCACCGGCCGACCGGGATCGCCCGCACCCGCGCCTCCTCCAGCCGGCCCCGCGCTTCCTCCACGGCGCCCTTGGCGCCGGCGAAGGAATCTGCAATGCCCCGGGCGAGCCGGTAAGCGCTCGAGCCGCGCTCGTGGCACGAGCCGCACGCGCCGGGCTGGGAACCGACGTATAACGTGTCGTCCGGCTTCGCGATTAAATGATGGCCGTGGCAGGTGACGCACGCCTCCCGCTCCGGCCCCGCGGTCGCGTGAGGGCTTTCTCGGTAGTACTGCCTTTGGTTGACGTGGCAGTGGCCGCACACGTTGACGACTTCGTCGACTCCGGGCGGCGCCGCGCCGTGGTTCCCGTGGCAGTCGGCGCAACTCGGTACGCCCGTTATCTGCTGTTCCAACAACATCCGACCGTGGACGCTCCGCGCATACAGCTCGTACGTATCCGCGGGCAAGCCGTACTGCGCCATCAGCGCCTCGTCGCCGTGGCACTTGCGGCAAGTGGCCGGTACGTTCATCTTATTGACCGAAGAACGGCCCTCGCTCTCGCTCGCGGGCAATACGAGGTGCGCCCCGTGGCAGTCCGAACAAACCGCCACTTTCAAATCGCCGGCGGCAAGACGCAAGCCGTGCACGCTGGTTATATACTCGTCGTATTGATTGAAAGGAAGGTCGTATTGCTTCATCGCGCCCGCGTCGCTGTGACATCGCGCGCACATTCGCGGGACCGTGTCGCGCGGGAACACGCCGACGTAGCCCGGCGCCCGCCGCACCGCGTCCATCGAGGCGGCGTTTACGTCGCCGCCGTGGCAGTCGGGGCAACCCACGCCCGCGGCGGCGTGCGCGCTCTCCCCCCACTCTTTGAGCTCGGGCCAACCCCTATGGCAATTGACGCAGCCCTCGCCCGCCGGCTGGGCCCGTACGGCCGCGGCCAGCGCCGCCAGCGCAAGAAGGTGAGGTAAATATTTTTCGCGTTTCACGGAGGCAAGGCCCCGGTACAGAGCTAGTGTGTACGCCCGCAGCCGTCAGGAGTAACGGCCCCAAACCGTAAAAATGACGAATAAGATTATGAAAACGATGCCGCCGAAAAAGAACCACGGCCTTTGGAGAGGACGGAACTTTTCCTTCGAACGGTCGAATAAAAACGGGAAGGCTACGATTAAGGCCGCGACCAATATCATGCCGACGATGCCAACGTTCCTGGGGACCGTTTTCAGAAACTGGTACTCCGCCAGGAAATACCATTCCGGCCTAACGCGCTCGGGCGTAGTCATGGGGTCGGCCTTGTCCTCCAAGCCGGCAGGCCGCCACAACGTAAGCGCGAATAATACCGCCAACAGCAAAAAGAGCTGGAGGACTTGCTCAAGCACGTGATGGGGATAAAAGGGGTGGTCTTTGCGCGCCATAAAGAGGCCCCGAATTTTATAGAGGCTCGTACGGCCCCTGCCGCCGGATCATCAAGAAATGGGACAAAAGGAAAAACGCCGTAACCCACGGCAGGACGATTACGTGGAGCGCGTAAAAACGGCTAAGCGTTCGCTGGGCTATGACGTCCCCTCCGCGGAGCACGTACGAGAGGTATTTCCCTATCAACGGTACAGAATCGGCCATCTGGGTCGCTATCGTCGTCGCCCAGTATGCCCGTTGGTCCCAAGGCAAGAGGTAGCCGGAAAAGCCGAACGCGAGCGTAAGAAAAAGGAGGAACGCACCCGAGACCCAGGTCAACTCGCGGGGCGGCTTGTACGCGCCGGAGAGGAAGACCTTGGCCATGTGGATCATGACCGTCAGGACCATAAGCTCCGCGGCGTAGCGATGAATGCTACGGATAAGCCATCCGTACCGGACTTCGTTCATTATAAACAGTATGCTGTCGTACGCCCCCTCCGTCGTCGGGCGGTAATAAACCGCCAATAACACTCCCGTCACTACTTGAATCATAAATAATAAAAAAGTGATTCCGCCGAAACACCCCCACCAGTGGCTGACGCGCCCGGATATCGGCTTACGGAGTTGTTTCCGAATCGCCTCCCTAAGCTCCAAGCGCTCGTCAAGTTCGCCGTACAGGAAGCCGGTGAAGGCGCTGAAAAGATTGACCAACGAATATAGATTTACGTTCTTCGCGATCCACTCAATTAAGCGATCGGCGATACTCTTCCTCTCGGCGGCCATTACGTCTCCCCCACCAAAACCTTACCGCCGACCACCGCCACCGGGTACGACGGCAACGGCCGCGGCGGGGGGCCCGATATAACGTTACCGCGCAAATCGAAAAATCCCGCGTGGCAAGGACACCATATCTTTTTTTCGGGGTCGTATTCGACGATGCACCCCAGGTGGGTGCATACCGCGGAGAGGGCTACGAAACCGAACGGCGCGTGGATCACCCATGCCGGCTTATTCCGGTATACTATTTTCTTACCCGCGCCTACTGGGAACTCGTCCTCGGCCCCGGCCTCAACCCGGCCCGCCGCGCCGCCCGTGCTTCCGGGCCGCGGCGGCCAGAGGTACCGGCCTACGACGTACGCGCCGTACGCGCCGAGCAACGAAACCGCGCCGGCGAGCAACGCGTGTAGAAACGACCTCCGCTCCACCGGTTGTTCGCCTTCTTCGCGTACGTAATCCATAAAAGCTGGCCCCCCGGACGCGAAAACGCCCGCGCCCTCGTAGTCTAGGCCGCACTCGACGTATTCTTCTTTAATTAAACGTTTTAACAAAGCCGACGGCCGACGCCCGGCTTTGTTAACTATTTATCGAAAACCGCTGCGGCGTGCGTTTTATCCCCCACCGTGTACGCCCTTGGCGCGATACGTCTCGTAATCGAAATCCGGCGACCATTCGGCCGTGTGGCACTTCAAGCAGTCAGCCTCGCCTATCTCGCTTTTGATCGCCTCTATCTCGCCGGCAACGACGTGGCCGCTGCCCGGGCCGTGACACGCCTCGCACGTAACGGCGCCGTCCACGTACTTAGAATCTTCGAGCCCCGTGGTGTGGCACGCCAAGCATTCCGGGTCACTCGCCGAGCCGGCCGCCTCCAGCACCTCCAAACTATTCGCGTGCGGCGTCGCGCCGTACGATTCCGCGACGTCGGCGTGGCAATCGGCACACGTATCAAGGCCGAGGTATTCGCCGAATTCTTGGGATGCGCCAATCAAGGGGATAATCAGCCCGGCCGCCGCGATCGCGGCCCATACGCCTCGCTTCACCATAAGCCTCCTATACCGGCGTTATTTTTCAAGATGATAATAAAAAAAGACGCGCCGTTCAAGCTTCGATTGAATAGCGCAACCTCACTTTTCGTACTACGAAGCGAGCCTACCCATTTTTATTTTATATCTTAACCGCCCTTATCGACGACGGCGACATCCACTACAGCTCCGGGTGACACTTGGTGCAGAAATCGGTTCTATTGTGACACCTGAAGCAGACGTACCCGCGGTCTTCGTGCCAAGGCCCCTTCCCCATACGCGTCACCGTATCCTCGCCGTGGGGGCTTATGCCGCTGCGGTGACAGCGCATGCAAACCGGTTCGGCACCTACCGGGTCGTGGCACGCGGCGCACGCGTCGAGCTCGTAAGCGACGACGTCGGCATGGCCGACGGTGGTCCATCCGGGCTGGCCGTGGCTCGCGGGCCTTCCGCCCGCCGCCGCCCTGCTGGCCTCGTGGCAGGCGACGCAGAAGTCCTGGTTATCGTGGCAACTCGCGCACTCGCGGTCGTCGATGAACTTATCGAGGTAGTGAGTGTAGACGTAGTTCGTTTTGTGGTAGGCCTCTTTCGGGTCGTCGGAGGCGTGGCAGGCGTCGCAGTAGGATTGTTCGTGGCACACGTAACAACTTCGGACGTCGCTTTTGGCGAACGTCGCGTGCTCGGCGGCCCAGGCGGCGTCGTGCGTCGCCGGTTTGGCTCTTCGGGCCGCGGCGGCGTTCTTCGCGGGCATTAACGAGATAAATGCTACGAGGACTACGGCGCCTCCCGCGACGGCCAGCGCGACGCCCGGTGCAAACCGAATTTTCCGACTCATCCGCAACATACCGCGTCTCCCCAGTTACGCGTCCACCAGCTCGCCGCTACCGCGAAATCGACGCGCTCGCTTGAAGGTAGGCACGTATTTCGTATTTACGGTCGGCGTTCCTGAGAGCTTCCGTGCCCAAGGTCGTCTCGAACGTGCGCCAGACTTTCACGCGGCCGTGCAGGTCAATTAACGACACGTCCCGCGCGTCTTCCCACGTCGGCGCCGGCGTGCCGTATCCCTTATACCTTATATAATTGCCCGAGATTCCGGCGCTCAACCGTTCGAAAGCAGGGATGGGCTTGGGGAACTCCGCCGCGGCAAAGCCGCCGATTTCCTCGCCGCCGGATTCGACCCTGTTACCGACGCCGTAAAGGCCGCCGTAACGCAGGTACACGTATTCGTAATTCTGCGCCAGGCCGGCCTGCGCGAAATGGCTCAAGTGGTCGCCGCGTATAGACATGGAATAGCCGGCGAAAGGCTCGAGCGTCTTCGTAATCTCGTATTGGCCGCCGACGCGCCAACGGTGCCTCCCTTCGCGCGCGAAGACCGAGAAGATAGACGCGTAGTCGATGCGCGGCTCCTGCCAACGGTAGTCTACGTACGTGCGGAGCCGCTTCCAAGGCCGGTACCGCGCCGAGTAATACTGGTAGTCCACGCGGCGGCCTATCAAGTCGTAATGCACTTCCTGGCTGGCTTTCAGGTCGGCCCGCAAATCCTCGACGGCCTCGAGCCCGAGCGTGGTATCGCTTCGGTGCCCTTCTTTCTTGGATATGGCGCCGCTTACGCCTACCCACGTCGGGAAGACCATCCCCGACCACACTTCCTTGACGTTCGTGCCGGCGTGCGCGCCGTAGGTGTAATAGTCGAGCCAGTAGCCGCGGTCGGCCGGGTCGTAAGGCTCGTCGTCCAACGCGGCGCGCGAGAAGCGACGCAACGGCCCGTAGTCGGGCACCACCGTCGAACCGCCGTATACGTCGGCACGCCATTTCTTACCGCGCTTGATCACGGCCCGGGCCCCGTCCAGCGTCGCCGCGGTCACGCCGGCCGCTACGTATTGCCGGCCGAGGTCCACTTCGAGCCAGTCGCCGGGTACGTTGTACCGTAGATAGCCGTAGTACACCCGACCGTTAACGTCGCCCTCGCCGCCGACGTCCTTATACAAGCGGCTGGAGGCCACGAAGCCGATGGTCCCGCCCGGCGTACCCTGGTCTACGCGAAACCGCAGCGGAACGTACGTATCGGCGATGGTCTCGGCCGGCTCCACCACGGTACTGTAGCCGTAAACGGTGGTACCAAGGTGTCCGAAGTAACGAACGGCGTGGGCCGGCACCGGCGCCCCTACCGCCAACGCCGTCGCCACAGCCAACGCCGCGACGCCGATCTGCTTTGCGTTCATAGCGACCTCCGCGTACCGTCGGTTCTCGGTCGGTACGACTTAGCGGCCCCGTACGACGCGATGCGGCCCCGCGCCGTCGCCGCTCGGTGTGTAGAATTCGATCGAATCCTCAAGTAGTTGCTTGGCGTACTTGTAGTTGTGGACGCCGCGGCTGCCGCTGTTCACGACGAAGTCGTGGTCGAACTTGGCGTAAATATAATCCTGCGCCTTTGGGTTCTTCTGCTGCTTGAGCTTGGCCTCCAATTGCTCGAGCAGATTCTCGATGTTTTTCTGGGCGCCGCGTATATTGAAGCTCCCCGCGCCGGGGTGGCATTCCCGGCAAGCCTCAATTCTCGGCTTCCAGGTGTGGCCCTTTATAGCCGGTTTGCCTTCCTCGAAGGCCTTCATGTACATGTGGCACTTAATACAACGCTCATCGATCACGTATGTATGCTCCGAGTTCAGATACGGGCCGCCTTGGGGCCACTCGTAGCCGCCGATGCCCAACAACATCTCGTCCTGGGTATGATGGGGGGTGCTGGGAGGGCGCGCGCCCTCGTCCGTATGACACAGCGCGCATAGCTTCTCGCCCTCCTCGCGGAGCTGGTGCTCGAAGTTGGAGCCGTGGGCGAAGTGGCACATGGCGCACGTAATGCCGTATTGCGCCGTGGACAACGTCACGGTCCGGTCGTACCAGTAGTCGGCGGAATGGCACAACAAGCACGAGTCTCGGGCGTGCGAGCTACTCTTCAAACCGTTGAGGGCGTCGGCGTGCTCGGACTGCTTCCACTCGCCGTAGGTGGGATTATGGTCGCCGGTGTGGCACGCGCCGCATACGCCGGCGTCGTAGGAGAGCGTTATCCTCGCGGCGTCGCCACCGCCCTTGACGTGCTCGGAGCCCGGGCCGTGGCAAGCCTCACATTGAACGCCGAGAAGCCCTTTCCGGTATTCGACCTCGTCGGCGCCGTGGTTGTTTTTATTCTCGTCCCAACCCGTCGTGTGGCACTCCAGGCAATACTCCGGCTCGCCGGCCTTCTTCCACGCGGAAACGAAGTCGTACGGGTTTTTGGGGTCGTCTACGAAGGTATTGAAATGTTTGGTAAGGGACGCCTCATGGTACGCGGTGGAGTGACACTCCTTGCAAGCCTCGGCCCCTAGATAGTACCCCTCCGCCTCGCCCGGGCCGGTCGTCGTTTCGCCGCAACTTAGGCTGAGCGCGATTAGAGCCGCCAAGAAAAACGAGGGAAACCAAAACCGTTTCATAATTCGAAGCTCCTCGGAGACGGTTGTGAACGCATCAAGGTTAACGTCTTTTAAACCTGACTAAAGGGTACCGCCGTTCCGGTGAAATATACATCATCAAATTGGTCACAAAAGCCCCCATTATTAACCCCCCGGCCCGCAACCTCACACAACCCGTTTAACATATCCCCTTCCGGAAATCAACCCTTTTTTACGACAAACGTAATCAAGTTCGGCCGCTTGGTCGGGCCGGCGACGGGCCGTCGCGATTGACTGTTACGTGTGAAGCCGCCCGGTGAAACGGGACGCCCGGTTTTTCACCTTATTTTTACGAGACCGCTAACCGGGTTAAAACGCCGGCGTCAGACCTCCCCGCATTCTCTAAGCGGGAGGAGTTTTTTCTTCAAATTTTGTTTCGCGCGGAAGATCAAGGATTCGACCGAAGACAGAGATACTCCCATTATTTCGGCGACTTCCCTGTAAGGCCGCTTCTCGAGCGCCGATAGGATTAACGCCAGCCGCTGGTTGCCCGGAAGCGCGTTCACGGCCTCTCTAACCAGCCGCGNNAATCGTTTATGCAAATCCGCGCGCCCGTCCGGGAGCGAATCGCTTAGCGGCTCGGCCCGTCGCCTTGCTCGTCTATCGCGGAAATTCAGGCATTCGTTCGCGACGATCCGGTATAACCACGTCGAGAACGTCGACCTGCGTTTAAACGTGTTGATCCGGCTCCATACTTTCAGGAAAACCTCCTGGGCGACGTCCTCGGCGGCGACGCGGTCGCCTACGTAACGGTAGATCGTACTCAAAACCGGCCGCTCGTACTTCTTGACGAGCTGCTCGAAGGAGGCCGCGTCGCCCGCGGCAACCGCGGCCGCCAACTCGGCGTCGGGGTCGAAATCGGCTCGAGTTCCAGTCGCCAAGTTATCACCCGAACGCGCCGTCACAGTCGGCGCGCCCACATTATAACAACGTTCCCGCCGGATTTATACGAACGGGGCGACCCCTGCGGGAGTCGCCCCGCACGTCTTTCACGACGCACACGCTAGTCGAAGCGTTTGCGGCCGGGGCCTTCGCGGCCGGCCCGCTCGCGGCCCATCGTCGCGCGTCTTTGGTCGAACCTCTCTTTCTGCTCGTCCGTCAGTTGCGCGCGGATCTCGAGGCGCATCGCGAGCCGCTTTTTCATCATCTCGGTTCGCAGCGCGCCGACCTCGTCGAGTTTGGCGAATATCGCGTCCCGGCCGGCCTCCGTCCGGATAAGCTCCTCTAGCTCGAGCCTCTCGGCCTCCATCTCGGCGCGCAGCGCGGCCATCTCCTTTTGGTACTTGTGGGCGATCTCGCGTATCGCGGTACGCTGCTCGGCGCTCAGGTTTTCGGGTAACGCGCGCTCCCGGCCCGGGGCGCCTTCCGGCCCGGAACGCGCTTGCCTTGCGCTCGCGTAGGCCGCCGTTAATATCACCGCTAGGCCGACGGCCGTTAATAACTTTATTTTCGTCATTCTCCTTCGCCGCTCCTCTCTCGCATGGTTTTACGTTCAAAACCGCGGCCACCCGGGCGGCGGACCCGGCCCCGGGTGAAATCTTCCCGTCTATGTCGGAAACGTTCTTCGACGTGTTTTAAAAAACGTTCCTGCTGCTCGGGCCGAAGCGTTCTCTTCGTCTCGCGCATATTTTCAAAGGCCTTAAGCTCGAGCTGCATTTGGAGGCGCGCGATTTCGGCGAAGAGTCGGTCGCGCCGCGCGGCGTCGACCTCCGGTTCCTTCAATAGTGCCAGCACCTCGCCCCTTTTACGGCGCAGCTCTCGACGCAGCGGCGCCATCTCCTCGAACGTCCTCTCGCGCCGCGCGCGCATCGCCTCCCGCTGCTCGTCGGTCAATTCCAACTCGTGGGCCAACCGGTGCGGCCGCCTCGGCGCTTCCGCCTTGACGGCGCTCCGGTATAAGAACGTCGCCAACGCGCCCACGTTCAGGGCGACGGACGCGACCAGCGCGATTATCAGGACCTTCCCCTTCATTCGTCGTCTCCTTCCGCCCATACGTCTCCCCACGCCTCGCCCAGCGAACCGTCGGGGAAATCGTCCAGCGGCGAGACGTCGAGGTACGCCGTCAACTCGCCATTGCCGTCGGACGGGGCACCGTTCGGCCCAACGTAGAGAGCCCGCCCCAGGAAGCCGCCCAGAACCAGCGACACCGCGGCCGCCGCGGCCGCGGCGGCGACTACTACGCGCCTTACCCGCCGCCCGCGCTCCCGCCCGCTCACCAAATGTCTAAGGCGAGCGGCGAAGTAAGGGGACGGCTCCAATTCCTCCAGGGAATCCAGGGCTTCCGATACGAACGCAAGGTGGGCCGCTTCCCTGCGGCAAGCCGCGCACAACGCGAGATGCTCCTCGATCGCCGGACGTTCCTCTTCCGGCAATTCGCCGTCCAAGTAGGCCGAGAGCTTTTTTCCGTCTATACAGGCCATTTCGGTACCCTCCACTAATTTAGACAACGTAGCGAGGAGAAACTTGCGCGCCCCCCCCGGCACGCGCGCATCACAACCTACTCGTACCGGATAGCCTCGATGGGGTTAAGGCCGGAAGCTTTCCGGGCCGGGTAGATGCCGAATATTATCCCCACGGTAGCGGAGAAGCCGACGCCCAAAACGACGGTCCACCACGGCGCCGCGGCTTGCAACGGCGTAACCGCGGATACGAACGCCGCCGCCGCCAACCCCAGGACGATGCCGACGACGCCGCCCACGGACGAAAGCGCGACCGCCTCCGAGAGGAATTGCGCCAATACGTCGAATTCGCTCGCGCCCACGGCCTTGCGAATGCCTATCTCCCGCGTGCGCTCGGTTACCGAAACCAGCATAATGTTCATT
>JABAOF010002224.1_pt5 | contig 11098 bp, 9 predicted proteins | sample 7062171 | NCBI WGS metagenome assembly JABAOF01 (sample SAMN14538628, study PRJNA623070) | marine sediment metagenome | biome: marine biome [ENVO:00000428]; feature: marine pelagic biome [ENVO:01000023]; material: deep marine sediment [ENVO:00002113] | place: India: Gulf of Khambhat ... | reverse complement strand
GATTTCCCCCAGGACTATGACCTGGGGGGCGGGATTGATTCTGACCAGGTCGGAGATGAGCACCTCTGGCTCCCTGACAAAGTAGAAATCCCAAACTGTAGTTTTATTAGACAGCAGGCAGGAAAAGTCCTCTTAGGAAGCAGACATGCTATTGCATGAGGTGGTTGCGGTGGGCTCAGACTCGCTCAGACGCCCCAAGTGTGAGCGTTGCGCTGCGGCCCAGGAGGATTTTCGTCGTTATCAGCACGATGAATGAAACGGTCACCAGAGTTGCGGCGAGGGAGATGGCCGCGGGCATGTTAGTATCCAGGGCAGTGTAGATGGCAATGGGCATAGTCTCCGTGCGTCCTTCAAGCGCGCCGCCGACCATGAGGGTGGCGCCGAATTCTCCCAGTGCCCGCGCCCAGGTCATAGTGGCACCAGCGATGAGGGCGCGGCTGGAAAGAGGCACAGTAATGCGAAAGAAGGTCCGCCAGGCGGATGCCCCCAGCGTCGTGGAAGCCAGTTTAAGGTCATTGCTGACGGCCTCGAAACCCGTACGAGCATGTTTGATAAAGAAAGGAGAAGCGACGAACAACTGGGCCATCACCACGGCAAAGAATGTAAGACCGAACCTCAAGTCGATTCCGTGTGCCTGTAGATACCCCGTCAGACCTTTCTGGCCAAAGGCCATCAGCAAGGCCAAGCCCGCCGCGGAGGGGGGAAGGACAAGAGGCAATTCAACAAGAGTGTCAATCGCCGCCCAGCCTCTAAATCGGCAGTGTGCGAGGAGATAAGCAACAGGAGTCCCCAATACCACCGCCGAGAAAGTGGAGATAAGCGTGGTGTAGAGGCTGATGCGCAGTGCGTTGGTCACCTGGGGACAACAGACATAGATGCCGAACTGACGCAGGTTGACGTGCGCGAACAGTCCTGCCAGCGTGGCCAGCACAAAGGCAAGCAGGGGAATACAGAGAATCATTACTGCTGTGAATGTGAAGCGTCTTATCTGCATTTCGCTCTAGCCTCGGTTATTCCGCGCCGGGCTTTTGCAGGGCATAGCCGTGGCGCTGGAAGATCTGCTGTGCCACAGGGGAGGTGAGGAAGTCAATGAATTCCTGAGCCAATTCCGGCTGCTTGGTGAAAGCGCTCTGCGCGGCGGGAATATTGCGGACGCGGGCGGTCTTGGCGCGGAGCGGGATGGTCTCCACCTTGTCTGGCGACCACTTGGCAAAGACCTCCCAGCCTATGATTGCATCAACCTCTCCCAATTCCGCCAGATGCGCTGTCTTTGAACAGGAGAGACCGTAAGCACAGACATTCTTCTTCACTTCCTCCAGAAGTCCGACATCAGCCAATATCTCCTCTGATATATTTCCGAGACAGACTGCGTCTGGCTTCGCCAAACCTATTCTCATGCCGGGTCGAGCGAGATCCTTCAAAGTGCGAATATTCTTAGGGTTCCCCTTCGGCACGATTATTGCCGGCACCAGCCAGGAGATGATCTGCCGAGTCTCCGGTTTGATGGCCTCTCTCTGCTCTGCTCTGTCCATGTAGTCATCAGAGCCGGGCATATATACATCTCCGGTCTCCTCCAGGGTCATCTGGTTGAGCAGAGTTCCGGAGCCGCCGAAGGTAATGTCCAGTTTTATGTTCGGGTTGGCCGCTTCAAAGGCCTCCTCAACTTCTTCCACGGCCGGTTTGCTTGCAGAGCCGACGAACACAAGTAGCCTCTTCGCGGGCTGCTCGATGTTCCCAGCCGTATCCAGATTTGTTATAGAACTGCCTTGACATCCAAATACCGTCAGTACAATACCAATAACCAGAATCGCCAAGAGCAGAAATCTCATGGTCCTCACTATGGGGCTCCTCCGATGGACTTATTAATCTAAGCCTAGCAGCGCGCTGTGAAGAAAGCCCGAAACATCCGATAAGAGAATATGAACGAAATGAGACGCTAGAGGCTGCTCTGGTAAGATTCAGTTCTCCACAGCGGCGGGTTCTCCGGCTGCTTCGGCTTGAGGAGGCACCATAGGCAAAGAGAAATAGAAGCGTGAGCCCTGCCCCGGCTCGCTTTCCACGCCAATCTGTCCGCCGTGAAGTTCAACCAGAGCCTTCACCAGATAGAGGCCAAGTCCGGTTCCCCTGATACCCTTGATCGCCTCCCGCTTGGCGCGTTGATAAGGCTGGAAGAGCGAGACAATCTGTTCTTCATTCATCCCCACACCCTGATCAGCCACACTGATAATCACACTATCCTGCTCCGCATTCCCGGAGACCACCACCTCCCCTCCCTTCGGTGAGTACTTGATGGCATTGGAGAGAAGGTTCGTGAGTATCTGTGTCACCTTGTCGGAATCCGCCTGGATCCTGGGCAGCCCGCGAGGAAGCTCGACCTTCAACTGGTGGCGGTCGGTGGTGTGAGACTGGAAGAGCACAACCTTCTGGATCAGCGCCTCCAGGTCCACCTCTGTGAGGTCCAAGGAGAGAGGTCGGCCCGCCTCCATTTTCGATATGTCGAGCAGGTCATTGATCATCACCAACAGCCGGTGCCCTTCCTGCAGGATGATCCCGAGGAATTCCTCTCTCTGTTCCGCACGGGTGCTGTCCCAGCCCTCACCCTGCAGTAGTGCTGTGAATCCCGTAATGGACTGTAGGGGTGTGCGTAGCTCATGGGAGACCAGAGATATGAATTCACTCTTCATCTCCGACAATTCCTGCAGAGCGGTAATGTCGGTCAGCACCGTAACATTCCCCACCCAGTCGCCTTCAGGATTCGTGATGTGTACAGAACGGGCGGACAGAACTCGCCGCACAGGCTCTTTTATGGTCAATTGAGCGGAAAGCGGTTCAGGACTTGTTCCCGGGTCCGAAAACAACCGAAGTAGTTCAGGCAAGGGCAGGCACTCACCCGCGGGCGCGTCCGTCACATCTTTGGCGGTTACCCCCAAAGCATGCTCCGCGGCGGGGTTGAGATAGCGAATGCGCTGGTAGTGGTCGGTCATAATGACGGCGTCGGCCATGTTGTCCAAAAGGGCGGCGATTCGATCCCTTTCCATACCCAAATCGGCATAAGCGCGGACCAGTTCGCGGTTGGCCACCTGGACTTTTCCTTCCAGTTGTTCATACAGCGCCACATTCTCCAGCGCCACTACTGTCGAACTGGCCAGCGCCTGGACCAATTCAAGATGACGCGGGCCGAAAACCTCGCCCTTGTCAGAACTCACTACTTGAATCACCCCCATGGGCCTTCCCTTGCTGCGGCACAGCGGAGCGTAAATCACGGCATTTACGGGGAAGTTGGCGACGGCAGAGGTTTCCTCTTTCACTTCCTTGGATGAGGACGCCCGATTCATCAAGAAGGGCATTGCCTCCTCCGCTATCCACCCGATCATTCCTTCTCCCAGCGCAACGGAAAATGGATTCTGCTTTCTCTTCTCCGAGGGAGTGGCCTGTACCAGTCTTTCGCCGACCTCGTCCAGGAGGAAGATGTCGGTCTGCCTTGCTCCCATCACCTGGGTTATCTGCGCTGTCACCGCGGAAAGCAAGCCGGCCCTGGAGGCGCTGGAGGCTATCATCCGGCTGGCGTGGGCGAGGGTGCTTATACTCACATCAGATTTGAGGTTTTCCCGCTGTTCCACCCGATAAGCATCAGCCATTACGAGCACGTAGGAGAGAAGCACGGAGGTTACAGGAGCCGCCGTCGCCGCCCACCGGCCGTGGACTCTGAACAGGTATAAGGAGAGTCCCAGCACCAGCCCGACGAGAGCCGCCGCCCCCGCCAGAGAGGGAAGCGGCCGCATTAGAGTGAGAAGAAACGCGGCCACCAGCCCGAAGAAAAAGATCAGAGCGATACTCATCGCATGCGGAGCCTTGCGGAGAAAAAGACCTTGTAGGATGCCATTCAGGGCCTGGGCATTTATGTCCACCCCCGGGGTTCCGATCTGCAGGGGAATGGGGTGAAGGTCGGTCAGACCGGTGGCCGTGAATCCTATCAGCGCAATTCTCCCTTGCAGAGCAGCAGGCTGAAAGTCGGGACTTAATACCTCATGATATAGATAGGTGGGCCCTGGAAAAGTAATATGCCCCACTGCGTCGGAGGAATCCGTACGCTCTTCAGTCTGAGGAGGCGGGGTTTTGACTCTCTTTGAGCGGGCGAAGTTGATGAGGATTTCTCCGGCATCATCAACGGGGATTCTCGTTGCTCCGAGCTGCAGGCTCTCTCCCGGCCGCACTTCGGGAAGAGTCTCATCAGGATTTGATATAAGATTTGCTACTTGACCGCTGAGTGTGAGATAGGGTTGTCCTTTATACTTCAGAACAAGCGGAATAGAGCGTCTGACCCCATCCTTCTCCGGTCTTATGTTGACCGGCCCAACGCCTTGGGCGGCTGCGAGAAGTCCCAAAAAAGGAGGAGAGGCGCCTGGATAGGAGATTCCCTGCAACTGTTTCTCTTCTGTGTATTGAACCGGACCAAGATATTTGGTGTCCATCAGCGTGGTGAGGCTCTCGCTAAAATGCATCGCGAGAAAGACATTGCCCGCTTCTCGCACAGACCGCACGAACGCATCGTCAGCGGCCGGATCCGCCAGATTGGGCTCAGGGAAAAGGATGTCGAAGACGATCGCCCTTGCATTACACGTGTTGGCGAGAAAGTCCACCATTCGGGCGTGAATCTTGCCGGACCAGGGCCACCTCCCCAGGGATTCCATGGAGCGATCATCTATCAGGATGAGGGCGAGATCAGGATGTGTTGGCAGTGGGCTGCGGTGCCTGATATGAAAATCATAGACTTTGAATTCAAGAGAAGTGAGAAGCCCCTTGTGATAGGCCAATGCTACCAGTAGGGAGGCCATGAGTCCCCAGAGGAGTGCAACCAGACGACGCCGACGGGGCATTTCAGCCGACCTTTCCGGTTTGTTGCAGACCTTATCAGCCGCTGTACGCCAAATGGCTGGACAGCCCTTGGCGCATCACTGCTCAAAGGCCTGGTAGAAGAAAACCGTTCCCTGATTTCCATTAGATCGGGCGTTTCTCCTGCCGGTTCGCCTATCTTTCATTCTCTCTCGCTGGCGGATTCTTCTCCGGCAGGACCTTGCCAGGGTTGCACAACTCGTCGGGATCGAAGATATGCTTGATTCTGCGCATCACTCCCAGTTCCGCTTCAGAGAAGATGAGCGGCATACCCGGGATCTTCTCCGTCCCGATGCCGTGCTCGCCGCTGATAGTGCCTCCCGCCCGCGCGCATATCTCAAGGACCTCATAGGCTGCGCGGTGGGCGCGTTCTCGCTCTTCAGGATCATCCCCGGCATAATATATATTCGGGTGGAGATTGCCGTCTCCGGCGTGAAAGAGGCTACCGATTCGCACTCCCCACCGCCGACCTGTCTCCTCCAGTTGGCGGAGTACTTCCGGCAGTTTGTCTCTTGGCACCACTCCATCATTCACCAGAAAGGCGGGACTGATCTTCGCCCCCGCGCCAAATGCCGCCCGCCGTCCCGCCCACAGGCGCTCTCTCTCCTCCACAGTCCAGCCCGTGGATACCTCTTGCGCTCCGTGTTTGCGACAGATTTGCACACACTCCTCCAGCCGCCTGTCCAATCCTTCGGCTCCGTCCAATTCCACAATGAGCACGGCCGCGGCATCCCCCGGGTAGGCGGCATATCCGCCTTGCGCCACCGCCTGAATCATCAGCCTGTCCATTATCTCCAGAGCGGCGGGAAGGATGCCGGCCGCGATGATATCTCTGCAGGCCCAGCCGGCCTTCTCCAACTCATCGAAAACCGCCAGCAGACTTCGCACATCTTGCGGCAAGCGGCTGATACGGACTGTGATCTTCGTGATTATCCCCAATGTCCCTTCCGATCCCACCAACAGCCCCATCAAATCATATCCGGGCGGATCGACCGCCTTCCCGCCCAGGGTGATGATCTCACCATCAGGCAATACGACTTCCAGGCCCAGGACATGATTTGTCGTTACCCCATATTTCAGACAATGGGGGCCTCCCGCGTTTTCTCCCACATTGCCCCCGATTGTGGAAGCCTTCTGGCTCGCCGGATCAGGACGAAACTCATAGCCCAGCGGCTCCAGNNATTGGGAACATCAATCTCCAGGATCTTGTCCATCCGCGCCAAACAAATCACGATTCCGCCATAAGGAGTAACCGTACCCCCGCTCAAGTTCGTTCCCGCACCCCGCGGAGTAAATGGAACGCCATATTTGCGCGCCAACTTCACCACCGCCGCCACCGGCTCCGTGGAAGTCGGCAGCACCACCGCCTCCGGCATCTTCCCCTTCGCCAGCGAAGAGTCATAGGAGTAAAGCATCACCTCACTGGGCGCAGTGAGAAGGCCCTCCTTGCCGACAATCTTCCTCAGTTGTTTAAGTAGTTTCGCAGAGAGCATGATGCCCCAATCATAACATTGTGTGTCCGCTTATGGGCATTTCGGAATTCTTACCCCGCACTTTGCAGCTCGAACGGACGACAGACACGACGGTAGGTCGCCGGCTTATGTCAACAATGATACTAGCAGATAAGGAAACCCTACTGCCAGTACTACCCCGTAAGCCAAGTCGAGCCAGAGGAAAGAACCCAGCGCGCCCAGATAAATCAATCCCACCACTGGCGTTACCATGAGTCTCGTCAGTGTCGGCGTGCCTTCGCTCCAGATCGCCTGCCATATACTCTTTGCATCAGCAACGCTCGGAAAAGCATGCATGGCAATTGACACTCCCAGCCATACCAAGATGTAATCCAAAACCGTCCCCGCCTCGAACTGAAGCACGGCCACGGCCGAAGGCAATGCGATGAACGCTCCTAGCAGCGAGTTTACAATGAACGGGCCAATCCCGATGAGCACATGTTGAGAGATTCGCCGGGGAGGCTCATGTTCGACATATCCCGCAGGGCTCTCAAACCTGAAATAGCACACATCCAAGACCGCGACCCCACAGAGCCTGCAAAACAACTGATGGGCAATCTCGTGAACGATGACGCCCGGAAAAGTAACAAGGGCGATTAGTCTTCCAGGTATTATCATTGTTCATCTCCCTCCATTTCTGATAGATCTTCAAATTCGAGCAGAATCTCCTCGATTTCATCCGCCAAATCTGCTCTTATCTCGCGTCCGTCGAGTTTCTCGAGGTAATAGGCGAACTTCCGCAAGTCGCCATCCCAACCACACGCGGCGGCCAACGGCGCCATCGTTACGGTGGAATCGGGGAAGCGAGCGAGCGCCCTTTCATACTCAAGGATTGCCGTGGGGTAATTTCCTTTTGACTTCGCTTTATTGCCGCGTTCAAATGCGGCGGCCGCGCGCAGCGAGCTGGGGAAGTTCACAAAAGCAATCAACACCAGCAATAACACAAGCCCGGAGATCAGTTTCACCCATAATGGGAATGGGCACCGAGAAAGTTCGTCTCTGCAATTGGCGCAGAGTGGGAGTTCATATCCTTCATCTTCTGGTGGGTTATCACACATCTCACAGACCGTTCTTTCCTCCATAGCCGGTTAAGCCCTCCTTTCCGTTACATAGTTGTTGTTTGCTTGCCTGCGCCTCCCGGACCCGAACTGCATTGCTGAGGCCTCGTCGAAGCGGTCATAACAGACAAGCAGATGGTTAATACAGTCCCTATGTTGCTACCAGTCTGGGATCCCCCTACTAGTAGCAAAAATAAGTTCTATATAGGATACCAAACTTCCTTTTGATATTGCAATAGCAAGAAGCGTATTATTGAGGGCATATTGTCAAGGATTAAGGATTAATGTGCTGGCTGATGCCGCTGGGCGGGGTTGGGGTATCTCGGATTTCCGAGCCCCTCGTGTTCGTTGGGCATAGATTCGTCCCCGGCCCCCTACCGGCTATTCTCCTGGCTGAAGGGAAATCTGCGTCCGAGCACAAAAGAGTAGAAGAACATGTGCCGGGAGGGTTGACACACGGGAATTGGCTCGCGGAAATGAAATTCATTGCTGACAGTATGGTGGGGAGCCTGGCTCGCTGGCTGAGGGCGATGGGCCAGGATGTCGTCTATGACCCGTTCATGCCGGACAGTATGCTCATGCGCAGAGCAAGGGAGGAGGGAAGGATACTGCTGACCCGTGACACTCGCCTGCTATTGGTCAAGGACGTGCCCGCCCACCTCTTCATCTCCCATGACGGGCTGGAGGAGCAACTCGCCCAGGTTATCAGCACGTTGGGCCTGAATCCGAAAGAAGAGGAGTTCCTCACCCGCTGCATGGAGTGCAATGGTCTGCTGGAAAGCGTCGAAAAGGAAGCCATCAGGGGAAGGGTGTATCCCTATGTATATGCCACCCAGGAGAATTTTCAGGAATGTCCGGACTGCAGAAGACTCTACTGGGGAGGTACCCACCTGCCGAGGCTGAAAGAGAAACTCCAGCGCCTCCTCCGCTTCGCCCGAGAAAAAGAACGATAGGAACTCTCTCGCCCCAGGGGACGCTGAAGAAAAGTACTTGGGGCGGCTGATGACAGCCGCCCCTTCATTTTCTCTGCGCTCTCCGCGTTCTCTGCGGTTAATATGTCCCGCTAGAACAAGCCCACCACTTTTCCGTTCTTGTCGATATCCACTTTGGTGCCGGCGGGCACAGAGGGCAGCCCCGGCATGGTGGACATTGTGCCCAACAGGGGATAGAGGAATCCCGCTCCCGCGGAGGGCCGGATGTCACGAATAGGGACAGTGAATCCCGTAGGCCTCCCCTTCAGGGCGGGGTCGTGGGAAAGGCTGAGGTGGGTCTTCGCCATACAGATGGGCAGTTTGTCGAGTCCCTGTTTGGTGAAGATCTTGATCTTCCTCTCGGCTTCAGGTGAATACTCGACTCCGTCCGCGCCATATACTTTCTTGGCAATGGTCTCGATTTTCTCCTTAATGGAGGCATTGTCCGGATAAAGGAAATGGAAGTCGTTCGAGTTGTTACAGGCCTCTACCACCGCATGGGCGAGATCAATGCCGCCTTCTCCGCCTTTAGCCCAGACCTCGATGGGCACTGCTGTCTGCGCTCCCGCCTCCACTGCGAGTTTGGCCACGAGTTCAACCTCTTTATCAGTATCGGCGGTGAAGCGGTTGACGGAGACAACCGCCGGCACTCCATGGGCTTTCACCATTTCAATATGCTGCGCCAGGTTCTCACAGCCTTTTTCAATGGCGGGCAGATTCTCCTTGGTGAGAGCCGGGTCCAGCGGCTTGCCGGCGACGATCTTGCCCACCCCGCCGTGCATCTTCAAGGCTCGGATAGAAAGGGTGATGACGACACAATCGGGCTTCAAGCCGGAATAGCGGCACTTGATGTTGAAGAATTTCTCCGCGCCCATATCCGCGCCGAAACCTGACTCGGTCACAACATAATCGGCCAACTTGAGGGCAATCTGGTCGGCGATGATAGAGTTATTTCCCTGCGCGATATTGGCGAAAGGCCCGCAGTGCATGATACACGGCGTCCCTTCCAGAGTCTGCACCAGGTTGGGCATTAAAGCATCTTTCAACAGGACGCACATGGCGCCCGCGCACTTCAAGTCTTCCGCCGTCACCGCTTTGCCGGAGCGGCTGTAGCCGATGATGATGCGGCCCAAGCGCGCGCGCAAATCGGGAAGGTCCTTGGCGAGAGCGAGGATCGCCATCACCTCTGAAGCAACACTGATGTCGAAGCCGGTCTCCCGCGGTATCCGGCCTTGTCCGCCGAGCCCGCTGATGATGTTATACACCCCCCACTTGTCATTCAGGTCAATCACCCTTCGCCAGGAGATGGTTTCCGGGTCAATATCCAGTTGATTGCCGTGTTTGAGGTGGGCGTCAACAAAAGCGGCAAGGATATTGTTGGCGATACTGACGGCGTGAATATCACCGGTGAAATGGAGATTAATGTCCTCCATGGGCAAGACTTGAGAATAACCGCCTCCCGCCGCGCCTCCTTTGATGCCGAAGGTGGGACCGAGCGATGGTTCGCGGAGGGTGTTGCATATGTTCTTGCCGATTTTCGCCAGACCTTGGCCCAGCCCGATGCTGGTTACGGTTTTGCCTTCTCCCAGGGGAGTGGGGGTAATGGCGGTGACATCTATATATTTACCTTGAGGATTATCCTTGAGCCGGTCGAGGACGGAGAGATGGATCTTGGCTTTGTATTTGCCGTAGTAATCGAGTTCGTCCTCCTTCAACCCCAATTCTTGGGCGACTTGTAGGATGGGTTTCATGGTTGCGGCCTGAGCGATCTCGAGGTCGCTGGGCACTGCAGAAGACATTTCCCGCCTCCAATGTGTGATTTTGCGTCAAGTGGGGGACACGAACACCGGGAAGGTATTTCGTGAAAAATCCCGCGAGCCGAAATATAGCACAGCGCGAGGTTGCCTGTAAAGCCTTTGGCCCTCCCAGGGGCGAGAGCAGCTTGCTCACAATGCCTGCCTTTGCGGCATGAACATTGTTGTCGCTGAGGTTTGGGCTTTGTAGAAAGAATCCCCAATTTCCTGTCACTATGGTTGGATTTCTTTACAAACACTGTCCGATTAATGACTAAAGCGTTCTCAGCTTGGATAAACTAAAGATGCAGTTCGCCTCTCATCGGGTCTCAGGGGTGAGCGGTATTCCCCCCCTGCGTTCCCCCTGAGCCCCGGTAAGTGCCGATGGGACAGAGGGAAAGGCCGACCGTCTACCCGCGTGGGGTTTTTCGGTCGGTCTTTCCTTATTCCTGGCCCTAAGATACAATCCAGAGAGTCTGTATCAAAGTGACAAAGGCTGAACTGCGCAGAAAGATCCTTTCCCTTCGCTCCGGGCTCTCCACAGATGAGAGGTGGCGGAAAAGCGCGGCCGTGTGTGAGCGCCTTTTCGGATTGGAAGAGTTTCAGGTCTCCGAGACGGTCCTCTTCTTTGTTGGTTTTGGCAGCGAGATTGAGACACTCCCCATGATCAACACTGCGCTGCTGCAGGGCAAACGCGTGCTGGTGCCGAAAGTAAACAAGGGCCGGCCGGACCTGGAACTGCGGCAACTCTCCGATCCCGCAACTCAACTCCACTCGGGAACAATGGGAATTCCGGAGCCTGATGATACCTGTCCACTGACTCCTTTGGAGGAGACTGATTTGATAATCGTTCCCGCCGTGGCCTGGGATGA
>JABAOF010029175.1_pt7 | contig 11101 bp, 6 predicted proteins | sample 7062171 | NCBI WGS metagenome assembly JABAOF01 (sample SAMN14538628, study PRJNA623070) | marine sediment metagenome | biome: marine biome [ENVO:00000428]; feature: marine pelagic biome [ENVO:01000023]; material: deep marine sediment [ENVO:00002113] | place: India: Gulf of Khambhat ... | reverse complement strand
TACCGTGTCGGCCGCGGGTCTCGCTTGGGGGGACGTCGACAACGACGGTTACCTCGAGTTGGCCGCTGCCGAATACAAGTTTAACGGTGGTTTTTACGTTTTCAAAAACAACGCGGGTACTTTGGACGTCATGCCTTCGTGGTTATGGCGCTCCGACCTCCCCCTTGAAGTTGCGTGGGGCGATATGGACGGCGACGGCGATATGGACCTCGCCGGCGGCTGTGCTACGCGCTATAATATGGAGTCCGGTTACGCGTACGTTTTCAGGAATAACGCCGGCGTCCTCGAAGGTGAGCCCTGTTGGCGCAACGCTCCCCCCGACTCGAATTGTGACGCCCTTGCGTGGGGCGACGTAAATGGTGACGGCTGGCTCGACTTTGTTGTAGGGGCACACGCGGGGGCCCCGAAAGACCAATACGAGGACATCTACTTCTCGCGGGCCGGCGTTTTGCCGACGAAGCCGGATTGGGAGTCTGAATACTATGACTTCTACAAGCAATCGTTCTTGGTAGATTGCGACGCCGACGGGTACTTGGACCTGGTGCAGGCTACGCACGGGTTGGAAGGTTATTTCCACAAGGGCGGCGTACTCGAGAAATACCCGTCATGGAAATATTCCGCCGGGCCGCCTTTTCACATGTTTAGTTTGCGCCTCGGCGACGTCAACGCCGACGGCTACGCAGACGTCGTAGCGGGTTGTACGCGGTCCTCCGGTTATCCCAAGGGCGGGCCGAACAAACTCTTCCTGAATAAAGGCAACATCGGCGTAAACGTTTATCACTTCACGGCCGAGGCGTATGAGAGGGGCGTCGCGCTTAGTTGGGAGGTTTCGGAGGCCGTCGCGGGTTTCAACCTCTACCGAGCGGTTAAATCGGCCCGCGTCGCCGCGGAACCGGGAAAAATAAATAAGGATTTGATAACGGGCCGCTCGCCGTACAGGTACGTAGATGACGATGTGAGCAAGGGCGTAACTTATCAGTATTGGCTCGAGGTTGTGCCGCTTAGCGGGCCGGCAGAGCGGCACGGGCCGGCCGAGTGCACGATAGGCGTCAAGGCATCCTTCGCGCTCGCGCAGAACGCGCCCAACCCCGCTCGAGCGACGACGACGTTCGCGTTCTCGGTGCCGGCCGCCTGTGACGCGACTATTACTATATATGACCTCGCCGGCCGAAAGGTCGCGGTGCCGCACCGCGGCCGGGCCGAAGCGGGGGACAACGACGTCGCGGTCGACGTATCCTGGCTCGCGCCGGGCGTCTATACGTACCGGCTCGAGGCGGGGGGCGAAGTCGCGGCGCGGAAGATGGTGGTTGTAAGATAACCTGAGTTATATTATTATATTAAAAGATAACCCGGCACGTCCGCGCGCCGGGTTTTTCCCGAGCCGTTTGCGGGGGTGAGATATATGGAATTGATTTACCTCGACCACGCGGCGACGACGCGCCCCGACCCGCGCGTCGTCGAGGCGATGCGGCCTTACGTCGCCGAGCACTTTGGCAACCCGCTCTCGACGCATCCCTTCGGCGAGAAGCCCCGCGAGGCGCTCGAGCGCGCGCGCGAGCAACTCGGCGCGCTGCTCAACTGCGAAAGCCGCGAGGTTATTTTCACGTCGTCGGGAAGTGAGGCGAATAACCTGGCCGTCAAGGGCGTCGCCCTCGCGCGCGAGAAAAAGGGCAAGCACCTCGTCGTCTCCGCGGTTGAACACGAATCGGTGATGAACGCGGCCCGGAGTATGGCCAGGCTCGGGTGGGAGGTGACGACGGTTCCCGTCGACTGTTACGGCCTTGTCGACCCGGGCGATTTGAAGGCCACTCTTCGGCCCGAGACGACGCTGGTATGCGTCAACCTCGCCAATCTGGAGATCGGGACCGTCGAACCCGTTGGCGCGTTGGTTGAGGTGGTCAAGGAGAACTCGGCGGCGGCGTTTCACGCGGACGCGGTGCAAGCAGTTGGGCACGTCCCGGTGGACGTGGGAGAGCTCGGCGTAGACCTTTTGTCGGTCTCGGGCCACCGCTTCTACGGCCCCAAGGGGTCCGGCGCGCTGTACGTTAAGAGGGGCGTCCGCGTGCAGCCGCTAGTCGACGGCGGCATTCAGGAGGGCGGCCGGCGCGCGGGCACCGAGGACGTCCCGGCTATCGTGGGCTTGGGCGAGGCGGCACGCGTCGCCGCCGAAGAGATGCAAGGCCGCTCGGCGCGCGTCCGCGCGCTCCGCGACCGCCTCCACGAAGGACTGTTTGAACGCATTCCGTATCTCCACCTGAACGGCCATCCCGAAAAGCGTTTGCCCACCCACGAGTCGGTTTGCGTCGAGTACGTCGAGGGCGAGGCGATGGTCCTAACTTCTGCTCCGCGAGGGGATCTGCACCTCGAGCGGCTCGACTTGTTCGTCGCGCGCGCTCAAGGCATCGCACGTCTTGTTGGCCTGCGGCCTCGAGCCGGCCGTAGCGCAAGGCTCCCTACAGTTCACCCTCGGGCCGGACAACACGGAAGAACAGATAAACAAAGTGGTCGACGTCCTACCGGAAGTGGCGAAACGCCTCCGCTCGCTATCGCCGATATACCCCGGCGATAGGGCGGACTGACGGGGCGATGGTCGGCGTTGGCGTTGTCCGCGGGCGCATTTAGGCCCGCTGATTTTTTAGTTATAGATATCGCGCCGCAGCCCTAAATCGACCGGTTTGCGAGGCCAAGGCCGTTTTTTTTGCTTGACAAACGGTTCTCGATAATTAATATTGGGTTACTGGGGAAAGTTGCGTGACCCGAGTGACCCGAATACGCGAAGGCATACGCAAGCTTCGCAATAAACGCGTTTCTGTCGTCCTTGCGCCGAGCGGAACCGGCGCAAGTCGAACGTTCCGCATATCCCTCTTCAGATGTTACGTCATAGGCGCGGCGTTATGTATCTTCGCCTCGAGCCTTTTCGTTATAAGCTTGCAGTACGTGTCGCGGCGCGAGACGGTAAATCGGTTGGACGAACTCACCCGGCGGGGCGAAGCTCGCGAGCGGCAGTTCGACGAAGTCGCGGCCCAACGGGAACGGTTCCAAGAAAAACTCCTGGCCCTCGCGGCGTTCGACGACTCTTTGCGCGTCGTGCACGACCTCGGGGCTATACCCGACGACGTGAGAAGGGCCGGCGTCGGCGGCCCACTGACCGATATCTCACATTTGGTCAAGGCGGGCCGGGATAAAAACGTCGACGACCTCGAGCTCGCGCTGCGCCAGGCCCAACTACAAAGAGATTCGTTCGAAGATATAATTTCCGCACAAGCGCGCACCCGGCACATATTCGATCACACGCCCGCGGTTAAACCTTGCGCCGGCCGGGTCGTCTCCGGGTTCTGCTGGCGCCGCAACCCGATTTTCGGCGGCGTTCAGTTCCACAAGGGAATCGACGTCGCGACGCGTAACGGAACGCCCATAATTGCACCCGCGGACGGCGTGGTGACGTTCGCGGGAGTGAAGAGCGGCTACGGTTATTGCGTCTTCATACGACACGGCTACGGCTTCGAAACGCGATACGGCCACTGTTCGCAATTGAGAGTGCGCGAAGGGCGGCGCGTGAAGCGCGGCGACATCATCGCGTTCGTCGGCGCGACCGGCTGGGCCATCGGCCCTCACCTTCACTACGAGGTGTTGGTCGGCGGCACGCACGTCGACCCGGCCCAATACGTCCTTCCCGATTACCTGATAGATTGATTTCGCGATTACGCAAAAGGCGGCCCGTCGGGCCGCTTTTTTATATTGCGTTTGCGGTCTTGCTCAGCGGACTTTTTGGAGTATTATCGGCTCACTCTCCCAATCGTCCACGTTCAGGCAGAACTCCCGGAAGGCCTTGTAATCGGCCGGTCCAATTCTTTGCGCGTATAGCTCGAGTTCGTGTTTGACCGATACCCGTCCTTCGCTCGCGCGTACGTCGAGCGCGACGACCCCGAACGGCGAACGGAACTCCTTCGCGAGCGGCAAGGCCGCAACGGCGTATCCCGCGGGAATAACGTAGGTCAGTTCCGCCGTGGTCTTCGTGTTCCTGCGAATGATCAGGGGCCAGCGCCGGGACGCTTTCTTACCGTACCTGTTCAGGAGGGCCGATTTATGGACTATCGCGTCCAGATGGACGCGACTGCTCGCCGGGTCGTACATACGCGGCGCGAGGGCGTCGTATTCCGTGCGCACCGGCTCGGAAAAGTCGGACACGTCCGAAAATTTTTCGTTGAAGATCTTGGTGCCGGGATATAAGCCGTTCCAGTACTCCTCGATAATCGCCTTTCTTTTCGCCTCCACCTGGAACCTTTCTCTCTGCGCCGGCGCGTCCGCNNCGGTCGTCGAAAATGACCAGCGCGTCTATACCCTGGTTGTTTGTCGGAAGTTCCCGGTAGGAGTGATATTCCGCCGTGCCGTCCAGGAAAAACGCTCTGCCGTCGGGGAGTTCCACGTACGATATCATATGGTCGAAAAGGCCCAGGATCGGCAGCTCGTAGTCCAGCTCGCCGAGGTCCGCGGTCCTTATCAACGCCGGGTAAGCTTCGAGGCCCATTTGGCGATAGAGGGTATTCATCAGCGTCGCCTTGTCCTTGCAATCGCCGTAATGGGCTTCGAGGCATTGTTTGGGGGTGTGGGGACGATAGCCGCCGATGCCGAACTCGAGGCCGACGTACCGAATGCGACTGACGGCGAAGTTGTAAACCCGTTGAAGTTTTACGAGGTCGTCCGGCGCCGCCGTGGCGAGTTCATCGGCGAGAGCCTCTACCTCCGGGGAAGCGCGGAAGACGTCTTTGACTAAGCCGTTGTACCAGCGCCCGACGTCGTTCCACGTGGCGAAGGTTGAGACTTGGACTACGGGTAGAATCTCCGCCAGGGCCGGCATATACGGTTCTTCTTCTATCGACGCCAGGTTTTCCATTTCATAAACGTACGTCGCTTTGCCGCCGCGGCGTGTTATTCCGGGCGCGGGCGCGCCCCGTAGCCGTTCGAAGTGATAATCCTTTTGCGCCGGGACCGTCAGTACGTAACGGGCGAGTATCGTGGAGTTTTTATCGCCGAAGTAATAGAAATCGCCGAAGTAATCGGCGAAGATATTCTCGCCCGTATCGCTGATCTTATACTCGACGTCAATCGTGTCGCCCGGGGAGAGGCTCGGCATCGTTATGACTTTGTTCACGTAGCTATAGTAAAGCCGGCTCCAGACGTCGAAGACGTTATATTCTTTGATTTGGGTCGCGGTGATTTCGGTCCCGTCGGGTTTAAGTACCGCGGCGCGCTTGAGCTCGACGTTCTCCATGCCGGGGGTATAACTGAAGTTGATGTGGCGGAATTTCTCCGCGCCCTCCGACGTCAGGATTTTTATTACGTGGTGGACCGTCCGCGCGCTCGTGCCGTTCTCGAAAACCTCCACCTGCCGGTCGTTGAGGAGCCACACCGCGGAGTCGCGCGGGTAGAGCTCGTCGCCGGGGTAAGCCGCCAGTAGTTCGTAGGCCTCGAGGCGCGGCACCTCCGAGGCTGCCGTCGGCGGCTCGAGGTAATTCAGGTAATTTTCCAACGTGGGGTAGTTGCGTTTGAGCGTAATGGCCTGGCGGTACGCGTCGCGCGCCTGCGTTTGCCGGCCGAGTTTCTCGAGCGACGTTCCCTTAAGCCGCCAAAGCTCGTAGTCTTCGGGCCGGAAGGCCAGCGCGGCCTCGGCCTCGCCGAGCGCTTCCTCGTGAAGGCCGTGGTGGTCCAGCGTTTCGATTAGCTCTTTGCGCGCGTCGATGTCGTACGGGTCGGCCGTAAGGGCCCGGCGCAACACCGTCTCCCCTCCTTCGAGATCGCCCCGATTTAACAAGAGCCCGAGCAATCCGTCGCGCGCCTTCACGGAGTAGACGTCGAGGTCGTAAATCGCGCGCCATAGTTCCGCCGCCCGGCCGAGGTCGCCGTAGTTCTTTTCGAACAGGGCTTCGACCATCTTGCTGTAGGGGTAATCGGGTACGAGGCGGCTTAGCTCCGACGCTTCGCGGGCCGCGTCGTACGCGTAACCCATCTCCCAATACATTTTCGCGCGGTATTGGCCGGCCTCGACGAAGGTCGGGTTTCGTTCCAAGATGTCGTCGATAACTTCCTCGGCCGCTCGCAGCCTATCTAAATTATAGAGATATCTCGCGAATTCCAGGCGCGCCTGGTTGTGGCCGGGAGCGAGCTCGAGGGCGCGCGCTAGGCTGGCCCGTTCCCTCGACTCTTCTTTCTCAAAAACGCCGACGTAATAATGGAAATCGGCCGCGTCGGGCATTATCGACTGGGCGCGGAGCATCAGTTTCGTCGGCACCTCTTCGCGCTCGTCCGCGTCGGCCCGCGCGTAGTGGCTTAGCGCCGCATAATGGTAGTCGAAGGCGTCGGCGTTGCCACGTTCGATACGGCGGTCGAAGAAATCGCGGTCGTCGCTTGTCGGAGGGGGGTAGGTACCGGCGACCCGCGCCGCCGCGGCAAGCGCGCCTACNNAGCGCGCCTACGTCGGCGTCGAAGGCGAGGTCCGCGAGCGGTTCGAAATCTTTTCCTACGAAACGCGCGCCGAAGCCCCACCGCTCCGCGTCGCCGCAGACCTTTACGAGAAGCAGGTTGGGCCCCGCGGACAGCGGCGCCCGGGCCAAGTATTGGTCGAAGTAACCCTCGTGGTAGGCATCGCGCGCGAAAATTTGTACGCCGTTCAACCATACCTTGACCGCGCCCGCGGCGCCCATAACGACGGACGCGTCCCGTTGGAGCGGGGATTCCACGACCGCCGCGAGGTAGGCGACGCCGTTATCGGCCGGCGCGAGTAAGGTCGTAAGGTCTACGAAGCCGGTCGGCAATCTCGCCGGGAGCGGCCGCCAACTCACCGGCCGGGCCTTCCCCTCGTACGTCGCCGTGGCCGCCAGTCCCGTTTCCGGGGGATAAACGGCGTCGAAGCCTTCTTTCCCTTCGTTGTCGAACGGCCCTACGACGCGCCAGGTCCTTATGAAATTTAACGAGGACAGCAACTCTTCGGCTTCCTCGAAGTCGCCCGCGCGGTGCAAGCGGTCGAAGAGGAAGAGCGTAGCCTTGGCTTTAATCAGCGGCGGTACGTCGTCCCGCCCTCGTAGGGCCCGAAGCGATTCCAAAAAGTAATTCCGGCCGTTGGTATCTTCCTCCAAAACGTGGCAGCGGTGGAGGTACAAGTAGGCGGCGGGGTGTTCGGGCGCCGCGGCGACGAAGGCGAGATATTCGCGAAGGGCGCCGGAATAGTCGCCGAATATTTCGAGCGTCCTTCCGTGGCCTTCGAGGGCGGCGGGAAGGGCGGGGTCCAGGGCCAACGCTCGCTCGAAGCATACGCGCGCCTCGTCGTAGTCGTTGTCGCCGAAGAGGGCGAGCCACCCGGCATCCGCCCAGGCTTGGGCCGACGAACCGGCGCCCGGGGCTCGGGCGTTTTTGGCCCGCTCGACCATCTCCGCCGGGCTCTCGTAGGCGGCGGCGAACGCGGCCGACGCCAAGGCTAAGGCGGCTACAATCCCCTTATAATTTTTCATTATTTTCATTGGGCCCCGGCAACAAAAACCCCGCCCCTCCGGGCAGGGTAGCGGCGCCGGCCTCGCCGGATGCTATGCCTCACGCTTCTGGGATTACCGTATCTCGGTATACTTCGCCTTGATAGCACCAAGCGATTTATAAGTCACCGTTGCGGCTATTACCAAGCCCGCNNNATTATCACGGTAGCGAGTTTCTTATTCATGCGTCACCTCCGAGCGAACCTCGGTATTAGTACGTACCCCTAACCCCCAGTTACAATTTTAAAATATTTTAGCCCTCCCTGCAAGTCTTTTTCGTCTCTCGACGGCTTCGAGCAGGTATCCCTCGAGCACTTCGCTGTGGCGCCGCCAACCGAATCTCTTTTTTACCGTCGCCTCGGCGTAAGATGACATGTCCTGCCGCCGCGCGCCCTCGGCCAGGGCCGCCAAACGTTCCGCGAACGCGCCCGCGTCGCCGGCCGGCACGAGGTAACCCGAGCGTCCCTCTTCCACCATATCGCTCAGGACCTCGTAGCGGCTCGTCACGACGGGAAGGCCGCTCGCCAGACACTCCAGGACCTTGGTCGGCGCCCAGAAGAAACCGAACTCTTGAAGCGGTGGATAGTACGCGTCGTTGAACGGCGCCACGCCCGCGTCCGCCGCGGCCATGACGTACGGCAGCTCGCTGTGTCGCCGCCAACCGAGGAAATGAACCGCGTCCGCGACGCCGAGCCTCTCTACCTCGGCCTCCACGTCGGCCCGCTCCTCGCCGTCGCCTACCACCCAGAATATGGCCTCGGGCCGTACCTTTACCGTCCGGACGATTATCGCCGGGAGCTCGCGCGCGCCTTGCCAGGGTCGGAAAGAGCCGACGAACAGAACGACGAATCGCCCTTGGCCCGCGAACTTCTCGCGAAACGATTTGGCGCGTCGCGTGTCGGCGAGGGTGGAAGCGAACTGCTCTTCGTTCACGCCCCAGATGATTTTGCGGGCCCTTCCCCGGGCGATCGGGCGGACGATGTTGACGTTGGGGGCGCAAGCGCCGTCGGCGCGGGCGAACTGCCGGTCGACCCACCATTCCAAGATTTTCGCCCGGTACGTGCCGGTTAGGTTCCACCGGTACGTGATCTCTTCAACGTGGGGGCCGTTAACTTCAAGGTAATAGGGGAGGCCTTTTGCCGCGGCTAAGAGATAGCCGAGGCCGTTGAGCGTCAAGTAACGTTCCATCACTACGTCCCAACGCCGCGGCCACAGCCGCGCGAGTAGGGGGCCCGCGCGTAGGTTGCACTTGACGCCCGCGAGGCGGGACCGCCTCCGGAAAATAGAGATGCCCTCGCGCTTTTCGTAGGCCGCGAGCCCGGGCGCCCCGGCCGCTACCAACGTCACGTCGTGGCCCCGCCGCGCTAAGCCTCGCGCAACTTCCCAGGTATGGACCGCGCCCGCGTGTGAGGCCGGCACGTCCTCGTTGGAAAAGTATAGTATCCTCAATTTAACCTGTAAATTTTGACCGTCGGCCCCGGACGGCCGCTACCGGAAAACTCCTTTACCAAAACGCCTCTCGTACTTAAAAATTCCGAATACTCTTCGTGCCAGGGCTCGAGCGGTACGCCGTAAGGCGTCACTTGTTCGGCGTAGAAGTCGCGGTCGTCGGCGAGCGCTAGCACCGCGTACGCCGGCGTGGGCGCGTCTCCGAAATCGCCCAACTCGGCGACGAGGTAGATTTCGTACGTCGGATGCCCGAACGGGTATTTCAGTTGCCGCAATTGATAAGTGTGCCTTCCCGGCGAGCCGCCCCCGGCGACGCGATAATATTTAACCAAACGCTCGAGCGCGCGTTTGGTCGGCCACAACGGCGGCCCGTCGACGTCGGGCGGGACCGCCTCGGCTATTATTTTTGCGCCCGGCGGGACTTCCGCGGCTACGTACCTGGCCGCGGCCGTTCGCGCGTCCTCTCGCCAGGCCCAAATCACGTGGCCGACGTCGAGCGCGAGCGCGGCGCCCCAAAGGCCCGCGAGGCCCCAAGTTGCCCATACGCGTAGCGCCCGGCGCCGGAAATTTAGAATCATTGAGACCCCGGCGCCCGCGGCCAAGGCCAACGGCGGCACGAGCGGTAAAAGATGTTTGGGCGGCATAGGCCTGATCAAAGCTAAGACCACGAACGGCGCCGCGGCCAACGCGACCATGAGCGCGTGCCGGCCAGGGCGCCATATCAGCGAGGCGGCGCCCACGATAGCTATCGCCGTTAGCGGCCAGCCGACCGCGGTGGGAAACGTCGTTCCAAGTAAGTACAGGGGAACGGGGGAAAAATAGGGCATCCCCGGACGCCGGATAATGGAAGCCAGGTCCGCTCCGAAAGACCGCACGTCGAGAACCGCGAAGGGGCAGGCGAGGACGAAAGCGCCGGCGGCGGCCGCGGCCGCGATAACCAGCGGTTTTATCCTTCCGCGACCGGGGGCGGCCGCCAGCANNCGAGCGCCGGCGCATAAAACAGAACGTGGTATTTCGCCGCGGCGCCCAGGCCGAGGGTAGCTCCCGCCGCTACGAAGTAACGCAATTTTGGCTCGTTGACGTATTTCGACGCGAGGGCCAACGATGCCGTTCCCAAAGCGACCGCGGCCATATCCGGGAGGGCCGCAGCGCTCGCCTTGACCGCGGCCGGGGCCAAGGTTACGAACGCCGCCGCGCCGAAACCGGCCGCGGCGCCGAACGACTCGCGCGCCCACCGGCCCGCCATAACGACCGTGAAGACGCCGAACGCCGACGATATCGCTCGGCCGATAAAATAAAACGTGCCGGGGTTTCGCCAGTAGAGGTCGGCGAAGGCCGCGGCGTCGCGGACCAAACCTGCCACCTTCGCGACGACGAAGTACGCGGCGAAGCCTAAAAAGTTTAAATAAATTACGAGCGTGCCCGGCCAGGTGAAGAGGCCTGGGTTGAGTTCGCCGGCGCCGACGCGAAGGGCCCGTTCGACTACCTGGAATTCGTCGGCCTGGTAATGGTAGGGAAGTTGGGCGCCTCCCAACGTAAGGCGGAGCGCCAACGCGGCCGCGGCAATCCCGAGCCACGTCCATTTATTCGCTTTGAGCATTCTTACGTTTCCGGCGGCGCAGCGTTATCGCGGCGAGCGCGGCCAGCACGCCACACCAGCCCGCGAGCGACGTCACAAGGCCGAACGCAAAGGAGGCCGGTTTGAAACGGAACGTTACGTCGTGGCGCCCCGGCGGAACTACGACGGCACGTGATATCACGTTGGCACGATAAATCTTCGTAGCGCGGCCTTCGACCCTCGCCTCCCACCCGGGGTAGTAAAGTTCGTCGAGTAGCAGCAACGACGGCCCGTTTACGCGGCAACTAACGGCCAGCGGCGTAGCGTGCGCGACGTCGACCGCGGCGGACGGCGCCGGGCCCGCCTCGAGCCCTTCCGCTTTTTCGAAGAGGACCGCTTGGCCGGCGGGGTCGAACGCGTCGCCCTGCATAATGTCCAGCGCGTCGGCGTCGTCTTGGGCGAGATGGTATTCGGCGATTGCGCGCGCGCGCGGCGCTGCCGTGGCGTCCTCGTAAACGAAGTAAGGCGGCACTCGCGCGACGCACGCCGCCCCCTCTCCAAACCAGGGGTT
>JABAOF010016155.1_pt3 | contig 11102 bp, 14 predicted proteins | sample 7062171 | NCBI WGS metagenome assembly JABAOF01 (sample SAMN14538628, study PRJNA623070) | marine sediment metagenome | biome: marine biome [ENVO:00000428]; feature: marine pelagic biome [ENVO:01000023]; material: deep marine sediment [ENVO:00002113] | place: India: Gulf of Khambhat ... | reverse complement strand
CCGAGGAACTGTGTGAAATACAAGATTGGAATTTTGATTTCCAGATTGTACGCTGAGTTGATGGCGGCTTGGTACTGGTCTAGATTGAGATGACAAAAGGGGCAGGCTGTGAGTATGCACTCTGCACCATACTCTTGCGCTTTCAACAGAATTCTCTTGGTTAACTCTAGCATGGCATCTTCCTTAATCATTTGGAGAGCCCCACCGCAACATCTTGTCTTGTATTCACGCCACGGCACGTTCTCAGCACCTATTGCGGTGACAAGCTTATCTAATGTTTGTGGGTTTTCTGGGTTATCGAATTTGCATATACTTGGTGGTTTAAGGAACAAGCAACCATAATACGGCGCCACCTTCAGTCCTGCTAACGAGCGCGCGCGTGCGTCAACCAGTTTCTCTCTGACTTTCTCTAAGCCTAAATCATTGACGATAACGTCTAAGGAGAACCTGACTTCTATCTTTCCTGTATACTCTAGACCTACGGTTCCAAGTACCTTATTGATTTTCTCTTTAAGGTCTGGCTTCTCTCTAAGTATTTCATTTGCCCTTGCCAGAAAGTGAAAACAGGCAGAGCAGGGCGTCATTATATCCATGTTCTCCTTTTCTGCTAGGGCAAAATTTCTCGCAGGAAGGGCAAGCGACAAAAGTCGATCAACAGCGTATGCACCAGTGGACCCGCAACAATTCCAATCCTCAAGCTCGACGAGTTCTATGTCTAAAGCCTTGCATATAGCCCTCATGGACATATCATACTCTAAGCCAGTTGCTCGTTGAGTACAACCGGGGAAATAACTGAATTTTATCTTTTAACCCTCCTCCTTCTCTAGTTGCTCTATGCTTCTAATCATGGCTTTCAACTGATCTAGCGATTTTATTCTTTCAGGTAATAACTTCAGTTTTCCCTTTCTAAGGAGAGTGATGGCAAAGGGCAACTGCTTTAGCATTTTTGTCACCCCAGTTTTTCTTGCAAAGGTCATGTATAATCCTACCACATACACCCTCCCGTACTTCTTCATGCTTTCGACCATTGATTTGTAGAGAACCCGGCCTTCCTTGATTTTCGCATCAATTCCTTCTTTTATAGCCATACTTTTCAAAGCGCCCATGGCCTCTGGAAGATCTATCTCCCGGGGACATCTCGTGAAGCATGTGTTGCATGAGGAACATAACCAGATTGTTGTGCTTGACAGAACCTTCTCCCTCATGCCCATCTGCACCATTCGCATTATTTGCCTCGGGGTGTAGTCCATCATGAAGCTTACTGGACAGCCTCCTGAACAAACTCCACATTGGTAGCACGCGTAAACTTCAATACCGGTCGCTTCTTCGACTTCGTTGATGAAGCTTGGATCTAGCTCTTCTCTTTTAATCACTCTTGTTGCTATTTCCACTTGCCTTCATGCTCCCAGCTGATAGATATGATCATAGATTTGACGCCTTTTTTTAGGTTTTCCCCCTTTTTTCTTACAAAAAGATTTTAAACGTATTGTAAATAATTTGTGGAGTTAACTTCGCCTCAGTGCTTACTTGGCCTTCTATGAACTCTTAAACCCTTAAGGGAGGAACCTCTTCTCAGCAGTCTCTCGTTTTCTTGTAATGCTCTTAGCTCTCAACTCCTTCATCATTTCAGCGGTGGACGTCAGTTTTTCGAGGGCCTTGTTCCATGCTCCTGAACGAACAGGCGTGTGGCGTATGTAGGTTCTGTGAAGTTCCAACGCCCCCTCCTCTGGGCAAACGATCTTGCAAACGCCACAATAAACGCAATACAACTCGTTAACGTCAACTTTTCCATTTTCAGTCACGTAAAGGGCTCCGGGAATCGGGCAGACTTCAAGACAGTCCCGACAGTCTTCTGGGCATTTTTCAGGATTTATTTTCATGATTCCATGAAATATTTTTCGAACGCTGATGGCACCGTCGGGGCATTTTATTTCGCACAATCGACAGCAGGGACAAAGGTCCTTTTTCACATCCACCATAACCGAGAGATCGATTTTATCTGGTCTAGATTCGATGTCCGTAACTTCCTTTCCGTCAGGAGTCCGAACGCTAACTTTGATGAGGTCTAGGGGGCAAGCTTCTTCGCAGTCAAAACAACCTACTTCGCACTTCGTTGTGTCAACCTCGATTTCACGGACAAGCAGAGGAAAGGTTTCGCTTTCTACCACAGGGATCACGTGTTCACCATCGAGTTTCACCTCTAGGGCTCCAAAGGGACAGAGGGGGTTGCAGATTCCACAATATTGGCACTTCTGTTCATCAACGTCTATGGTTGGGGGTTTCGTTTTTTCTTCCTCCGCTTTAGGAACCTTTTTGATTTCGATGGCTTCTCTGGGACAGATTTCAGTGCAGATTCCACAGCCAGTACATACAGTTTTGTTTAAGGTTAGGGAGTATCGCTTCAAATGCAAAATCCTTTCTACTCTAAGCGTGTTCTCTGTCTCGGTCTTCACTAACCTCATAGGCATTTTATTCCTCTCATATGAAAGGTTACGAATAGTTCCATGCGCACCCGCATTTTAAAATGTTGCCACGATGTTACAAGTCAAAGTAACATTTCCAATCAAAAACATGTTAAAACACTTTCGCGCCCCATATGTATTTGCGCGCGCATGGGGCATATGGACATGACAAGGAACGTCCCCAACATTTATGAAATTTATCAACCATAAAAAGAAGTTGAGTGAAGTTTGGAATGCTGAGAAAAACATGGAACAGCTTTCTATTCATTTCGGCTGCAATAATCGGTGCTATCATAACGCTAGTAGCGGTTATCGCAATACATTTTGAAAAAAGGTCTGCACCGGAAAAGAAACCTGAAAAGGAGCCATTCGCCTTTTTTGCAAGCAAGAAGAGGGCAATGGTCTTCTATAGATTCTTATCCAAAGTTTATGATATTATAAACCCATTTTTCTACGATGAAACGATGCGGGAAACCATAGTTAATTGGGCGGGTGTAAGGGAAGGTTCCCTTGTTCTTGATGTAGGCTGTGGCACTGGATACACAACAGAGGGCATCTTAAAAAAATTGGGTCATGGTGAGGTTGTTTGTCTTGATCTCACTTGGCAACAACTGGAAAAAGCTGTATTAAAACTGAGGGAAAGAGGAAACATTATGTTTTTGATGGGGGACTCCGAAAACTTACCGTTTAAGGAGGATGTGTTCGATACGGCAGTCTCTTTTGGTGCAATAGAATATTTCCCAAACCCGAAGAGAGGTATTCAAGAAATGAGCAGAGTTGCTAAACCTGGAGGAAGGGTGGTCATCGGTGGGCCAGAGCTCAGATGGTTTAGAAAACTTCTTCTTAATAGGGTTCTTTACACGCCGTCGATGGAAGAGCTTCAGAAATTCTATAGCGAAGTTAAGCTAAAGGATGTTAAAACTTTTCTCACTGGCGTAAACACTTTTTTCGGAACAGATAATTACGCGGTAACCATCGTGGGAGTAAAAGGGAGTTGACTCACGCTAAGATTTGCCAGCCTTAATGAGCATCAGAGCTACCGGCGCGTAGGAAACGGCTAGAAGAGATAAAGCTGGAACAAGTTGAAGGACTTCTGCGCCTGTAGCTATGCCCTGAAGACAGTAGGCAGCAATAAGCAATAGACAAGTAACCCCATGCGCCTTTATCATATCCAAGTTGGCTTGAGCCATCTTAGCAGGATCCGGATCTTTATAATGCTCTCTAAGAACCCTTATCGACCTATAGACTAACGGTAGGGAAAGTAGGGCGATTATTGTAATAGGAGGCATCGCCCTAATTGCCACGGCACCGACGATCACTGAATATGTGAAGATCCAGCTTAAAATGTATAATTTGACACCTGCCCTTCTCCCAAATCTAGCAACAAGGGTCAGCTTTCCAGCCATCATGTCCTCCTCGTAATCCGGGATTTCATTTATTACGATCATTGAGAAGAGCATTATCCCGCAAGGTAACGTTGCCAAAAAGGCTTCCAAAGTAAGTTTTTGGGCTTGGACGAAGTATGAACCGAGGCCTATGGTGGAGCCGAAGTTCACTAGGAGCCCCAACTCTCCGAGGCCGTGATGAGCAAAACTGATGGGAGGGGATGTATAAAAGATTGAGCAAAACATGCCAAAGAGCCCTAAGGCTAAAACGGGCCAACCTCTTTCTAGAGTAAGGTAAAGTCCGATGATAGCAGTAATCATGTAGCACAATGTGAAAGCCTTAAACATAGCCGCGGGGGTGATTAATCCACTAGTTAGTGTACCACTCCCTCCAGTGTAAGGGTTTTTTTCTCCAGGTTTTAACCGATCGACGGAATGCTTATAGTCAAAGTAATCGTCAGTCATGTTTAGCGCCATGTGGTTTATTATGACACCCGCTAGAACAAGGAAAAAATACCATGAAGAAAATGTTTTGTCAACCGCCCAGCTGATTAGTCCGCCGAGGGTTGCAGGAAAAATGCTTGGTGGTATAAAATGATACCTAAAAGCCTGCCACCAAACGCTCAATCTTGATCGTTTCCTTTTCATCATAATGTGAATTGAGCTCCTGGTGGTTGCATCAAGGAAATCAGAAGCTGTAACAACAATCGCTCTTATTAAGTTTGGCGTTCTCAATGGATTTGCAAGTAACGGTTTCTAGCGCATGCATGCATCTGTTAAAAAGGATTTATGGAAGTAGCATGCGCACGCGCGTGCAGCCGGCTCTGCGGTGTAGAGCCGAAACAGGCAAACTGCTGGATCCTCCGGAAGAAGTGCTGAGTATAAGAGCCTACGCAAACACCGAATTCGTGAACATCGTGGTGAAGAAGCCTCTCTACGAGAAGCTGGAGGAAAAGGCCAAAAAGCTCGAGACAACACCGGACAAGCTGGCCATCCAGCTGGAGAAGCCTCCAAACTAGCAACGAAGCTGAATGTCTATGTGCGCTCAGACTGACTTTACGTGTTCTGTTAAAGCCCATTTGCAATATGCATCGATCTTTACATTTTTCGCTTTAGCTAGCTCAGTTAGTTTTTCGTAGAGTTCTATATCTGGTTTGTATCTTTTGTCGAATGTTGTTCTCAACACTATGTATACTCCTTTAGTTACGCCTCGCTTCGTTCCTCCTTTTGAAATACTTTTCACCTCTTTCTTGAATGCGTCCAGTCCTTCCGTCTCTAGCACTTCGGCTAGTTTGTCTTGTAGGTCTGTTCCCAATTTCATTCTGGCAATCATCAACGCATCGGTGTAGGACAGCAAGCCTTTCGTCAAGGCTTCCTGCAATTTCGGACGAAGGTCCAAAACCCTTAGCCACTCACTTACCGAGGACGGTGACAAACCCAGTCGCCTAGCTGTGCCTCTTAACCCTGAAGTTGAAAAGGCGATGATATCAGCCAACTGGTTAGCCCTAGCAATCGGATTCATTTCCTTCCGCAGTATCTTCAAATTCTCGATCAGCGAAGCTTCTCTCGCGCCTTCATCGCTGACGTCTTCAATGAGGCACTCTGTACCAACCACAAAATATTTGGCTCCCACTTCCTTCTTCGCCAAGAATCTTCGTCTGCCAACAAACACGCCGTAGCCGTCGCCTTCCAGTCGAGCTTTGAAAGGCTCGATGATTTTTCCTCGCCTCATCTGAACTATCAGTTGCTGATCCTCTTCTGCTTCGCCAAACGGCTCCTCACCCCTCACGTTCAACGGTGATACATGAAACTCTTGAATAGGTATGCGATCTCCTGCCTTCGGCAGTTCCTTCTTAGCCATACGTCTTTCACCACTACCCTATTGAAATCATCTGACGCATACAAAAAAAACTTTTGCGTTCGGTTCCCGAACAAATAAACAACTGCGCCGTAGTATTTCCTTCTCAAACTCGGATACTCGAATAAACTGCATCATTAATGCATAAAATTGCTTCCACACCTTCCCGCTGCATGCATGCATGCGCGCGCTATTATTGAATGTGGGAGATATGTCCCGCGTTACGGAGTAGTTCGAGGGCTGCTGTTTTTGTTCCGATTTCTGCAAGTTTCTTGTTTTCTCCGCTTCCTACTATGATGACGTCGTTTTCTTTTGGGTTTAATTTGGATACTAGCATGTCGTGTATGGATGAAATGCCTTTGAAGACATCTTCCTCATTGGAGGGCATAGTTAACTTGTTGCGGGAAAAAATTAGCGTGGTTGCTCCTAGGGCTCCAGCTTTAATCGCCGTGTCCCGTTGCTCAACACCGCTCTTTACTTCATGAGCCGTATTCCTCACAAGAACCGCGATGTTGAAGGGTCCAACCGTCAGGTGACTAGGTGGAATCTCAATCCCTTCACTAATCTTGGATCTTAAATCAGAAAGTAGTTTTCTGCCATATTCTGAGAGCGCGATTCCATATTTTGAAACCTCAATCATTCCTTCGTTTTTCAGGTGTTTCACAAGCGTTCGTGTTACTCCTTCGCCCAACCCAAGTTCCTTCGACAGCCTTATTCGGCCGATGACTTCTCGACTGCCAATTATCTCTAAAGCCTTAACCACGTGAGCCTCTGCAAAAGAGGGCGCGCGTCCAGGTGCTATTTTTCTGGTAACTCTCTCTATAGCAGATAACAATTCCAGCTTTTCCCTCTTTTAGATTAGGAGTACCATCTTAAATATGGCAATGCTTAAATAGCTGGATAGATAATCCATCCAAGAATGAGCATCCATAAAGTTTCCATCATTGCAATTCTAGTTGCTCTCTGTATAGCAACAAACTACGCGCTAGTGGGCGTACCCCAAGTAAAAGTCATGGATTTCATAGTTTTTGTTGGAGGGTTCTGCCTGGGACCCCTTGCCGGGGCTTCTATAGGAATTCTTTCATGGATGGTTTATGGGGCAATGAATCCGTACGGGTTTGTCCCCCAAATCTGGCTTGCGACGATGTTTTCAGAGGCGATTTACGGATTACTCGGCGGTTTTCTTGGAAAAAAGTTTGCCCTAACCAATTTTAATGGTGTACGTCTCAGGCTAAGTATTTTCTTCGGAACCATAGGGTTCATTTCAACTTTGTTTTACGATTTGGTTACGAATGTTGTTTATGCGTCAGTTTTCGGCGTCCCAATTATTGTTGCTATTGTTGTTGGTACGCCATTTCATGTTTTGCACCAAGTTAGCAACGTTGCAATTTTTGGTGTGAGTACGGTTCCGGTGATCACAGTATTGGAAAAGCTGTTGGGAGGTGAGCGAAATAGCGTTTCTAAAAAATAAATGGGCTTTGGCTACACTGGTCGTGTTTTGCTGGGCTGTTGTAGCAACCATTGGCACGGCTTGGTACTATACACAAATGGTGACCTATTCCGATCAGCTAAGCGATAGGGAGACGATGCTAAATGACATGATGCAGAGCCATAACGAAATGGTAGAGGGATATAATGTGTTAGCAACGGGCTATAGTGACTTATATGGGAGGTATCAATTTTTCCCGCCTTGGCCTTACAACCTCACGACAATAGAATTTAACAATTTAAAAGGCAATTATAGCGAATTTCTCGTCGACTACAGCGAACTGCTGAATGAGCTAAAGGGTACCTACAGTGATCTGTTGAGCCAGTATAGCGAACTAAATGGTACATACAACGAATTAGTGAAACGCTGTGACGAACTTAAGGACAGATTAGAATCTTATACTCCTGGGAACCGCACTGAGCTGATTAACGATCTAACGATTGATTTCAACGAACTCCTCATTAACTATGGCAAATTACATAGTGAAACGGTGATAAAGGCGTACAGCGGAGTTATGGGCACTCTTGAGTTGAAGGTTGACTTGTGTTTAGATTATGGTAATGGAACCGTGATTTGGTTTAACGCTACATCGATGCCTGTGGGATCCACCCTATTCGATTTGACACAAAAACAGGCTGTAGTTGATTATCAATATTGGGCCATGTTTGAACCGGGACATATACTTGTAACATCGATTAACGGTTTAGAGCCAAACTATGCGACATTTCAGTCCTGGTTTTGGTACTATTGGGATGCAGAAACTGGAGAGTGGGTTCACGGGCTGGTAGGTTGCGACGCGTGGAAGTTAAAGACCGATGGAATATACAAATGGGCCTATGAAATTATGAGCTTTCCATGAGAAATATGAAGGACTTATCTCAATTCTTCCCTGACAAGGGAAGCCGACTAGCCTCGACTCATATCTGGACGTCGACTAGAGCAACTTGCATATCTACAACCGCGCGCATATTATCTTGCCTTGGTGTCAGATAATGAAGGTTGCCGTTCTATGGAGTGGCGGTAAAGAATCATGCTTGGCGTACCGCAAAGCGACGACGCAAGGCTACGATGTTGCCTGTATCGCAACATTTGTTGGAAAAAGGCCGTTTCTATGTCACCCCTTGCCACTCATGTCACTTCAGTCTAAGGCCATAAGCATCCCCCATCTTAGGATGGAAGTAAAAGAACCGTATCGAAAAGAATACAAGAAAGCTATCTCTCGCCTAGTGGACATAAACGGAATTGAAGGTGTTGTGACAGGTGACATATCCTTAGTGAACACAGTTCACAGGAATTGGATAGAGGGCATATGCGAAGAATTGGGCGTCCATACAATCAAACCCTTATGGGGCCTGAAAACCAACCAAATTTTAAACGAAGTCATTTCACAAGGGTTCAAAGCCATCTTCACTTGCGTGAGGCAACCTTGGTTTGATGAAGAATGGTTAGGTAGCGACCTTGACAGGGACCGGCTCAAGAGACTGAAAGCGCTGAACGATGAGTACGGGATAGACCTTTGTGGAGAAAAGGGAGAGTACCACACCATGGTAATCGATGCCCCAATCTTCAAAGAAGCCATTCAAATCTCCAAGTTCAACAAGGAAAAAGAGAACTCGCTTCTGTTCATAAAGATCAACGAGTTTTCCCTAAAGCCTAAGACACTGATTAAATGATTCTATGCACAGTTTTAAGGGTTAAAATAAGAAAAAATTAGAAAGGGAAGAAAACTACACCACACAGATTTTTCATTCTTTCAAAGCTACCGCAACGATGCCGCTCAAGACTAGGAAGGCTCCCAAAACAAAAAGTGCCGCTGGTATTTCACCGAATAATGCAACCCCCAATAAGGTTGCACCTATTGGCTCAAGGAGCGCCAAAGTCGCTGTTTCAAAGGATTTGAGGTTCGAGAGGGATGAGTAATAGAAAGTGTGACCTAAAGCAGTTGGCAGAATCCCAAGACCTAGGAGGAAGAGAATCATGTTGGGTTGTTGGGGGAAGGTAATCGGCGTTCTCGTCAGAAGGCATAGGAATCCTATGATAAAGGCTGACACTAGGTATATTGGAATCACTTGGGACAACAAGGACAACTTACTCCTCATTTCTCGACCATAGCTCAGGTAAAAGGCTTCAGCAACTGCGGCTAGTAAGGCTTCAAGATCTCCTATTAGGTGAATTGTCAACGCGGAAGGGAAGGCGTCTGCGTAGGCGATTAGGCCTGCTCCCAGAAAGGACGTAGTCAAACCCATCACGGCCAGTCGAGACGGCTTTATATTGAAGTGAAAGGTTGAGATGAGCATGGAGAAGATTGGCGCCGTGTTCACTAACACCGTGGCGTTTAGGATCGTGGTGTTCTTCACGGCAGAGATATAGAGGATGAAGTGTAACCCTAGGAATATTCCCAGAATAGAGATTTGCCTGATGTTCCCCTTTACCATACCCAAGTTAAAGGGTTCTCTTAGGACTAGGGTTATGCCAACTAAGACCACGGAAGCTATTATTAGACGCCAAAAGGCTAGAGAAGAAACATTGAGGACGTCGAGAAGTCTTATGAAGATGGATGATGTGCCAAATAGTATCCCAGCTATAAGACCCTCTGTTAGGGCAGTCCTTCTACTTCTTTTGGACGAGTGAAACACCATGTTTACCCTGACCCAAGCTTCTCGAATTATGAAAGTCTAATGCCCAGAAGTCAAATTTAACCTTGCTTCTCTTCCTTCATTGACTCTTTATGACTGCCCGCCCAGTTAGGCACCATAAAATTTGTAAAATCGACGGTAACCATTTATTTATTCAGATCTGTTGAAAGGGTGTGAAAGGGTTTAGAAGAGTTATTTTAGTTGCAGGCACTCCAGGTGTGGGGAAGACCACCATTTCTCGTTTACTAGTCTCCAAGCTAGAAGCTGGTTATATCAACTTAGCGGAACTCGTTGAGCGGGAAAGACTAATCAGCGGCGTGGATAAAGCAAGAGGAACCTTGATTGCAGATATGGATAGAGTTTCAAAGCGGGTGCAAGAGATCATAAAGGGTTCCGAATGCGACGTCATAGTTGATGGTCATTACGCCGTTGATGTCGTGCCAACCAAGGATGTTCACATGGTTTTTGTTCTCAGGCGAGATCCAAGTGAGCTTAAAGGCGTCATGGAGAATCGGGGGTTTAAGGAAAGGAAACTTTGGGAAAATCTTGCCGCCGAAATCTTAGACGTCTGCCTCTGGGACGCTGTGTCGGCTTGTGGTTCTGATAAGGTTTGCGAGATTGATGTTAGTGGCAAAAGAATCGAAGAGGTTGTGGAAGACATGCTTTTGATGTTGGAGGGAAGAAAGAAGTGTCGGGTGGGGATAGTTGATTGGTTAGGAAAATTGGAGGGGGAGGGGCGACTGCACGAGTTTTTGAAACCCTTCTAAGTTATCCCAGCCTCCGCATGATTTGACGTTTTGAAAGCAAAGTAATGCCTCGACGGTTGGCGTAAGCCTTCGCATGACCACTAAATTTTTCAGAAATGATTATTGGTTTAGGAAATCCCACATCCTCTGCCGCTCTATCGATGTTTATGACCATGTTGACGCCGACTGTCCTCTTCCAATCTTTGATCCAAACTGAGTGTCGTTCTCTGCCTTTACGAATAACCAGGTCAAACCTGCGCGGGAGTCCGGAAACTCCTTCTAAAACAGCATCCTTCTCTATTTGGTATCCGTTTTGCCTGAAATATTTGACCGCGAGATTAGTGAGGGAACTCCGACTCATTTATTTGCATCCTCTTACAGCCCTTAGATCTTGGTTGGGAAAAGCTTTTCGCCTAGGCGGAGCGTGCGTCAAATGTATATTGTTGTTGTTTGCTATAAGTGTGGGCAACTTCTGCTAGCTAGGACTGGGCAGAAGACCAGACGGTGTCCCTACTGTGAAGCTCGG
>JABAOF010078447.1_pt1 | contig 11103 bp, 8 predicted proteins | sample 7062171 | NCBI WGS metagenome assembly JABAOF01 (sample SAMN14538628, study PRJNA623070) | marine sediment metagenome | biome: marine biome [ENVO:00000428]; feature: marine pelagic biome [ENVO:01000023]; material: deep marine sediment [ENVO:00002113] | place: India: Gulf of Khambhat ... | reverse complement strand
TATGTCGTCAAGTAGCGCGTCTGATTTTTTCTCGATTTTTTCTCTGCTTTTCTGCTTTTTGTTCTACTTCCAGAACTGCAGCCGGCGTTTCCACCAGGGTTCAGGGGCCGGCGGCAGGGCCTCTGGGCGCGGGGGTACTATCGCCTGGCGAACCAGGGGGCGTTCTTCGGCCAGCGGCTCGTCAGCCAGCGGAATGTGACGTTCCAGAAAATCGGGCCAGTAGCCTTCCAGCAACCGCAGGCAGTCGGCCAGCTGACCGCTTTCCAGCGTAAAGTGGGCACGGGTCAGCAGCCGTGAGAGTTCGGTTCGTTCGTTTTCGCTGAACCGCAGGTCGGAGACCGTAATCTCGTCGATCCAGACGGTGCCCGCCCCCTGCATGTCGAAGCGGACGTGCAGGTTGGTTATGTCGCTAAATGGCAGATCGTCCGTAGAGAACTCGAACAGTTTCCACGTCCCGTTCGGCCGCGCGACACCGTGTCGATAGTATTCTTGCTGGCCATGTGTACCTCCCACGGCCAGCCGCAGGGGGCCTTGGAAGTCAGGGCTGGCCTTCAACCATACGGTGAATGCCAGGCGGCCCGTACGGGGGGCGGCAAAGGAATTGCTGATCAACGAGGCGGTCGGGCCCTGGCCGCGAAACTGCAAGCAGGCTTGACCAACATGCTGCTCCTGCAGGTCCGTGGTCACCGCCGCCTGGGGGTCCCCAATCAGCTTCCAGCCGGGGACGTTTCCTGCAACCGCCGGCGCTTCAAACCCGGCATTTTCCAAGCCCTCCATCGGCCGCTTTTCGTCCAGCGAGGCGGCCCTGGCCACCAGACGTTGCAGCCGCCTGCGTAACTGCGTCTGGAACTGATCGGGCACGGTCACCTGCACGTCCGCCACCTGGACCTGTGCCGCAGGGAACCTCACGGCCAGAAAATCGTAACTTTCCAGCGTTACCGACCAGTTTCCGTCCGCCGGCTGTTCCACCTGTCGCAGGCCGCTCAGCTCTTCCACCGCAACGGCCCCCGGGGTAACGATCCGCATCGTGCACTGGCAAGGCCAGGGGGCATCGTTGACCAAGTAAAGGTAGGTGTGCTGCTGGCGAGACAACTGCCGCAGTTTTAACGGCTGGTATTTGCCCGGCACGGGCTGGAATTTTTGAGCGGGCAGTCGGCGATAGGCGATCACGATGTCGCGCAACTGTTCTTCCTGGCCCAAGGGCAGGAGCTGGCCTCCGTAAAGAATGTGAGCGGTATCCAGATCGGCCAGTGCGCGGACCACGCGCCGGCGGCTGGAGCGGCCGGCGGCTGTCAAATGGGGTGACAAAACGATGTGCGTGCGGTCCGGCCCGAAGGGACTCTGCTGGTCGAACGATTTCAAGCGGAGGGTGGTGGCGCCGATCGACTGCAGGACCCCGACGTGGCCGCCGGCCGCCGCCTGGCCCAACAGTTCCTCCGAGGAAGGCAGTTGCTGCACCACCGCTCGACGCTCCAGCGGGAAATCGGGCGTGACCGAGGCGGGCTGGAAAAGGATGATGCTGGGCGAGGCCGCCTGGCCGGTCGCGTAGAGTTGCGGATTGATGCCAATGCCCCATAGTCCTTCGAGCGGCTTGGCGCGTGGCGGCAGGGCCGGGCGGAGCATGCGTTGAATCTCCGGACTGTCCAACATCGGGGACAGCGAGAGATACAATTTGCCCTCCAGGCCTGCCCGCTGTAGTTCATCGGTCAGCAGGCCATGAAACTGGCGGAGACGGTAAGCCCGCCAGTCGAGCCACTTTTTCAGGAGGGGGCTTTCCATCAGCAGGCGATGATCACCCGGCGGAAGTGCCACACCCGCTTCCTGAGCGAACTGTTGCCGCGTGCGCGGGTCCGCCGGCCACAGCGGCCCAGGAAAGAAGGCAAAAGAGTGTTCCGATGTGCCGATCGCCAGTCCGTCAAACGACGGGTGATGACGGTAACGGTCCACCAGTTCCCGGACGACGGCAACCATGGCCTGCTGGACCAGTGGGTGGAGGGGATTGTAAGAGGCCGACACGCCGTCGGGTCCGACCGCTGCCACACCGGCGCTGTCCGGGCCTCCCTGCCGCAACACGGCTTCCAGCTGGGGCAGTGGCGTAGAGAACTGGAGGGCGGGGATCAAGCGCAGTCCTTGGCGATCACAGAGACGAAACAGGAGTTCCAGGACATCTTTGCGTTGCGGGTCCTGCCCGCTGGCAAAAAATATTCCTGTGTCGTAGCGCGGCGTCGGTTCCAGCAGCCGGGTGGGGTAGATTGCACTACCGTCCGCAGCGACCGCCAGGACCAACGAATTGTAGCCGGCATATTTCAGGTATTGCACCAGACGCGTGGCGGCGTCGTAGAAGGTCAGCCAGTCGTCCATGCTGCGCTGGCTCCACGGATCGAAGGCCTCCTGTGCGGAAAAGTTTTCCGGAAACAAGGGGCGCTGCATGAACGCGGCCAGGGTCCGGCCTTCGTCCAATATGCCGGCCGGCATGGCGCTGGGCAGCCCGGTGGTCGGCGAGCCGGCCAGGTTGAGCCCGGCCACGGCGACTGCCTTGGGGCCCAGGACGCGGATCTTGCCATGCACGGCGTTCGCGTCGTCGCGCTGGTTGGTGATCAGCACCACCGGCTGGCGGGTCTTGGGCCAGAAGACGATCCGCTGTCGGCCCAGCGCCGGCTCGAAATCGGCCGCCTCGGGCGGCACATAGATTCCCGAGTCCAACCCTACCGGCAAGACACTTCCCGCCGCATTGGGCTCCAGAATGCTGATCCCCATCGCCTGCGGAACATGCGTCGGATATGCGACGTCCAGAATGTGCGGTTGGCCTGGATGGCTGATGTTCAACGGATAGGCCGTCCAGCTGGCCTCCGACTGGCTGGACCCAGGTCCGATCCGGACCATCGTTCCCAGCTGGGGATGTTCCCAGTTGGTAACGTCACCGTGTTGCAGCGGGCCGCCGGACAGGCCGGGCAGCCTGGGAATGCGGGCCACTTTTTTCCACCACGGTTCGGCCGGATTGATCTCGTCGATCACCTTGGAAGGCGGTTGCCGCGGTTCGTCCTCCGCTGGATCCGGCAGGTTGGGACGAACGACCACGAACTGCACCTTGCGTCGCGCGGCGACCTGTTGGCGATTGCGGAAGGGGTTGCCGGGGTGGAACTGCCGGCGGGCGTTGGGCAAAAAGGCCTCGATTTCGAGATCGTAGACGCCTTCTTTTTGCGGAGCGGGAATTTCCAGGCTGAGGGGCGTGGCGATGCCCCCGACGACGTCCGCCTGCTGCTGACCGTCCCAGAGAGAATCGCCGCCGCGGGCCGGAACCAGCTGGGTCTGGATGCGCAACACGCCCTCCGCAAGATCGCCAACCAGGTGCGGCGACAGTTCCAGCTGCAATTTTTCCTCCGGCGCCAGGACCAGGGAAGGGTTGCCGACGCGGACACGCAACTTGTCACCCGGCGCCCGTCGGACCAGCAACCGATTCTGCTGCTTGTCCAGATTCGCACTAAACAATTCGTCCCGCAATTGCAGGAGGGGAATTTCAAAAGTTTGCGGCCGATCTTGCGAGGGCCCGGTGAGCAAGGAGACGGTCAAGTGGCCGTCCAGATTGGATTGAACGGCTATGTCAACGCCGTCATAGCGGTGCGGGCTGCGCTGGAGGATTTCCAGCTGGCCGTTGTCGATCCACATCGAACCCGGTTCGTCCGGCTCGATGCCCAGCGCCTGATGTTCAGTGATTTCCCCCGGTTCCACCCGGATCGTGCCCCGCCAGATTTGTTCCTCGCCACCACCCCAGGCCACGCGGAGGCGCAATGTCTGCGCATCGGCGCAGCACGCCAGACAGTTCAGCAACAGCCAAACCGACACGAACAGCGAGCGCTGTGCGGAGCCGCGCAGAGATCGCCGGCTTGTCGCAAAGGCCGTTGGCCGTGGACTTTTTGTTGCAAGCGCAGGATCGGCGCGCACGGCGGACGGACCTCCCTGTCCGTTTCCAAAACGGGATCTTTACATGGACAATAGGTTCAAAAAAGGGGTGCGATTATAGGAAGGGCGACTTGTCGGACCCAGCCCGGATTGGCGGCGCAAGCGTTCACGGCAAGACTTGCCCGACGCGCGCAGTGCTGGCATTTCCAGCAGCGTCCGGCCAGGCGGCCTTCAATAGACGGCAGACGGCCGGACCGCCATCAGGCCAGAAATTTCCCCCCTGCCGCGGCAGCCAAAACGCGCCGCGACTTTGGCAAGTCCTTTATCGCCGCAGACCTTGGCACGTTTTTGCAACGGAACAACCAGCGTTGACACACGGCGAGCCGCCGGCGGGTACGTTCAGCGGCCGGCAGGCGACGTCCCTGCGGACGGTGGCTGGGACCTGGCATAGGACGCAAAGGCCCGGGCGACCTGGCCTTCCTGATGATCTCCGCGGTGCAGCCACACCCGGTAATGCAGCGTAACCGACTCGCCGCGCGGCAGGTGGTAGTCGCCCTGTTTCTTGCCGGCCGTAAAGTCTCGCTGGCCGAATGGGTTGGCGGCAAACAGGCCGTAGGTGCGGACGTGCCAGTAGGTTGGAAACCGAAAGCTACGGGGATGATTGAAAATGGCGATACCCACCCGCTGGCCGTCGACCGGACCGTGGTAATCGACCCAGGCGGCCGGTTTACCCCAAGCCTGCTTGTCCCGGTGGCCTTCACTGTTGACGATTTGCCCGCCCAGCTGGGCGTCGACTTTCATGGTGCCGGCCACGCGGAGACCAAAACTACCCTCCTTCGTATCGCCCAGATGCACGGGTTGGTCAACGGCGGTGAGGGTGATGGTAAAGTCGATCGAGCGATGATCCTTGCCCGCCTCGAACCGCAGGGCCCGTCGGTCTTGCAGGTGCCGCTTTCCCTGCGGATCGAGCCAGTCATTTTCGGTGACGATCGTATCACCCTGGATCTTGATAAACCTCTTGTGCTTGACCGTCGGACTCCCCTGGCGCTCGTGCCAGAATGAAAGTCCGTCTACGTCCCCGTGGGTGAACCACAGCGAGCGATGATGAGGGTGGTCTTTTTGCTCGGAAGGCCCCGCAGCCATCGGGTAGGCCCGCGTCATGGGTTTGCCGGTGGGGCCGATCAGTGGCCAAAGAATCGGTTTGTTGCCGCTGCGGATGTGGTATTTTGTAAACAGCTGTCCGTCGACCTTTACCGTCGCACCCTCGGCGCTCTTTTCGATCGTGATTTCCCCTGCCGCCAGGTGCGAAGTGGCCAGGCTGCCTATCAGGCAGAGGAGGCGGTCGATCCGCAGGAGGCCTGTTTTGGTTCTGGCATGCTGGTGCCGTGCCAATGAGCGCGATTTTTCGCGGAGGGCCCACATGGTCGCTTTCCAGGTTGGGGGGATGGAGGGGAAAAGGCGGCGGCCGTTTTGTTGAAGATGCGGCTGGTGGATTCTGTCTGTTTCGATTGCCAGATTGCGCGAGGGGTCAACTTGTTGCGGTAGCTGCTGGCCGTACCGCCGGCTGTTGCCGGCCCCTCGGTGCTCGGTTGCGGGGAGCGAGGACAATTCAACCGGGGGGCCAGGTAAGTTGCCGTCCGCCCAGCAGGTGCAGGTGCAAATGGGGTATTTCCTGGCCACCTTGCGGCCCGCAATTCAGCACGACGCGATACCCTTCTTCCAGATTGCACTGTGCCGCCACATCCCGCGCCACTTTTACAAGGTGGCCCAACAAGGGGACATCCTCTGCACGGGTTTCGCTCAGCGACCGGATTTCCTGCCGGGGAATGACCAGCACATGGGTGGGTGCCTGGGGGGAAACATCGCGAAATGCCAGGCAAAGTTCGTCTTCGTACACCAAATCCGCGGGAATTTCGCCATCGATGATTTTCTTAAAGATCGTTTTGTCGCTCATGACCACCCTCCCACAAGCCCCGCTCGACCAACCCTTCTCGCCGTGCCGATCAATCCCCCGCCTCGCGCTTTTACGAGACTTTGAATTTTTCCTTTGCCGCCATGGCGCAGGTCGCCAAGACTTTCGGCGCTGGCAGGAATTGCCGAAACGCTTGGGCTTCTTCGCTGCCAGCACCTTGCGCGTTGACAAACCACGCGTCCCCCATTGGCTCTTTTTTTTGCCCTCCGGCCCTCCGGCCCCTGCCCAACTCTTCTACTGCCCCACTTCCTCCTCAAAGCTTTCCAAGGGGATCGCCTCTTCGACCAGGAGGATCGGGATCCCATCCACGATGGGATACAGTACGCGTCGGTCTTCGCGGATGAGGCCAGCGTCCAATTTGTGTTCTACGGGCAGGTCCTGCGCATTGTGCAGCGTACCCGCTTCAATCGCCGCGTTCAGCTTGTCCACAACTTGTGGGTCGGCCATCTTCAGGGGCAGGTGGTTTTGCGGGCATACGAGGATATCCAACAGTTCTTTGTTCAACATGATTGACTCCGTGGAAAGGCGCGAGGGATGTTCTCGTGCTGGGCTTCACCCGCGGCGAACTTCAGGGGCATCTGTTTTCCGCTCTTTCTCCGCTCTGCCCGCTGTTTGCACCGATTTTGCTCAGCGCGGCGCCACGTTTTCCTGGTAGTTCATGATACGCCAAAATCCGGTGGTCGTAACGGGGTTGTCGGTCCGCTGAGCGCGGATTCGCACATAGAGGGTGGTTTGCTGGTTGTCCGCCGGATGGGCGACGGCAAACAGATTGACGAATTGATCGACCCCATCTCGATGAATGTGTTCTTGACTGCGGTGATGTTGGATACGAGCGCGGGGGCCGAGGGCGGCCAGGGTTTTTACCAGTTTTTGTTGTTGGAAGCGTTGCAAACGGTTTTTCTCGGCTGGAGTCCCCCGCACGGCTGGCTGGTTATCGTCCGGTTCCGGTCTGGTTGGAGAGTCGGACATCGCAGCCAAGGCCTTGGCAGTCTGGCCGTTGGCCAGGAACTGGAGCCACTGCTGGCTGACGGCGATGGCCTGTTGGTTGAGACGATGCTGGCGGAGGTAGTGACGAGTGGGTGCCCAGCTGGCAAAGACGGTCGCGAGGACCAGCCCGGTGGTGGCCAGTCGGTATGCGGAGGCGGGTTGGGCAGCGTGTTGGAGTCGGATCAGGGCCAGGCTGGCCACCAGGAGACCCAGCGCGGCGGTGAACCAGAGGTAGGGGTGGAGCAGGGCGGTAGCCGAGCCGACCCCGGTCAGGAGGGCGGCGATTGCCCACCCGCTGACACGATGAGCGGGGATGTTGGGATCCGCGTGGTCGCTGAAGACCGGCGTGGGCGATTCCGCTTCACTGGTCAACTTCCGGTCCCTCTTCGATGACACCGCTACCGAACTGGCGGCGGACCCGCAGTTCTTCCGTCGTCGCAAAGTTTGCTCGGCGGGTACCATATTTTAAAATAAACGTCCCTTCCGGATCGAACACGTTTGTTTGGGATTCGTCCTGGCGGTCGGCTTTACCCAGGCTGCGAAAAGAGAGGTTGTGCACGAACGCCAGCCACTGGCGGTCTGGTGCCAGCGAAAAGAACATCCGCGATTCGGGCGTTTGTTGGAAGGTGCCTCCAAATCCGTTTCGGGGAAGGGGGGCCACGTGCAACGACATCATCAGCAGGCAGACCAGCAGCCAGCCGGTCCAGACCGACAACAACATACCGCCCGGAACATCGACCCATTTATGAAAGCGGACTTTGACTTGGGAAGCGAATTCCGTCAGGGTGCGGAAGAGGATGAAGAGGCCGGTGAAGAGCCCCCAAAAGACGACCAGGTCGATGATGTAGGAAAACGTCGGCATTTTGGAATCCAGCCAGGTGGCGGCCGGTTCAAAATAATTTGTGGCCAGCACGGCTGCGGTCAGGACATTAAAGAAGGTCAGCAGGGCATGCCACAATCCTTCTTTGCCGACAAAGGCGACGCACAGCGCGATGATCAGCAGCGGACCGACGTACAACAAGAGGCTCATTCGACACTTCCCATTTGCTCAGCTCTTCAACACCCGTTGCAGTTCCTCCAGCGAGGTAACTCCTCGGACCGCCAAGAGAATTCCCTGCTGCTGTTCCGACTGCAACCCTGCTTGACGCGCGGCCTTGCGCAGTAGTTGCAGTTCGGGCTTGGCTTGCAATATTTTGCGAATCTGGTCATCGACCCGCAGTAATTCGAAAATGGCCGTTCGCCCATAGTAGCCGACGCCATTGCAGCGGGCGCACACCTTGGGGGGCTCGGTGGGGGGCCGATAAAAATGCGGGACCTGTTCCGGTTTGAGGCCTAACTTGGCCAGCAACTGGGGCTGCGGGGTGTACTCTGCGCGGCATTCTTCGCACAATTTGCGGATCAAGCGTTGATGCAACACAGCCTGGATGGCTTCGGCAAAGGGTTGGCGAGGCACTTTCAGCACCAGCACCCGCAAGAGGGCTTCGGCGGCATCTTTGGCCTGGATGGTCGTGATGATCAGCCGCTCGTCGATCGCCTGCTGGCACAAGATCTGGGCCGAAGCGGCATCGACGATGTCACGACAGAGAATGATATCGGGCTGCGTGCGGCCGACGGTTGGCAGGATGGCAGCCGGGGTCTGCCCGGCCGCTCGGCTGTATGTCTTCACATCAACGCTATCCAGTTCGGGATAACGCGCGTCGACATCCTCCACGCTCACAAAATCCCGCAAGAGGCGGTCGACTTGCATCACACTTCGTGTGAGCGTGGTCGACAAGCCACCGGAGGGGAGCGCCGAAAACAAGATCATCCCGCGTTCACCGCTCAACAATTCCTGCACTTGGGCTTCGAGTTTGGCCGACATGCCCAGGTCCTGCAGGGTGTCGAATTGTGGCGGAGCGACTTTGAACTGCAGCAACACCCGTGGACCGGCAGGGGTGGCCTGGACGTTCAGCATCGTGGGGATCGAGTCCTCGCCGGCCTGCATGGCAAACCGGCCGCTGACCTTGGCCTGGGGGGCATCGTTCTGGACGCCCGCCACGGTTTGGAAGACCTGCAGAAGTTGATCGCCAATCTCGCGCGGTTGCGGGTTGTGGGCCAGCCAGACACCGTCAATCAAATAACGCACGGCCACCGACTCGCCGTAATCCAACAACACGGAGTCGGCGCGGTGCTTTAGGGCGTGGTCCAGCAACGTGCGTGCCGGGGTATAGCCGGGCAGCTGCCGAGCGGCGATGAGCAGCGCCTGGTTGGCCTGTTCGTCCGTGCCGGTGGCCCGGAGTTGCAGAGCGGGTCCTTTTTCGTGGCTGGCCACCGCTTCCGCCTCGATGCGGATGCCGATCTTTTTCAGCTTTTCCGCGCACCAGAACCGCAGGTGTGCGGGCGTGAGGATCCTTTCCTGTTCTTCGACCTGCAAATTGCGGTAGGCGAAGATGTAGAGCCCCAGGGGGACAAGGTAGGCCAGCAGCATGAGGAGGTATCCCAGCAGGAAACTGGTGAGGACCCAGATCAGCAAAAAGGCCCCTGCGAAGGTGCCGACCACGACGGGGATCCAGAGGTGCAGTCTTTTGAGCCGCAGGATCTGCATATCCTGGCTGACCCAATCGGTAGTGCGGACCCAGACGGCGAACAGCAGCCAGCAGGCCACGATCTTCTTGGTGCTGAAGTAAAACCCAGGTCCCCGAAAGTAATCGTGATCCAACGGGTAGTAGGGCCAAGGGTCCACCGCGGCGGGATTTTCCTGAGCGAACACGCTTTGCGCCATCAGCGACAGGGATGTCAATGAGCCCAAGGCGGTCAGGAAGGTGCGCATCATCAGTGGAATTTCAGATTAAGCCGCCTTGGGAAACGCCGATACCCTTGAGTGCCATCTTCAGCTGCTGGCGGTTGGGCGAGACGTCGAACGCGGTCTCCTGATCGATCAGTTCTTTTTCGACCAGGTCCTTCAAGCTCATATTGAAGTCCTGCATGCCCTCCTGCGCACCCTGCCGGATTGCGTCGCCCAGCTTTTCGTCTTCCTCTTCCAGGATCAACTTGCGAACGGTGCTGTTGAACGTCATGATTTCGACAGTGGGTACGCGGCCCACTTCCTTGTCGATCGCTTTGACCAGCTTTTGCGCCATGATCGCCACCATATTGGCGGCGATGGCACTGCGCAAGCCGCTGTGCATATTGGCGGGAAACAGGTCCAGGATGCGATTAATGACGGTGGCCGCGTTGGACGCGTGAATCGTGCCAAACACGAGGTGCCCCGTTTCGGCGGCGTGAATGGCCGTGGCAAACGTTTCCTGATCGCGCATTTCGCCCACCAGCATCACATCCGGGTCCTCGCGGACCGCATGCTTCATGCCGATTTCGAAATCCTTGACGTCGACACCAATCTCGCGTTGGTTGATCAGGCATTTATCTTCCTGAAACATGAATTCGATTGGATCTTCCAGGGTGAGGATATGTTTCCGGAAGTGGGCGTTAATCCAGTTCAGCATGGAGGCAATCGTGGTGCTCTTCCCCGACCCGGTGACCCCGGCAATCAGGATCAGACCTTGGTGAAACGAGCAGAGCTTTTCGATTTGGGGAGGCAGGTGCAGGCCGGCGAAGTCGGGGATCGTGTTATTGACACGGCGGGCGACCAGGCCCACATGTCCCATTTGGGTCAGCAGGTTGACGCGGAACCGCCAGGTNNGCGCAAAATCCGCACCCCCATCGCGCTCGAAAATTTCCTGGTTGCGTCGATCCAACAGCGGCAGGCACAGCCCGCGCATCTCTTGTTCGTCAATCGGATCACGCTTCATAGCCCGCAGCACGCCGCCCACGCGCACGTAGGGGGCTTTGCCGACCTTCAGGTGCAGATCACTGGCCCCCAGCTTGACGGCCGCTCGGAATATCTTGTCCATCTCACCGCTGCCGCCGGCCGCCTGTTGGTTTTGTTGTGGATTGTTCACGTTGACAAACCGTCCTTTTACAATCGGACGGGAACTCCCATGTCCCGCATGACTTGTTTGGTTTCGCGAATGGTGTACTGGCCAAAGTGGAAGATACTGGCGGCCAGGGCCGCGTCCGCTTTGCCTCGCAGGATGGCGTCCGCCAGGTGTTCCGGCTTACCGGCCCCCCCGCTGGCCACGACGGGGATCGAGACGGCGGCCGAGACGGCGGCCGTGATTTCCAGGTCGTAGCCGTCACAGGTGCCGTCGCGGTCCATGCTGGTCAGCACAATCTCCCCCGCCCCCAGCTGGGCCACTCGCCGAGCC
>JABAOF010013121.1_pt1 | contig 11112 bp, 16 predicted proteins | sample 7062171 | NCBI WGS metagenome assembly JABAOF01 (sample SAMN14538628, study PRJNA623070) | marine sediment metagenome | biome: marine biome [ENVO:00000428]; feature: marine pelagic biome [ENVO:01000023]; material: deep marine sediment [ENVO:00002113] | place: India: Gulf of Khambhat ... | reverse complement strand
TTGGATTTATTCCTGTATTCGATTTTTATCAATGAGACAGAGCTTGAGAGCCAATGGGAAAATCTGAATACGCTTAAAGATTTGGGATTTAAGACAAATCCCCACTCCCATCTTTGCTCCTCTCTGGATGAAGTCATCTCTATCTGGGGAGAATGGAAGGAGAAGAGAGATAACCTGGATTATGACGTCGATGGAATCGTTGTCAAGGTCAACTCGACAGTCCAGCGAAATGAGCTGGGTACGACAGCAAAGTTTCCACGTTGGGCCATCTCTTTTAAGTTTCCAGCTCGTCAAGCCACGACCCGGATAAACGACATCATCATCCAGATTGGACGAACGGGTGCCTTAACGCCTGTGGCGATACTCGAGCCAGTGAAACTATCGGGAATCACCATCAGCCGCTCAACCCTCCATAACGAGGACGAAATCAAAAGAAAAGATATCAGAGTCGGTGATTATGTCCTTATCGAAAGGAGCGGAGATGTCATTCCCAAGGTCGTCTCCGTAATGAAAGAGAGGCGTACAGGCAAAGAAGTCGAATTCAAGTTTCCTCGCCGCTGTCCCGAATGTGATTCCACAACGTTCAAACCCGATGGAGAGGCGATCTCCCGCTGCACGAATCCTTCCTGTCCGGCAAAACTGAAGGAATCTCTTCTCCATTTTGTTTCGCGCCGGGCTATGAATATCGAGGGCCTGGGAGAGGCTCTTCTCAATCAGCTGCTGGAGAAAAAATTAATCAAGAATATTCCAGATATCTATCATCTTAAACATGAAGATTTGGCAAACCTGGAAAGAATGGGGTCCAAGAGTTCTCAGAATGTTCTGGATGAGATTGAAAAATCTAAAAAAAGGACCCTCTCCCGCCTGATTTTTGCCCTTGGAATCAGGTTTGTGGGAGAGCGTACAGGTCAGATTTTGGCTTCACATTTTAAAAGCCTGGATAGACTTTCCCAGGCTTCTTATGACAGTCTCATCCAAGTCGAAGATGTCGGCCCCAAGGTGGCGGAAAGCATTGTTTTTTTCTTTAAACAACCAGAAAACATTGCGCTCCTGCACGACCTGAAGGAGGCCGGTCTGACATTTCCCTCGGAGGAGGAAAAAGAAGGAGAAAAACCATTAGCCGGTCAGACATTTGTTCTGACGGGAAAACTCGAAACACTGAGCCGCGAGGAGGCCTCAGAGATTATCGAAAAAATGGGAGGAAAAGTCTCCTCCACAGTCAGCAGGAAAACTAGTTATGTCATCGTCGGCGAATCTCCCGGCTTGAAGCTTTCCAGAGCTCGAGAGCTGGGCGTTGCTCCGATCGACGAGAAAGAATTCCTAAAAATTATCGGAAGATAACGCCCTTGACTTAGTAACTCAGGATATTTTTCATAAAATTATTTAAAATAAATTAACTGAGTTACTGAGTTGTGGAGTTACTTAGTAGCTGGTTATTTATTTCTTCTTCTTCTTCTTCCCGAAAATGTCCATAGAAAGGATGTCCTTGAGATCCATCTTTTTTTTCTCTTTTTTTTCAGTTCTGCTCATCTCTTTTAGGGCAATGGGATGTTCGGGATCAACTTTGAGCGCCCTTTCAAATTGTTTTCTGGCTTTGACCAAAAGGCCTTCGTTTTTATAAAGTAGACCTAAGCCGACATGGCCCTCCGGATTCCAAGAATCCAGCTTTATAGAGCGCAAAAAATTCTGCTCGGCTCTTTTGTGGAAGGCTGGTATCCTCGCCTCAGCCATAGCNNTAAAGAGTCTTTGCTTGGCGAAATTTCGTCTCGGCCGTCTTAGCTATGTCCTTCTTGTCTTCTCGATAAATGGTCTCTCTTTTGGAATCATAATCCGTCCTTTTCGCCTCATCACTGAGTGTGTTATAAGCCTTCGTGATCGCCGCAAACACCTCATCAATTTTTTCTCTCACATCTGATGAAAGTTCTTGACCAAAAATATCTGGATGATATCGACGGGCTAGATAAAAGTATGATTTTTTGATCTCTTCCTTAGAAGCAGACGAGATCACATCAAGAATCTGATAATAATCCATACGATCAATGCCCTCGCTTAAGGCCATGACTTCCTCTATTCTTTTGTCCACATCTTCGACCTCACTTTCCTCTTTCTTCTCTTCTTCTTTCTCAATCCTTCTCTCCCCTTTTATCTCTCCTTCGAAATCAATTAAATCTAAGCAATACAAGAGGTATAAACTTTTCCAATAAGATTCGAGGCTTAAATCAGATTCTCGGCGGAGGTCATCGGTTGAAGAGGTGCCGTTTACCAGCTTTAACAAATCTTTTTCCTCTCCTGTCAGATGAAAGATAAACTCCTTGTTTTTTGGGACTGGTGTTCTTCCTTTCAGGAACTCTTTCAAGGAGGGATCATATTTCATCCGCCTAATCCCATCCTCGATCAACGCCGCGACATCGATCTCCCTTTCTACATCAGCTTCGAGGACATCCTCTATTTCCTGGTGTTTGATCTCTCCTTTGAAGTGATGAAATAAATTCAAAGCGATTTCTCTCATCTGATACATAACTCCATCATGGAGATCTTTCTGGGTAATGAGGCCCTTCTTGATTAAGGTTTCTCCTATCATTTTTCCTGGGACGATGTATTCGTCCAAACGATTAAAATCTTCCTCTGAAATTTTCCCCAAATGAAACAACACCTGACCAAACAGCTCTTGAACTTGGTTTGTCTTAGCAGAGACGAGAGTTCCCTCCAAGAAGAATAGGTATTTCTGGATATCCTTATAACGAAAAACAAGGCGTCCGCTCTTTTTATTAAAGTAAATATCTTTCAAATAAAAACCAATATGTTCCATTCTTTTTTTTGCCTCTCTCGTTTACTCTTTCAAAGGACGAAATTCGCCTTCTGGCTTTTCTTCCTTATCAGAGTCTTAAAAGGCTTTTCCTCTCTTTATTTTTGTCTCTATTTATATTAAAAAAGACACAAATTTTCAAACCGTTAGTTTATTATAATCCTCTCGAACAGAATTGCAAAGGCTCAGAAATTATGTTAATTTTTCGTTCATGAAAGTGGCTTTAGCTCAATTCTCTCCCTTTTTGGGAAACGTCAAGAAGAATTTCCAGCGACATCTCCGGTATATCGAGAAGGCCAAAAAGAAAAAGGTCGACCTTTTAGTATTCCCAGAACTCAGCTTAACCGGTTACACTTTGAAAGATCTGATCGAAGAGGTGGCCCTGAATCCTGAAAAGGATCCCCTTTTCGCCGAGCTCAAGGCCTTAAGCCGAGAGGTCTCTCTCGTCGTGGGTTTTGTGGATGAACGGGAAAGAGGCCTTTTTCATAATTCTTCTGCCTATTTTTCTGGGGGTAAAATTCTCCATATTCACCGCAAAGTCTTTCTCCCGACCTACGGCATGTTCGAGGAGATGAAGTCTTTTGCTCTGGGGAGAAACTTTAAATCCTTCGATACTCCTTTCGGAAAAACCGGGATGATGATCTGCTACGACTTTCTCCACTACGGGGCGAGCTATCTCCTGTTTGCCGGAGGGTCTGAAATCATCATCGCCATCAGCAATGCCCCTGGCCGAGGGCTTTCCGAAAAGGATGCCTACGCATCCAGCCGGATTTGGGAGCTTATGGGAGAGGCGATCTCCCGTTTCTCATCAGCTTTCGTGATTTATTGCAACCGGGTCGGCTTCGAAGATGGGAAACACTTTGCCGGAGGGTCTTTTATCTTCAACCCCATGGGTCAACTCTTGAGCCGAGCGTCTTACTTTGATGAAGAATTCCTTGTTCAAGACCTCAACCTTGATGAGATCCGAGAGACTCGGAAGAAATGGCCTTATAAGAGGGATGAGAAACCTGAAATCATCCTCGAATCCCTCCAAAGGATTGTCAGAAATTATGAAGATTAACGGTTCGTTTGTCGAAAAAATCCTGACGAGTTTTATCAAGGAAGAGCTTACCAAGTTCGGGTTCAAAACAGGAATTCTAGGACTCTCAGGAGGCCTCGATTCCTCTGTCTGTGCCTTTCTAGCCACAAAAGCCCTGAAACCGGCCAATGTCATAGCTCTTATCCTCCCTTATGGAAAATCCTTTGAGCCGGATATCAAAGACGCTCTAAAGGTTGCCAAGTTTCTGGGCATCCGTTCAGAAATTATCGACATCTCGCCGATGGTCGATGCCTACTACTCCAGATATCCCTTCTCCGACCGCATCATAAAAGGGAACAAAATGGCCAGGGAAAGGATGTCCATCCTTTATGATTATTCTGCTCGGGAGAGAGCCTTGATTTTAGGAACAAGTAACAAAACCGAGCTTCTCCTCGGGTACGGAACAATCCATGGTGATATGGCCTGTGGTATCAACCCCTTGGGCGACCTCTACAAGACTCAGATCCGTCAATTGGCCGAGTATTTGGGTATTCCCGAGAAAATAAGGGAAAAAATCCCTTCGGCAGGATTATGGTCCGGCCAGACAGATGAAGGAGAGCTTGGCCTCACCTATGAAACCATCGATAAAATTCTGTATCAACTTATCGATCTGCGAAAGTCAAAGAAAGACGTGATCAGTATAGGCTTTAAGAAGGCAGACGTGGAAAAACTTATCAACTTGATTAAAAATTCTGAGTTCAAAAGGAAACTTCCTCCTATTGCCAAGATATCGTCACGAACGGTTGGCCACGACTTCCTTTATCCCTATGACTGGGATAAGTAAAAAAACATGCTCAACCACGAGGAAGGCGGAGAGCATGCTCTTCAAGNNCTTCAAGGAAGACTCTATGTTGTCGCCACTCCCATCGGAAACCTTGAGGATTTGTCATTCCGGGCTTTACGTATTCTTCGGGAAGTGCCCTGGATTGCCTGTGAAGACACCCGCCAAACCAGAAAGCTCCTGAATAAATACGCATTAAAGAAAAAACTCATAAGTTACTACCAACCCAAAGAAAAACATAAAATCCCCAAGATCATCCGTCTGCTCAACGAGGGACAAGACGTGGCGCTTGTCTCTGATGCAGGAACTCCTGGTCTATCTGACCCAGGCTATCCGCTCGTCAAAGAAGCCATAGAGGACGGGATTAAGATAATTCCTATACCAGGAGCCTCGGCTCTGACTTCTGCTCTGGCTGCTTCTGGGCTCCCTACCCACCGTTTTCTTTTTATCGGCTTCCCCCCTCAGAAGAAGGAAGGTACAAAAAAATTATTGCTTTCCTTGAGAAAAGAAACCGGAACCCTCATTTTTTATCTTCCTCTCCGAAAACTCTTCTCATTCCTAAATCTGGTCGAGGAAATCCTGGGAGAAAGACAGATTGTCATCGCCCGGGAGATGACGAAAATTCATGAAGAATTCCTGAGAGGAACGCCTTCAGAATTGATGAACATCCTCGAGAAAAAAACATTAAAAGGAGAGACCACAATCCTCATCGAAGGAATCACAAGGAAATCAAAAAGACACGAAACACGAAGCTAGAAGATGTTAAATTCCTGTTGACCTTATAGGATAGGCATTCCACTACAGTAAAAACAGTCGCTGCAGTGGATATTTCTGCTAATCGGATTTTGTTTAACTCTAATAAAAACAATATAATAAAAAATTTAAAAAAATACTTGACAAATATTGACTAAGATATTATATTATATATGGACTCAGATATAGGAGGTAAAACAAATGGCGATTATCAGATGGGATCCTTTCAGAGACTTGATCACTCTGAGAGAAAAAATGAACCGGCTTTTCGAGGACACTTTTACTTCTCGTGGTGAAGAGAGAGACATGGTGTCTAGCACTTGGACTCCCTCGGTAGATATTTACGAGACCGAAAATGCGCTTATCTTGACTGCTGAGATTCCCGGGATCGACGAGAATGATATCGAGATCAAGATCGAGGACAGCACCCTCACCCTGAAGGGAGAGAGAAAGTTCGAGAAGGAGACTAAGGAAGAAAACTTTCACAGGATCGAGAGAGCCTACGGGTCGTTCTACCNNCTACCGCTCCTTCAGCCTCCCACATTATATCGACCAGGATAAAATAGAAGCTGAACACGAGAACGGAATCCTCAAAATCACGATGCCTAAAAAAGGTGAACTGAAACAGCGCAAAGTAAAAGTCCTCAAAGCCAAAACCACAAAAACATCTAAAAAAAGTAAGAAATAAACAGAATATCTTACGCGATTAAGAAAGCGCCTTTGAGCATTTCGCTCAGGGCGCTTTTTTTTTGATCAGATTAGGCCTGGGCCAGGGATATTGCTCTGACCTCCTTCGCCCCTCCCTGGATGAGAACTCGACTGCATTCTCGCAGCGTCGAACCTGTCGTGTAAACATCGTCAACCAAGAGAACGATTTTCCCTTCTATTTTTTCTCTCTTTTTAAGGCTGAAAGCACCTTTTATGTTCTGTCTCCTCTCTTCTGCTATCAGGGATGTCTGGGGAGGTGTGTTTTTCTTTTTTACCAGCGCATCTTTTTCATAGTCAATCTTTAACAGTTTAGCTATTTCACGAGCGATGATTTCCGCTTGATTAAAACCTCTCTGTTTTCTCTTTTTCGAGTGGAGAGGAACAGGAACGACGATCTCCAAGCCGCTGAATAATTCCCGTTTTGCCCCAAGAGTCTTATAGGCCAAACGGGCTAACTCCTTGCCTAATATGCTGAATTTGCGATATTTAAACAGAAGAATGATATCCTTGAGTACTCCCTGATAACGGCCAGACGAGCGATGAGTAGAAAAGGGAGGTGGCTTCTGGGCACAATCAGAACAGAGATGGGGATCTCCCAGAGAATCGAAGAATCGACCACAGCGGGAACAGTAACTTGTCCGACGGGGATTAATGTTTCGCAGACAAGCATGGCAGATAATTTTTTCACCTGGAGAATCGAGAATTGATGAGCAGATTTCACAAAAGGAGGGGAAGAAGATGAGTTCAGCTAATTTGATGGAGGCTAAAAATTTATCTCTAAGAGAAAAAATCAAGCCGATTCTTCCTCTGCTTTCTCCTGACAGTGGATACAGTAAAGCGCCCAGGGAACGGCATTCAGTCTCTTTTTGTTAATCTGTTTATGACACATCTGGCAGGTTCCATAGGTGCATTCCTCGATTCTTCCCAGAGCTTCGTCGATTTTAGAGAGCTGTTTCCGTTCTGTAGTTGATAGATTGAGAAGGAACTCTTTGGTGTAAGCTGTTTCGGCTTTATCGCCAGCATCCTGGACAACGTCTGGTTCTACTTCTTTGGATTGATTGAGGACTTCGTTCAGTGTTTCGACGATTTCTGCTTTCTTGGTCAGAAGCTTCTTTTTGTAACGTTCTTTTTCTTGTTTTCTCAATCTATACCCCCTTACTTGGCGTAATGGCGTCCTTTCAAAATAGTAAGTGACCTGTAAATTTGTTCTAACAGGAGAAGACGAATCATCTCATGAGAAAATGTCATTTTGGAGAGAGAAAGGAGACAATGGGCTTTCTTTAAAATTCTTTCCTCCAACCCGAGAAATCCGCCGACAACAAAAGTGATGACTCGGGAGGAACTCGAAGTCATTTTTTCTAAAAAACGGCTAAACTCATCAGAGTTCATTTCTTCTCCTTTATCAGTGAGGCAGATAATATAATCATCTCCAAGATGTTTTTCAAGCCCTTCAGTCTCAATTTTTTTTATTTTTTCCGAAAATTTCTCTTCAAGACCTCTGGCCTCCTTTGTCTCGATCACCGCGCATTTTTCCAATCTATTGATTTTCTGTATGTAAGACTTCTGCAAGCTTCTTATCTCGTGGTTCCGTGTCTTACCAGGCCAAAGTATCTTCAGTTTCATAAAAAAAGCCTTCCCTCCCATCGATGAAATTTCTATGTCTTCTTCAGAAAATTGACAATAAAATAATGATTATCATCTCAAATGTCAACTTTTTTTATAAATTTTTTAAGATAGACCCTCCTCTCTCTCCTATTCAATGAATCATCAGGGATTGAGAATGAAAAAGGATCCTAGTAATATATCTTAGGCGCATCCCCCCAAAGCTTTTCTAACGAATAATATTCTCTGGATCCTTCAGAAAATATATGAACGATGAAACTGCCGTAATCCATCAATATCCATTCTGCATGTTCCTTACCCTCAACACTCAAGGGATAGACATTATCCTTCTTCAATTCCTGTTCAATACTCTGGTAAATAGCTTTATTCTGTCTCGGTGAGTTTCCATGGGTTATGATGAAAAAATCAGTAAACGAGGATATCCTCCTTAGATCAAGGACCACAAGATCTTCCGCTTTCTTGGCTAGGCTAGACTTAACAGACAGCTTCACATCACGAGGCAGGCTCCGTTTGGAGAATGTTTTTGTCTCTATTTTAGCCATTGTTCATCCGATAAAGCTTATTCTTCTGAATATACTCCATGACAGCCTCTGGGACGGATCCTTTTATGGACTGGTCCTGTCTGATTTTTTTCCGGATTTCGGTCGAGGAAATATTCAAACTCTCCATCGGGAAGAGGAATATCTTATACGAGAGAAGCAGATCCTCCTTGATAACTTCGACATCTTTCACTTCGATGATTTTCTCCATGTATTCTTTGGGCAAGGTTCCCGAGGCCTCCTCGAGGCGATACCCAGGGCGGCTGACAATGATAAAATAACACTGTTCGAGCACTTTCTTGTACTCTCTCCAGGTATCTATTTCTATAAAAGCATCGATACCCAGGATGAAAAAGACCGTAGCTTCAGGGAAATTCTTCTTCATCTTTTTTAACGTGTAGATCGAGTAAGATTTCCCCTTGGCCTCTATCTCGATAGAGGAGGCGATAAACTGGGAGAATGAGGAAATAGCCAGTTCAATCATTTTTAGGCGGTGAAAGGGAGACGCGATGTCCACAGACTCTTTATGCGGAGGAATATAAGAAGGGATGAACAGAATCTTCTCTAAACGGAACTTTTTCAAAACCTCCTTAGCCACCTTCAAGTGCCCCGAATGGATGGGATTAAATGTCCCGCCTAAGATGCCGATTCTCTCCTTCATCCTCACGTCAGCCTGTTTTTCTTCGTAGGCCTAACCTCTCCACCATCGCTGAAACCAATTCCTTCAAGCCTATCTTTTTCAAGGCAGAAACGGCGAAAAAGGGCAATTTCTTACTTCGCGCCAGCCCTTTGACTATCTTCAATCTCTCATTGTCATCCTCGAGGAGGTCAATTTTATTCGCGACCAGGATTTGGCGTTTTCTGACCAATAGAGGATTGAAGGCCTCCAATTCTTTCATCACCGTCTCGAAATCATGGATGGGATTTCTTTGGTTATAAGGAGAGACATCGATAAGATGAACCAGAATTTTTGTGCGCTCCACGTGCTTCAGGAATTTTACTCCCAAACCATGCCCTAAATGAGCCCCCTCTATGAGTCCTGGTATATCGGCGATAACAAAACTCTTGAATTCATCCACATCCACCACACCCAGGTTGGGAATCAGTGTCGTGAATGGATAATCGGCGACGAGGGGCTTTGCCGCAGAGATCTTAGAGATCAAAGTGGACTTTCCGACATTCGGAAAACCGATGATACCAACATCGGCGATGAGCTTTAACTCCAGGACAAGAGTCTTTTCTTCTCCTGGCTGACCATCCTCTGCTTCTCTCGGGGCTTGATACGTTGGTGTGGCAAAGGACGCATTTCCTCTTCCTCCCTTTCCTCCTCGGGAAGCCACATATTCCTGCCCAGACTCAACAAAGTCAAAAAGAATTGTTTCTTTATTCTCCTCCCTGGCTATTGTCCCGACCGGGACCTTCAGGATGGCATCCTCTCCCTTTTTTCCCTGGCGATTTCCCCCCTGACCATGGGCGCCTCTTTTAGCTTTATTTATGGGATGGAATCGAAAGTAGGCGAGTGAATTGATGTTCGGATCAGAGATCAAATAAATGTTTCCCCCATCACCTCCCCGACCGCCGTCAGGTCCCCCTCGGGGAACTCCCCTTTCTCTGCGAAAGCTCACACACCCATTCCCTCCCTTTCCTGCACGGAGAATCACCTTGACTTGATCAACGAACATACTCAGCGGGGCTCGAATCTCCTCCTAGGAAGGGACGACAGAAACGAGTTTTCTCCCTTTTCCTCTGGATTCAAATCGGACAAATCCTGTGCTCTTGGCAAAAAGAGTATCGTCTTTCCCACGCCCAACGTTTATTCCGGGCTTAAACGGTGTGCCTCTTTGCCGGACAAGGATTGATCCGGCTGTGACAAATTGGCCTCCAGACCGCTTGACACCCAACCGCTTTGAATGACTGTCTCTCCCGTTCCTGGCGCTTCCAGCAGATTTTTTATGGGCCATCCTATTTCTCCTTTAACTTGGTCATTTTCTTTGGTTTCGAAGCCGCCTTACTGGCTTTCTCGTTGGGCGGTGGTTTGGTTGCTTCTCTTTTTTTCGTCCTTGGTTTGGTTTCCTTCTCGGCTGCTGGTTTTTTCTTTGCTTCAGACTTCTCTTTGACTTCCGGTTTTTTTGGCTTTTCTTTCCTGGGAACTGCTTTCTTCTTCATCTCTTTTTCTTCCACTTTGGGCTTTCGGGCTGGCACTTTCGCACTGGAGATGATCTCTTCAATCTTTACTCGTGTCAGCTCCTGTCGATGGCCTGTCTTCTTCTTGTATTGTTTTCTTCTTTTTTTCTTGAAGATGATAACCTTATCGTCCTTGAAATTCTCGATAACTTCAGCTTTCACCTGAGCCTTTTCAACCAAGGGGGTACCGATGAGAATCTTCTTCCCCTCCTGGATGAGCAGGATCTCATCAAAGACAACCTTCTGGCCCTCTTTAATGTCGAGTTTCTCCACTTGAAGGACATCTCCCTTCTGGACTCTGTACTGTTTTCCACCAGTTCTTATCACGGCGAACATCTTATTAACCTTTATTGGAATCTGAAATTTTCGGATTCTAAATTTAACATATGCCTATTTTTATGTCAATGTGCTCTATCGTCTCATTCCCTTCCTTGACAAAAATCATATTCTCGATTCTAATTAAAAAACAGTTTGGATGGGCGGTTAGCTCAGCGGTAGAGTACCGGTCTTACAAACCGGGGGTCACTGGTTCGAACCCAGTACCGCCCACCACCTTAACCCCTGATTTTTCAACACTTTTTCTTTTTTTCTTTTTAAGCCTGAGTCAATCAAACTGAGCCATTTTTAGCGATTTTGTCCA
>JABAOF010002615.1_pt1 | contig 11121 bp, 10 predicted proteins | sample 7062171 | NCBI WGS metagenome assembly JABAOF01 (sample SAMN14538628, study PRJNA623070) | marine sediment metagenome | biome: marine biome [ENVO:00000428]; feature: marine pelagic biome [ENVO:01000023]; material: deep marine sediment [ENVO:00002113] | place: India: Gulf of Khambhat ... | reverse complement strand
AGGATCTATTTTATAACCCAAACTTCAGGGAAAGGAGGTTGGTATGAGGATGGAGCTGCGGATGAAAATATATGAGGCTGTTTATCTTAGGTATCATGATGCCTGCCTTGACACCCTCACCTCGCTTCTCTATAATCTGAGCGAAGATAGCCAAAATAAGAAATGCAATCGATTGATTTTAAATCACACAGGCTGTCCTTCAGACATAAACTCAATAAAACACATTCCACGATTAAAGATTCAGAATAGGATAAAAATGAAAGAAAAGAGACTTAAAACCTTTATATTCATTCTTGGATTCTTCTTCATATTCTCGTTCTACGGTAAAAGCCAGGAAACTCCCTTTAAGCTCAAGGTCGTCTCTGAGCAAGCCAACATCCGACTCAAACCTGATATCGGGAGCATAATCATCCAACAGGTCCCTCAAGAAACAATCCTTGAGTCTCCAGGAAAAGAAGGGGAATGGTATAAGATCAAAATAGAGACGGATGAACCAGAGCTAGCCTTTGGATATGTTCATGAAAGCCTCGTTATAGTGATACGCGCTCCTCCAGAAAAAGAAGAGAAAGAGATTATAGAAGAGGTTGAGGAGCCAAAGAAACCGGAGGAGGAAGAAGAACCAGTCAAGCCCCAGATTCCACCGGTCATCCCTCCCACTCCTCCTCCTTCCTTCCAGCCTGTGCAATCTCCGTTCAGCCTTTCCTTTACTGGCGGTGGAAATTATGTCCACGGAGGAGATCTAAACAGCGGAGCAAAAGGTTTGGCCGATTTTTACAGTGATTCTCTTGCCCTTGAAGCAGAGGGCCAAGTGAGGCCTGCTCGCTTGAGCTACATCTATGGAGGAGAGTTGAGTTTTGCGTTTTTTCCAAATCTTTCTTTGGGCATAGGCATCGACTATTTTCTCGGAGAAAAGGAAAGTCGAGTAGACTTCCAGGGTGCTTCCACCACGGATGTCTACATCACCAAGCCTAAAATATGGGCCGTTCCTCTCAGGCTATTCCTCTCTTACTACCCTCTGCCTCGTTTTTATTTCAAAGCGGGAGTGGAGTATTATTTTGCCAAATGCGCCTATTTCTATCGCCACGAAAGAGAAGAATTCTGGGAAGAATGGAAGGGAGAGGCCAAAGCTCGAGATTTTGGTTTTACAGGAGGTTTCGGATTCGAATGGAGACTCGCCTCTCCTTTAAGCTTTATCTTTGAATTTATCGGCCGCTATGCCCGAATAAAAGGTTTTACAGGAACAGATAATTACAGAGACTCTGAAGAGCTAGAATCCACAGAGGAAGGCAAGCTCTACTTCTATAATAAACTAAGAATCATCGGTGAGAAAGGTTATCCCCACCTCCGGATTCATGGTAAAAAGCCCACAGCATATGTCTCCGATGTTATGGAAGCCGAAGTGAACTTTTCTGGCATAAGCCTGAAATTTGGCCTTAAGCTTAGATTCTAGTTTTCTTCAAAAGGGCTATCTGGTGGGCGTGGATAATCTTGAAGAGGGGATAAATCTTGATGACTCTTAATCCAGCTCGGCTCGCTTGCTTATGAAACTCTCTTTTTGAGAGCATGCTAATTCGCCTCTTGCTCTTTCTGATTCTTCTCCGCAATTTTCGTTGAAGAAGGTGAACAAGGGTCTTCTGATAATAAGAGAGAATCACCCATTTAGCCGAGATAACTGAAAACTCATGAAAAATGAGCTCACGCTCCTCTGGTCTCGGTACATGATGGAAAAAACGCATGGAAAGAATAATGTCGAATGTGCCTTTTTTAAAAGGCAGGCCTGCCTTTGCGTCCGCCACCACACCGGAATGAGGAGAATCAGACTCATTTCTCTCTTTGGCTCGTTTCACCATATGGAAAGAAATATCACCACTGACAAGATGAAATCCTCTCTTGAGAAGCAAATCGGAAAAACGACCATACCCGCTGGGAAGATCCAGGATGTTCGCTTCATCGCTGCCTATTTCATCTAAAATCTTTTTGAGAATCTTCCTTTCTCTCTGGTCAACTAACCTTTGGTCCCATGCCCGATATCTCTTTTTTTCGTAATCTTCAACTTCATTTTTCCCGAAGGGAATGTTCGGAGAACCTTCTCTGCTCATACGTTTTTACTATCGTGCTTCACGATGATATTTTCGGACTTTTATTGAGGAAGACAAAAATTTCTACATAATCCTCAGAGCAATCACGACAACCATATTTTAATTCTGTGCATTCTGCATAAAAACTTTACTCAAAAAACACATATCTTGGACTGCTGTCAATTCTGACTTTACTGTCCGCTCTAGAGGCCTCCTCCTTCCCATCCCGACTCAAAACCTGTCTCACTTTTCTGGAGAATAGATACTCACAGGCCTCGCCTTTCGTCCAACAAACAGCAAAATCATCTTTGCCCTTGCGAAAAGCAAAAATTTCTGCCCGAAAATCGGGTATCTTATGAAGAAAAACACTCTCCTTCAGATGAGAAACCATGGTCTTCATAGCATAGAAACTGGCTCTTCTCCTCCATTCCTTTTCCCGGCTGTCGATGAGTCCGTAGCCTGGGGCGACAAGCTGCCACCAGTAAATCCTTTCCACAAAACCGCTGGCAAGAGAGAGGATGTAGTAGCGAACAAGGTAATCGGCCTGCTCTTCTTCTGAAACGTTGGGTTTCCCTGAAGCAGGGGAATATTTTCCAGTCCCCTTCAAGGGCCAATTGACTTCCGTAATCCACAAATCATGCTCCTCTTTTGTGCTCCCATCCACGACAGCCTTGAGAAGAGCTATCTTTCTAGATGTATCCCAGCCAAATTGCTTAGATTCTGGAGCCCCCATCCTGTCCACATAAAGGAGCGAACTCACCCGATCAAAGGAAACAACATCCAGTATGGGTGGATAAAGATGAAATTCAAAATCAATAACCGCTGGGCCGACGAGCCTCACCGCATATTTCTCCGCCAATGCAACCGAAGGACGTGCCAGCATCAGATATTCTTGGTAATCCCAGACCCCCCATTTTGTCCGATTCCAAGCATGGCCTATCTCAAAATAAGCACAAAACGGCTTTAACCGAGAAAAAACCTCCTCCATGAAATGCACCCAGCGGGAGGGATGAAGAACATCCTCCCTATTCTGGAGCAAAGCAGCGGTGATTTCTATGCCTTGAGCATGAAGAAGCCTTATGAAATTCTCGAAGCGGGCAAGATTCTCACTCTCCCAGGAAGGAATTCTGACCAGTGTCTTGGTTATATCTGTCTCTTTTAAAAGCTCCACCACTTCCTCATCTCTTCCTTCAGATGGAGAAACTGAGAGGGCGAAGGGATGATCAATTTGAACTTTTTCCTTAAACATTTTTTTCCGGTAGGATCGGTATTTGGATAAGATAGGACCAGCCTTTCGGATATTGGAAATAAAAAGGCTCCAATAAGTTCCTGAATGTTGGAGATGATGTTTGAAGCGCTCCTTGCGGGGAGCGACATTATGAGGCTGGTCAGCATAAGGGTTCCATTCGAAGAGAAAACTCATTTCACTGAATCCCCAATTTCTGGCTTACTTGTTTCAGCCGAAGCTTCTTTTTCAATTCCACATAGGCTGAATAAGTTTTCTTGTTTATCTTATACCATAACAAAAGAGGCTTTTTAATCCGCAGAACTCCAAGGTATTGACACAAAAAAAAAGGCTGCATATTCACAGGAATGCCTAGACGAATAAGATTCTTTATCCTTGACAAAAGGCTGATGTTCCTTTTGAACCTGATGCGATTTGTGTCAACCAGAAAGAAATTGTATTTCCTCTCATTATCTTTCTCCACCAAGATGTTTCCATCGGAAAGATCCCGATGAAGAACGCCTTTTTGATGGCAGGAAAGGAGGTAAGGAGCGAGGGTAGAAAGGAGATTTCGAAGCTCCTCATAAGGAAGGTTTCTAAAAAGGGATCGTATTTCTTCAATGCCTGTGATTCTCTCGCTTAAATAATAGCTCCTATCAAGAGCCAGATTCCTTCTCTTCTCCAAGTAGGCTGCAGGAAAAGGCGTCCCAATTCCCCTTTCCAGAAGAGCGTTTGCCCCATGCCACGCTCTCCGCGCCTTCCCTCCAAAAAAGACACTCTTCAGCCTATTCACACCTCGGGGATGAAATTCTTTTATGACTATTTCGACCTTTTTCCCCTCCTTTTGGGGAAAGGAAAGCGCCCCTATACGGTTTCGTCCTCTATGGATAATCTGGCACTCGGGGCTGTAGAGAAGCTGTTCTAAATCTGAAACAGCATGAATGAAGTGAGGATGATTGTATTTCTGATGGATTCGTCCTTTATAGGAGCCAAGTGAAAAGGATTGACCAAATTCTTTCAAGTTTCTTCTCTCCTCGGTAGCGTCCCGAATTTTCTTTCTAAAATATCGATGAACCTTTGGCCTATGGCCTTGGGGGAAAAATGCTGACTCACCAGAAGATATCCGGTCTCAGACATTGTATCTCTTAACTCTGAATTTTCTCTGAGCTCCAGGATGGCCTGAGCAAGGGGGAGAGGTTCATTCGTCGGACAGAAAAACAGGTGCTCTCTGTGGAAAAAAAGTTCCTCAACAGCAGGCGTGCGTAGGGTAATAACAGGCTTTCTCATAGCCATGGCCTGGAATATCTTATGGGGAACCACGCGCCTCGTCTTTTCACTCTTGCCAAAGATACCTAAACAGATGTCCGCCTTGGCGATCTTTAAAGGGAGGATATCTTGTGGAAGCCAATTTTCAAAATGGATATTATCCAGCTTTAACTCGTTGGCCAGGGATTGAGCCATCGGCCATGTCTGTCCTGAACCAATTAAATGGAATCCTATGGATGGATCTTCATTTTTAATTATTTCTGCCGCATGTACGATCGTCTCTACCCCATGGAGAGGAAGAAAAGAGCCGAAGAAAAGGACATTAAAGCGATTCTTTTTCTTCTCCAATCTTTCTTTTAAATCAGGCTTGAAGATATCATCATCAAAACCGACAGGCAAGACCTCCACTTTTTGGGAAGGAAGGCCGTATTTCTGGCAATAGTAATCTTTGTGGCTATGGGTATCGGCCAGTACAAGATCAGAGAAACGAAAAGCCCAGGAATCGATTTTAAAATTCCACCAGGCTTGCCAGGAATCGGGTGGCTTCCTTCTCCAATCCATGATCTTCGTCTCAAATCGAGCGGCCAGAGGATCGAATATGACTTTTTTTGCGGCAAGAAAAGAAATCATTCTGGCCAATGGAACGTCTTTCTGACAGAATTCAGGGACAAAAAAGAAATCATCCTTTACGACAGAACGACTCGAACGGATTAAAAGCAGAGGATAGCGGAGCCAAAATTTATGTTTCGGTTTAAGCCTACATTCGGATACTCCCACACCATTTTCCTTTAATCCTTTTCTAATTACAGTATTTCGTGGATAGGCGGGATCATAGCCGCCCAAAAAGCAAAGTCTCATTTTTGCCTAAAAATATCACCGCTATGTGTCCTCTGTCAATCTTCTTCAATGATTGACGGAAAAAGGAATTATAGTATATTATAGCCAGAAGGAGTGCAAAAATGGCTTTAGACCCACAGCTTCTTGAAATCCTAGCTTGCCCCTTATGTAAGAAAGATGTCAAGCTTACCGCTGATGAGAAAGGACTGAAGTGTGTCAAATGCCACCGGGTCTATCCCATAAAAGACGATATTCCGGTTATGTTGATCGATGAGGCAACCATTGAACCAGAAAGGGCAACAAAAGATTGATCCCTCCGCCATAAAAAAGATACTTCTGATCAGGCTGAGACGCATCGGCGACATCATCATGACCACGCCTGCTGTCTCTGCCCTGAGAGAAGGCTTCCCTCAAGCCCATCTTACCTATATTGTTGAAGAACCCTACTTAGAATTAGTCGCCGGAAATCCCAGTCTCGACGAAATTATTATCCTTCCCAAAGACCAAAACAAAAGAGATTTTCTGCGACTTATACGTCAAATTCGGAAAGCAAATTACGATGTTGTTCTTGACTTCCATGGGGGACCGCGTGCCTTTCTGATTATTTTATTCTCAAAGGCCAAGCTCAGGATAGGATATAAAATTAAATACAGAAACTTTATCTATGACATCATCCTGCCTCGAAGCGGAAAGAACGGCCCCATCCACAGCGTAGAAAACCATATAAACTTAGTCAAAGCGCTGGGAGTCCATATTAACGCCTCTCCTTCTCTTTCTCTCCCTCCAAGCACAGCAGATGATGTCAAAAGAGTGGGAAAATTCATACAACAACACAAGCTTGCTGATTTCAAAATTGTTGTTCTCCATATTAGTGCGGGTAACGAATTTCGGCATTGGGGGATTGAAAACCTTGTGGGGCTGGCCAAGCTCCTTTCTCAAAAGCCTGAAATTAGAATCGCTTTAATTGGAACAGAAGAAGACAGAGAAGCAGAGAATATCCTATTGAAAGAAAGCCAAGCGCCATTGACGTCGTTTGTTGGAAGGCTCAATTTAACAGAATTGAGAGAACTCATATCACTTTCCTCTCTGTTCGTAGGGCCAGATAGCGGGCCGATGCATATCGCTGCTTCAACTCCCACGCCTATTGTCGCTTATTTTGGCCCTACGCTGCCAGAGCATTTTTCCCCTTGGCAAGCCAAGGGTTTGGTGATCGAAAAGAAATTTGACTGCCGGCCTTGCAAACAAAAACGTTGTCTTTACAAAGACTTCAGATGTCTGAGGAATATCAAGCCAGAAGAGGTCTATCAGGCTTGTCTCCGCTTTATTTAATTATAAAATGGGAGCGATTCTCATTTTTCCGCCTCCTCTTTTCTTTAAGGAGGAGTGATATAGCCGAAAACAAGGAGTGCTAAAAAAATAAATAACATGAAACGGAGCCATTTTTTTCCACCGATGCAAAGACTTTGTTTTGCCGATATCCATGAAAAATTGACCCTGCCTCTATCATTAAGCATACTCATTGCTCTTTATCTCCTATTTTCAATGGTCTCTATTAGCTTGAGTCAGATTTTTCTTTCTCTATCCTTGCTTTGTTGGCTTATCCTTCTCCTTATGAAGAAACAAAAGCCCGCTTTCCCTTCCTTCTTCTGGCCTTTGCTGGTCTATAGCTTTTTATCGCTGATATCCTCCTTTTTCTCTGTCAATCCAGAGATGAGTTTAAAAGACTGCAGAGAACTTCTTCTTTTCCTCATCGTTCCCATAGTCTATATGGGGTTTTGGAAAAAACAGATCTTGTTTAGAGCAAATTTGGCCCTTTTAGCTTCAGCCTACCTTAGTCTTATTTATTCCTTTTATTATTTTGTCTTTCTAGCCTATCCTGGAGAGAGGATCACTGGCTTCATGGGACACTACATGACCCAGGCTGGATTGCTGCTTCTTTTCAGCTGTATGGCTTTGAGCATGCTTTTCTTCTCTCGAGACAAAATCAGGTTCTTCTGGGGAACAGGTTTTCTCCTATCGCTTTTCGCCTTGACCCTAACATTAACAAGAAGCGCTTGGATAGGAATCATCGTAGCTGGCTGTGTTATTTTGTACCTCTACAAGCCTAAAACTTTGATCATCATTCCGCTGGCGCTGGCCATCTTTTTTATCCTGAGTCCACAACATATAAAAAAAAGAGCCTTGAGCACGATAAGCCTGGAGACAGAGTCGAATAAATATAGGATCGAATACATCAAGGCGGGGATAAATATAATAAGAGATTACCCTGTCTTTGGTACAGGACCGGACACAGTAGATTTAGTATTTCAGAATCCAAAATACGGACTCTCTGAAGCAGCGAAAAAAAACGTCCACCTCCATAACAACGTCATCCAGATCGCCGCCGAAAGAGGAATCCCTACCCTTCTTGCCTGGCTGACATTCATGGTCTGGACATTCATGTCTCTATTGAAATTAAGGAGAAGAAAAGATCCTCTTCTTTACCCTTTTACGTCAGCCGCATTGGCCGCCATCTTGGGCTTGGCAACGGCCGGCCTATTCGAGTATAACTTTGCTGATTCAGAAATCACGACTCTGTTTCTCTACATGATGACCTTGCCTTTCGCCTTAGACCACATCCAGAAAAAAGAAAGAAAAAAGATATAAGATGAAGAAGTCAACCAAGAAAATATTTCTGTTCTCTTTCTTGTTTATCTTCGGTCTCTACGTTCTCTGGCTTGGTTTTAATATCTTAAGATTTAAAACATACAAAGGCTATTCCCAAGAGGATTCTCTCGAAGTTGAGGGAGTCTATCATATTCACAGCCTCTTTTCTGATGGACGAAAAAGCATAGAGGAAATTGCCAAGCTGGCCGCTCAAGCTTCGCTTGATTTCATCATTCTCACTGACCATGGCAGTCCTAATTACGAGTCCCTGGCGGCTCAAGGCAGAAAAGAAGGCGTGGTTGTGTTGGCCGGTTCTGAACTCTCTGTCAACCGTCATCTCGTCGGCTTAGGATTTAAGACACCCAATCATCCTTTTCCCCAGAATGCCGAAGAGGCTGTCTTTAAGATAAACTCGCTGGGAGGATTTTCTATCATTTCTCACCCTTATTCAAAAGCGCATTGGAGCTGGGGGGAATTTATTGATTACACAGGGATTGATCTGATGAATGGGGATACCATGTTGAAACTCAACTTTCTATCCTCTATACCCTATCTTCCTGCCCTTCTTATCAAGCCCGAATACACATTGATCAAGATGCTCGACAATCCACAGAGAAACCTTAAAAAATGGGATGAACTCAACCGGATCCATCCGATCTATGGCTTTTTCAGCTCCGACGCCCACCTCCTTTACCGCCCTCTGTTCTCTCTTTTCCGCCTTCATCTCTTACTTCGTAAACCGCTAGCAACTGATTTCAGTGTCGCACAGAATCAAATCTTCGCGGCCTTAGGAGAAGGCCGATTTTATAATGCTATCGAAGCTGCAGCGCTAGCAAAAGGGTTCCGGTTCTGGGGAGAACAGGGAGAAAAAAAGATTCTCATGGGCTCTGTGGCTGAACTGACTTCTGCGTTTAAACTTCATGTCAAGGCTCCTTTTCCCCTCAGAAAAGAAATTCATCTTGTTCGGGATGGTAAAATAATACTTCGCTCTCAAAAAGAGGATCTCTTTTATTCAGCCCATGATGTCGGCACATACCGGGTAGAAATTTATCTTAAAGAGAGGTCCCCTTTAGGAAAGGATATCCCCTGGATCGTTTCTAACCCGATATTTTTAAAGGAGAATAAACAATGAGATCTATCGACATAGAAAGAATGCAAACAATCGTCCAAGATTTTAAGAAAAAAAGAGTAATGGTCTTGGGCGACCTGATGATGGACAAATACATATGGGGAAATGTCTCCCGCATCTCACCCGAAGCCCCTGTCCCAGTTGTTGAAGTCAAGAAAGATACGCTCTGTCTTGGAGGAGCAGGAAATGTGGGCCATAATTTGGAAACACTCGGCGCTTTCCCTCTGTCTGTGGGTGTAGTTGGCAGTGATAAGGAAGGGGAATGGATAAAAAAGAATGTAGCAGAAAGCCGCGGGATATTTGTCGATAAGCAAAGACCAACCATCGTCAAGACACGAATCATTGCTCACCATCAGCAGGTGGTTAGGGTCGATTGGGAAAAGAAGAGTGCCATCTCGAAACGGCTGGAAAATCAGATATTCCAATATATCCAGGAAGAAAAATACGATGGCATCCTTATCTCTGATTATAATAAGGGGATTCTCACCAAATCCTTGATGAATAAAGTTCTCCCCTTTGCCCAAGAGAAAAAAATGCCAGTTTTTGTCGATCCCAAGATAGACAATTTTTTTCTCTTCTCACCTGTCACTCTTATCACTCCCAACAATCATGAGGCAGAAAAAATTGTCCATCATGTCTGCGACACAGATTCTCAAGTGGAAGAAGCCGGGAAGAAAATACTCGCCCGAATCTCTGCCCGTTATCTCATCCTCAAGAGAGGTGAAAAAGGGATGACAGTGTTTGAAAAAGGGAAAAAAGCTTATCACATCCCGACCATGGCCAGAGAAGTCTACGATGTTACCGGCGCGGGCGATACAGTGATTGCCGTGGCCACCCTCGCCCTTCTCTCAGGAGCCTCGATTCGCCAAGCGGCTCAACTAGCCAATACTGCGGCGGGAATCGTGGTCGGAAAATTAGGAACTGCCACCCTTACATCTGATGAATTGATTAGTGGGATCAGGCTTTTATAGATCTTTCTATGTCCAAATAAAAGTCATGTGATAAGCTGTCAAGGAAATCTCTAACTAAAGCCTCTTCCAAATTGAGCCTTTTCCTTAATAATCCTCTTATTCCCCCAATACGGATAAAAAACAAAAAAGGGAGACAGGGAACTTTTTCCCTAAAAAAAGTTTGCACCTTTCTGGGACGTCCCCTTTTATTGCTTTAATTGGTTAGAGAAAATTATTATAATTATGTGTTGGCTAAGAATGTGCGGTGTTGTCGGAATTTATGGAAATGAGGATGTCTTCAAAGACATCTACCAGGGATTACTGGCCATCCAGCATCGCGGTCAGGATTCTGCTGGCATCATCACCTATGACGGACGCTTTCATATCAAGAAGGGAAACGGGCTGGTAAGGGATATATTCACAGCCGACAATCTCCAGCGTTTAACAGGAAATATTGGCATCGGCCACACTCGCTATCCTACTATAGGGGGGGGAAGAGGAGAAGACGCCCAACCTTTTCTTGTCAACTCTCCTTTTGGGATTATCATGGCTCACAACGGAAATGTCATCAATTACGCCCAGCTCAAGAAAATCTTGTTCGACGAATACCATCGCCTTCTCAATTCTGATAACGATGTGGAAATCATTCTCAACATTTTTGCCCAAGAATTAGCAGAGCAGAAAGTCAAAACGCTCAAACCTCAAAATGTGTTTAAAGCCGTGGAAGGCGTTTTTAGAAAAGTCAAAGGAAGCTATTCCGTTGTTGCCTATATAGCTGAGAAAGGGATAGTCGCTTTTCGGGATCCTTACGGAATCAAACCTCTTGTTTACGGCAAGCGTGACGACGGAAATGTCCCATCTTACGCTTTTGCCTCGGAGAGTGTCTCTCTCAACATTATGAATTTCTCTGATATCAAAAGCATTGAGGCCGGCCAAGTTCTCTTTATCGACAAGGATCGACGCCTCTTTAAACGGAAAATTACGAAATGT
>JABAOF010006142.1_pt1 | contig 11122 bp, 12 predicted proteins | sample 7062171 | NCBI WGS metagenome assembly JABAOF01 (sample SAMN14538628, study PRJNA623070) | marine sediment metagenome | biome: marine biome [ENVO:00000428]; feature: marine pelagic biome [ENVO:01000023]; material: deep marine sediment [ENVO:00002113] | place: India: Gulf of Khambhat ... | reverse complement strand
ATATGGAGTAGTGGAATGCTGGGAATAGGAGGAAGTGTTTGCACAATCCTTGCCTTCCAATTGTTTGGAATGATTCTGGGAATTCCACTAACGATTTTGATGATTGTTGGCTTTTTCATCGTACTTCGTGCTTTCACAACTGGCAGATCGACCAAGTATTTCTTAACGAACAAAAGACTTCTTGAGACCAGACGCGGGGTAATAGTTGGGGAGATTCCTCTCAAGAAATTCCAAGATAGACCACTTGGTCAATTTCTAGTAAAGAGTGCAGCCTACACAAAGGATCATCAGCAAATCTACACCATAAGAATCACAGATCCCGTATCAGGGAATGCTCTTATGGAGCTGGGAGATTTAGATGAAAATTCGGTAAGAGCATTCGAAAGAATTGCACAAGTTGTCAAGTGTCGCTATTGTGGCTCGAAAAATTCAGCAAACAGCCTGAGATGTAGCCATTGTGGAGCACCATTGTGAATCAATAGGTTATGTCGATTCTAGACCATAGCCCAGAAAACCTAAACTCAGAACTTCGCCCTCTTTTTTTACAATCGTGCGCACACAAAGATTAGACTAGCAAAAGAATTATTGGCATACTGTCTGCCAGAAAATGGATAAGCACAGGACCAAGAATGTTTCTGGTCTGAGCTCTAACATAAGCTACTCCTAAAGCGATCGACCAAGGAAAAACATTCCCCGCCAAGAGAGCAACAGCCCAAGGAAGTGAAAACGAGTATACTGTTAGATAGGCTGGAAGATGATAAAGAGTGAACAACAGTGAGCTAATGATTATCGCAGGTAAGGCTCTAACGAGGTTTGAAGGATGTTCGAGCATAAGCCTGTCGAGCATGTATCCTCTAGCAAATGCTTCTTCAACAACTGCCACAGGGAAGAAAGAGTATATTATCATATAATAAAGATACCAAAGTGGGACCTGCGCATCGCTGGGACCAGAAGCCTGCGGAAACGAGACGGGACCGAGGAAATAACTGAACACCACTAGCAACAGGTAGATAACGAGAAAAAATGGAATCAAAGCGAAGGTCCAAATAACGCTCTTAACAGAACCTTCTCTCTTTAACCCTAGGCTGGCAAAGATTTCCTTCAGAGATCGCTTCTTCTCCCAAAAAGCCAAAAAAATGACGAGAAAAACGATAACTAACCCCCAGGGTAATGCCGCATTGATCAATAAACTCACGATAAGCGCCATCGTAATATCATGCGGCAATGGTCCGCTCGATGAACTTCTAAATAGCATTGGCATAGCAAAACACAAGGTTACGAAGAGCCAAACAATAAACGGTCCCTTTGTTTCTCCCCACTTCTTTGATAACATGCACACTATCCATACCGCCAAATTGCATAAAGCCTCTTTTAGTTTTTGGCTTTACCCCAAACAACCCAAAACTAGCTGCCGAGAATATTCTTTAACATCAGAGTGAAGTTGTCGAATTTTGGCTGAAAATTCGCCGAGAATTTAAGCCAGGATCTAAACGAAGGTCTGAAGCTAACCCCCTGCACTTTTTGGCAAACCCCCTATACGCGTGTATTCTGTTCTGTCTCCAATGGCCCGTCATACTTCTGCGTTGGTTCTTGTAGAAATCTTGTTTGAGGTAGCTGGCTCGAATTCTCTGTATGTGTCTCTGTGTGTTTTGCGGTTTTCGCGCGAACTATGGTTATAGAAATATAAGACCGAAATCGGTGTCACTAACGGGGTGTGATTGGATTGATGTTCGGAGTCCATTGACTCTCGTACCCGGCAAGTTGTCTGAAGTTGTGCAACTTCGTAGGCAAGGGAAGATAGTACATCCAGAAGGCAGAAAAATTATCGAGGAGTACGTTTGGGGCCTTAAGTTTCTGGTAGTAATAGTTGAGTCAGATGATCTGGGAAAAGCGATGGATTTTGCTGAACAGTTTTCTAGGTACACTACGGAACTAGAAGTTGGGGCCGTCACAACACTCAAGGACTTAGCCCACATGTGAGTTCTAAGCGCGCGCATGATTCTATTTCTTAGGTCTCTTAGGTCGTTCTGGATGAGGGCGTTCTGGAAAGGGTCCCAATGGAAATGGTCGATTCTGACATAAGGGGCAAGCATGTTCCAGAATCTTGTATGGATCAGGACGCTCAACAGCTTCTTTCAAGACTTCATAGACACTGCACTCTATCTCTGGATTGAACATACACTTCATTCTTGGCACTCATAGTCGCTATTCAAAAGGTTCAGTTAATATATCTTGTGCGATAGCAGCTCTAGAGATGCTGCTTTCAAAGAGGAAAACACCTACAGAACGGAGGGAAGCTCCCCGGAACAAGATCTTATCTATCTCCTATGTTTTCAAGTTCCTTTATTACCTGTTCTCTTGTCTTGCCTTCTTTTATCTTCTTGTGTATGTGCCATTCACAGAACATAGCGAACACCGAAGCATGCCGGTTTCCAGAGGATGTTATTTATGGAGAATTGACAACTGTTCTTGCTGAAATGACTATCGAGATTCCTGAGATTCCAGAATTACGTGGTCAAAAGGCAATCAGTGCTCTTTACAACGCCATAGCTGAACTTGAGGAACAAAGAGGAAACCAGTTGACCGAGAAACAGGCCAGAGCTCTGATTAAGATCGCGAAGGGAATGATCTCTTCCATTCAAGTGGAAAGAGAAAGAGCCAAGCCCAAGAAACGGATAGGCTGGCTACCCTTCTCGAAGACTAAAGCTCCAAGGGACAAATCCCTATGAAGCTGACAACCCAATCTGAAAGAACTCTTGCCTTCATACTGGTCATAATCGGCGTCATAGCAATTACATTTAGTGTATTCCAAGCATTTCTCTGTGAGAAAGAACTTGCACTTTTCGGAGAAGCTCTGAGAGAAAAGGGTTTGACGGAATTCGAGGCTTTAAGCCACAATCTGATGTGGATTATTACGGTGTTGGCAGAACTTGTAGGCGGTTTCTTCTTAGCGTCAATAGGAATGAAAATCATCAAAAAATAACGTAGACATAGAAGCTGCGTGGCACAAGAAACCGTCAACTTCCGATCTCTATTTTTTGTTGACAAAGCTCTCATTATTGTTGCGTTTTCTGCAAACAGCATGGTCCCGGGCTTTGAGAGTTATTCGAACGAAAAAGAAGAATACCAGACTGTATGTGAACCTAACCCGCGCACCAGAAGAGGTACCGAAAACGAAAAAAACAAGAACTAATAGAGCGATTTCAGATCGAAAAAACAGCTCGGCATTATTCTTCGTCTGGGTCTGATCCAGAACTCCAAGTTCTTCTTTCCAAATCAAGCTATACAAATAGAAGATAAAGGTCCTGAGCGCTCGCACTTAACTCCAAGCTTCGGCCGTAATCGTCCAGTTGCAATCTATGGCAGAAATTTCAAGATAGAAATCTCCGCTGTCCACGGGGGTGTAGCGCGGATCAATTTCATATACGTCTCCGCAAGATTCTCCAGTCTGGAGAGTCTGGGGAGTGTAGCTGAAACCGCCGAAATAACTTTGAGGATCGCTCTCATTCGCATCTCCAGTATAGATAGCAACTGCAATGTGGGCGAAATCCCTGAATCCTTTCCGTGTCATGTTATAATAGATTCGCCATGTGCCTGAAGGAACGAAGAATGGGTTAGTTCGAATCTCTACTCCTTCATCACCCGAAAAGGTTGCTATTATTCGCCAATTTCTGAGAAAGAAGCCCTGCAAAGCAACGAAGCTCAAAATTGAAAAAGCAACGATTGATCCGACGATGAGAAGATAAACTTTTCGCACGATAAACTCTAATACTTGCTTCCTTTTAAGAGTTTCTCTTAGTCATTTTGTTCTAATTGATATAGAATTCGATGCAAATGTGACGATATGCTGGAAGACCTATCAAAATTCAGAGAAGTGAGTGAAGCGCTCTCGTAGCAGACTGCATGGGCTTGCTAGATCGTATGGATATTTGACAATTTCTCAAATAGTTCTACGGTTTTCTTGTCAACGCTTGTAGCACGAGCTATGTCGGTCACGGTAACTAGACCCACCAATCGGCTTCCTTTTACTATAGGTAGTTTCTTAACTTTGTTTTCAAACATTAGTCTAGTGGCGTCGTCAAGGCCCATGTCTGGGTCTCCAACTATGACCCCACTCGTCATTATTTCTGAAACCATCGTTTCTTTCGGATTCTTGCATTTTTCTAAAACTCTTTCAAGCAGGTCTCTCTCAGTCAAAATTCCATAAATCCGGTCGTCGTATGTGGTCACCAAGCAGCCTATTCTATTCTCATTCATGAGTCTTACGGCGTCATGGGCTGAGTCATCTGCTTGCACAGTCACAACGTCTCTAACCATCAATCTCTTGATTTTCACGGCTAATCGAATTTACGCTATTTGAATGTAACTAAATAGATTACGAAGTTCATCTACTGTTTCTGTATATATGTCGCAACGCTAACATGTATCGCATGAGATTGAAAGCTCCTAGGCGCTTCCTTCAGGTTACATATTCAAAGCCAGCATCCCACTAAGCGCAGGGTTTACTACTGATGTTTTTTCGAAGCATTCCTCAGTCTATTTATCATACATTTTATAATTGAAGCTGATCTCATGAACTGCTTCTTAGCTTCAGAGCTCAACTTGAGTTCCAGAATTCTCTCAACACCGTTTTTGCCAAGAATGACGGGCACACCAATGGAAATATCCGAAAATCCATATTCACCCTTCAGCAAAGTGGAAACGCTCATCACCCTGTTTCTCCCCCTCAAAACAGCGTCGACGATGATAGCTATAACGACTGCTGGTGCATATTTTGTGGTCCCTTTTAGTTTTATAACATCAGCACCAGAAGTTTTTGTGAGGTTCACTATCTTCTCGATCTGCTCTTTTTCAAGCAAATCCTTTATCGGTATTCCGGAGACAGTAGCATAATCGACCAGAGGCACCATGGAATCCCCATGCTCCCCAATGACCAAAGCACGGATGTCTTCTCTAGAAACACCTAGTTCAGTTGCTATGTAGGATCTGAAGCGCATAGTGTCGAGGATGTTCCCCATCCCAAAAACTCTGTTTCTCTCAAACCCTGATTCCTTGTAAGCTATGTAAGTCATAATGTCAACAGGGTTCGTCACAACCATGAGCTTGCATTGTGGAGCATATCTCACAACCTCCTTCACTACAGACTTCACTATCTTGGAATTCACACTCATAAGGTCAAAACGTGTCATTCCCGGTCTTCTTCCGGCACCGGCTACAACGACCACGACCTCTGAGCCTTCCATTTCGCTGAAACTGCTAGTTCCTTTAACTCTGCCATCAAACTCAATTGCCGGCGCGGCTTGCATCATATCCAGTGCCTCGCCTCTAGCCAAATCTTCAGCAATATCTATCAGAACGACATCGCTGATTCTAAACCTCAAAATGTTGAATGCTGAATCGCTCCCTACCTTTCCTGCACCTATTATCGAGATCATAGTCCTACGTGAGATCAAATCGGTTAAAATAACTTGCGCGCATGCAAACGGCTGACAATGTTAGATAGGTTCTGTTCTTTTTTGACGCGCGTATTTACTCTGCATACAATGTGTGTCACATAGACTTTATGTACAAGATAACCCTACATAGCGAAATGAGGGGAACTGCTTGAGTTCTGAGAAAGACCTGGGGAACACACCTTGCCAATTTGTGTCAAAAAAGAATCCGCAAGTCTGGGCGGACCCAACCATCGGAGGGAAATGAATTGCCAACAGCATTCGTGTTGGTGAACACCGATATGAAATCAGAGAACGCGGTTCTAAGAGCACTCAAAAAGATCGACGGCGTAAAAGAAGCCTACAACCTTTATGGAACCTACGACATTATAGCCAAGATCGAAGCAGAGAGAATGAGTGAACTTACAGAGATCGTGACTTGGCACATTCGCAAGATAGATGGCGTTCGATCAACACTGACCATGGTAGTAAGCGATGAAACAAGAACAGCATACACACCCACTGGCTGATGCAATACTTAGAAAGTAGAAGCAGCCAAAAAAGGTTTTTTTCGAGAGATGTCACCAGAACGCCGTGGGGTTCGAATCCCCCTGCGCCCTCGTGATACAAACCATCACGTAGCCGAGATAAGAATCTGATGCTGGCATTGGAAGCCATCTGGCAAGAACTTTTAAGGCATCCAATGAAACCCTCATAAGACGTCGAGGAGTTTGCGCTTTGGACATAGAGACAAAGATTGACCTGATAAGCAGACCGCCTACTGAGGAGATACTAACTCCGGTAGATCTGCGGCATCTGTTAGAGACCAATGAGCAGCCGATAGCCTACAATGGCTGGGAACCCTCAGGTTTTGTGCATCTGGGGACAGGCTTGATTTGCGCGTACAAGATGAAGGATCTGATAGAGGCTGGATTAAGGTTCAAGGCGTACCTATCAACTTGGCATGCATGGATAAATAACAAGCTAGGCGGAAATATTGAGCTGATAAGAAAGGCCGCCGACCATTTTAGACACTCTTGGATAGCTCTGGGAGTCCCAGAAACCAAGATAGAATTCGTCTACTCAGATCAACTCTACGATAACATTGACTACTGGGAAAAAACAATCCATGTCGCAAAGAATCTGACGATAGCCCGAGCGAGAAGAACACTTGAGATAGCAGGCAGAAAAGAGATTGAGGCAAACTACGTCTCAGATTTCATGTACACTCCGATGCAGGTTGCCGACATATTCCAGCTTGATGTGGCTGTTTGTCAACTCGGTATGGATCAAAGAAAGGCAAACGTTGTAGCAAGGGAACTCGGAGAGAGATTGGGTTTCTGGAAACCAGTGTGCGTTCACCACCACCTACTTCAAGGACTGTCAAGACCGTCTATCTGGCCGATTCCCAAAGGGAAAGAGAAAGAAGCTGTGGCATCTGCGAAGATGTCGAAAAGCAAACCTGAGACCTGCGTTTTCATTTACGATTCTCCCGATGACATAAGAGAAAAATTCCTGAAAGCCTTCTGCCCAGAGAAGGTGGTTGAATTCAACCCAATACTGGATATCTGTAAATACGTCATATTTAGGGAATTGAGGACGTTCGAAATAGAGAGATCTGCAAAGTTTGGCGGAAATATCGAGTTTGATGGTTTCGAAGAGTTGCTAGAAGCGTACAGAAAAGGAGACCTACACCCGCAAGATTTGAAAAAGGCGGTTGCTGACGAGATAATAAGAATACTAGAGCCTGTTAGAAGATATTTCGCCAGAAACACAGAAGCGAGAAAACGCTTAGAAGCGATTAAAAAAACCGAAATCACAAGATAAACGCATACCAAGTTGCAGAAAATGTCAAGCAAGCTGAAGGATATAAAAGAAAAAATTTTGCAGCTCTTGGAAAGACTCGCATCGGAGTCAGACAAGGGAACCCCAATTATCGTTGAAGGGCAAAACGATGTGGAAGCCTTACGAAAGTTAGCCATAAAAGGCGATGTGATCGCCGCTAAGGCTTCTGGCAGGTCTCTCCTCGATGTTCTCAGAGAAGTGCAAAAGCGAGGAATCCGAGAAGTCGTCCTTCTGATGGATTTCGACAGAAGAGGAAAGGAATGGACCAAGCGTCTGGCACAAAATCTCGAAAGAATGAGAATTAAGGCTAATTTACTCTTTTGGAATGAGCTTCTGAACCTTGTTGGGCACGATCTAAAGGACATCGAAGGCCTGCCAACTTATATGGAAACCTTGAGGAAGAAATGTGGAGATCAAAGTAGCAAAGTATAATAGGTGCAAACTAATTAGACTGAAACGCATTACCTGTTAGTGAGGTTAAAGTTTGATCGAGGTGAAGGTTAATGGGATCATCGCAAACAGTTACTGTAAAGTATGTTATACGCGCCGAATTCAAAGTGGAAGGGGTAGTTGAAAAGTCAGACGTCATCGGAGCGGTTTTTGGCCAAACAGAAGGGCTCTTTGGACCAGAACTTGATCTAAGAGAACTCCAGAGATCGGGCAGAGTGGGAAGAATCGAGATAGAGCTTAAATCGGAAAAGGACGAGACGACTGGAGTCATACTGATTCCGACAAGCCTAGACAGGGTCTCAGCAGCCATCTTGGCAGCAAGCATCGAGAGCATAGACAGAGTAGGACCATGCGCGGCCAAGATGTCTCTTGGCAAAATCGAGGACGTGCGGGAAGCGAGACGGAGGGCCATAATTCGGAGAGCCAAAGAGGTTCTCCACGAATGGACGATGGAAGCCGTGCCCGACACCGACCAAATATTCAAAGAAGTTTCAGAGACCTTAAGGATGGCCAGAGTCCAAAAATACGGACCTGAAGAGCTGACGGCTGGACCAGACATCGAAAGCGCGAAAGAAATAATAATAGTCGAAGGAAGAGCCGACGTAATAAATCTGCTGAAATACGGAATGCAGAACGTCATCGCCGTTGAAGGCGCCAAGATTCCAGAAGCCATCATAAAACTTTGCCGAGAAAAAGATGCTACCGCACTTCTCGACGGGGACCGCGGCGGAGACCTGATACTCAAGGAGCTAAAGCAGGTAGCCAACATAAAGTATATCGCCAGAGCTCCAAGAGGGAAAGAAGTGGAGGATCTGACCTCCAAAGAGGTGGAAACCGCCCTTCGAAATAGAATCCTCGTCAAGCAAGTCCGAGCAATGAAAAAGCGAAAGAAGATACTTCTTCCGAAGCGAATCGTAGAAACAACAAAGGACCTAGGAGGAACTTTAGAGGCGGTATTACTGAACAAAGAAATGGCGCCGATTGAGCGGCTTGCGGTCAGCGAACTCGCTGAAAAACTGAAGGATGTCAAGGATGTGGACACAGTGGTTTTTGACGGCGTGATAACACAGAGGCTCGTAGATGTTGCGAACGGAAAGGGCATCAAGTACTTGGTGGCGGCCCGCGTCTCAGATAAGATAAAACAGCCGTATGGCATGCATCTCCTGACATTCAAGGATGTAAAAACCTAGTCCTTAATGAAATCGACAAGGGTCTTAGGCTTCTCACAAAGCAATAATGCATCCTCGGCTATCCCGATCGATCGATGTTCGAGTTTGCTTCAAAATCTATATACATGATGTTGAATTCGCGCGCAAGTTGGTTGAAGAGTGAGAAGGATGGGTTTGAAGGAAGATTTAAGGGAGTTGTCAATGCGCCTTGGGGCCGACCTTTTCGGAGTTACATCTGCTGACTCCCTAAATGATGCTCCATTAGGGCATCGACCTACGGACATCCTACCAAATGCGAAGTCGATTATCGTTCTTGGGATGAAGATGCTTGACGCTCAGACGGATGTCCTCCCAACCGATGGAGATTATTTCGGAGCATCTCCACGGCAGAAGATGTTCAAGGAGCATAATACCTTCATTTCACAGGAGCTTGACAGAGTGGGATATGCTGTAGCGAGGGTTCTAGAGAAAAAGGGTTTTAAAGGTATCATCAGATGGCTTCTGCAGGAGGAACGGATGAACGTTATCTTATAGGCCTGCTATCTCTAAAGCACTTGGCTGTTCAGGCTGGTCTTGGAGTTTTTGGTCATAACAGCTTGCTCATAACCCCTCAATACGGTCCTAGAGCTCGATTGACCGCTATAGTAACCGACGCAAAATTGCAACCTGATACGGCCTTAGACAAGAATTTTTGTGAAGATTGTGATAACCCTTGCGTATCCCTGTGTCCAGTGAAAGCCTTAAAGAAGCCGAGTCACGACACTCCGTATGAAATCAATAGGTTCGCATGTTGTCAATACCTAAACACTCGACCAACATGTAGTGTATGCTTAAAGGTGTGTCCGATAGGAAGCCAGCGCATTAGATAAGTGAGCAATTGGCTTCACCATAGGGATTTGAACCCAAACGCTTGCAGATGTGTATATGTACGTTGTGGAGAAGAGAAAAAGTTACAACATGCTGTGCAGCAAGATTTATGTAATATTCTCACTACAGTATAGATTGTGACTCATGTTTTTCTGGTCTGTCTTCTATGGGGAGGAGGCTCGAAGAACCTTGAGTCGCTGTGCGCTTGTGCGCGAACGCTTCAGCGTGTCTGAGTGCTGACTCGGCTCTCTACAGATGCCTCCTCTTCCATAGATGCTTATGGACTAATGTGCATGAGTTCAGGTCAAAGTGTGCGCATTTTAGGGAATGCATATAGGAGAGTAAGGGACTGTGCAGGAGCAATTCTATTTATATATCGTGTACCAACCAAGATGAAGCATCGCCATGAAGATTCTGAAAAGGCGGCTCAAAAAGGGCATCGTAAAGGTCGCACCAGAGAGGCTGGACGATCTCTGGCATCTATACAACATAATAGCAAAAGGTGATGAGGTACATGCGAGAACCACCAGAGAGAAAAAGATCGAAGAGCACTATGCCCGCCCTAAGAAGGGTAGGCGAGTCTCCATCTTTCTGGGCGTAAGGGTTCAGAAGGTTCTCTGGGATAGGACGCTAAACCGCCTAAGAATACATGGGATCGTCTGTAAGGCACCTGAAAAGCTGGATGTCACAGGCTCTCACCACAGCATAAACGTTACGCTAAACAAGCCCATAACTATCGTGAAAAGCAGATGGCTGAAGCATCAGATCGATCGATTAAAAAGAGCGAGCGAGGCTAAAGTTACGCCTCTCATAGTCACAGCAATAGACGACGAGGAATACTGTGTGGCTGTCCTGAGACAGTATGGCATCGACGTCAGAGCTGAGGAGAAGACTAGGCTCCCAGGAAAGTTGGAGGCGGAAAAAAGGGACAAGGCAGCTCGGGAGTTCTTCAAGAATGTTCTGAAAGCTCTGAAGGAGGTGTGGATGAGGCTTCACAACCCCATAGTCATCATAGGACCGGGATTCGTCAAGAACGATTTCGTCAAATACATAAACAGCGCGGCATCAGACGTTGCAAACGCAATCATCGACGTGAAAGGTGTCAACAGCGCTGGTTTGGCGGGAATACAGGAAGCCCTGCGCTCCGGAGTCTTCACCAAGGCAATGAAACATGTGCGAATTGCGGAAGAAACGAGAGTCATGGAGGAGATTCTCACAAGGCTGGGAAAGTCTAGACTGGACGTGACATACGGACTAGGCGAGGTAAAGAAGGCGAGCGCCTTTGGTGCTGTTGAGCGGCTCCTTTTGGCCGATGTCGTGATAAGGGAGGCGTCCAACGAGGAGAGGATAGCGTTGGAG
>JABAOF010007789.1_pt2 | contig 11123 bp, 12 predicted proteins | sample 7062171 | NCBI WGS metagenome assembly JABAOF01 (sample SAMN14538628, study PRJNA623070) | marine sediment metagenome | biome: marine biome [ENVO:00000428]; feature: marine pelagic biome [ENVO:01000023]; material: deep marine sediment [ENVO:00002113] | place: India: Gulf of Khambhat ... | reverse complement strand
AGTCGAAGCCCTGGACGTAGAGCGGAAACTTGATTCTGCCCGTCAGGTCGTCCCGGGGAAGGACCACCACGTTGCGCAGAGCCAGCCCCAGCAGAGACGACTCCCCATCGAAGCTCGCGCCCGCGAGACCGCGGGCGACCTCGCCGTCCGCCGCGATGATGCTGCCGCTTCCCGCGCTGAAATCCCAGGACGCCACCACCGCCGCGCGAGCGCCCGACACTCGGCGCGCCCGCTCGCACACGCCCGCGGCGAGACCCTGCAGGTCGAGCTCGCGGTCGAGATCCTGGATCGTGCCGTACAGCGCCCGGTACTTGGCCAGGTCGCTGAGCGCGCGCTCGGCCGCCCGCACGTCCCCCAACAGCCGACCCGCCAGGGTGCCGGCCAGCTCCAGCGCCCGCGCCGCATCGTTCCGCGGCAGCCCCGCAAACTCCAACGAGACGCACCCGACCCGAGCCCCATTGGGCTCGGTGACCGGCGCGGCCACCAGCCAGCCGCCGCGTCGGCCGAAGATGTCCTCCTGCGAGGCCCGAAGCGCGATCCCCTCACTGACCACCCAGCCCAGAGCGTGTCCGTGCAGTGGCACCTGAGGCGGAGCGACGTCGGCGTCGGGGGGAACGCTCAGCGCCACCGCCAGTCGGTCGCCCGGCGCGACCACCATCCAGAGGCTGGCCGACTCGGCCCCCAATGCCAGGCGCAACGACTCCAGCCAGGAACTCAGCTCGTGGGCGACGCCCTCCAACCCAAGCATCCCACCCCCACCGCCGTTCTAGGTCAGCCGGTTGATCCGCGTGGCGGCCGCGGCGGCCCCGTAACCGTTGTCGATGTTGACCACCGTCACTCCCGGCGCGCAACTGTTGAGCAGCCCGAGCAGAGCCGCCAGCCCGGCGAAGCTGGCGCCGTAGCCCACGCTGGTCGGGACCGCGACCACGGGGACCGAGACCAGGCCCCCCACCACAGAGCCCAGGGCGGCCTCCATCCCTGCCACGACGATGATCACGGCAGCCTCCGCCAGCTCGCCGCGCTCCGCCAGCAGACGGTGAATACCGGCCACGCCCACATCGTCCAGTCGACGCACGGGATTGCCCATCGCCCGGGCCGCCACCGCCGCCTCCTCGGCGACCGGCAGGTCCGAGGTGCCGGCGGTGACGACGAGAACGGACCCGCGCACCGCGATCTCGATCGGCTCGCTGGGAGGCAGATAAGCGGTCCGGGCCAGATCGTTGATCTCGATGCCGGGATGCTCGGCTTCCAGCCGCCGGCGGATCTCCTCATCGGCTCGCGTCGCCAGCAGACCGTCTCCGGCCGCGGCGAGACGCGCACAGATCGCGGCGACCTGCTCGGCGGTCTTTCCCGGGCAGTAGACCACCTCGGGATAGCCCTGCCGCACGGCGCGGTGATGATCGACTCGGGCGAACCCGAGGTCCTCGTAAGGCGCCTGGGCGAGTTGATCCAACACCGCTTGGATGGAAAGCTCGCCCCGCTGAAAGCGCGCCAGCAGGCTCTTCAAACGTTCCGGCCGCATAGACAAAGGATTCGAGGGGCGGGAGTGCTTGTACCGCGCGAATATACGCCAGGGAACGACGCAGTCAAACGCCGGGTCGAGGAGGCTCGCCTCGGTTCCCGGCCGTGCCCGCGGGTCGTGGCTCCCTGGCCCGGCGAGCTGGGGTTTTGACACCGCGAAGCCGGGGCGATATAGATACGCCGGATTCCAAATCCGTTTGAGCCTGGCGGCTCGTGGCCGGTCGAACCGCCGCTGCGCGCTGGGACTGGAGGCTAGAATGGAATTGCGTGAGTTTTTCAGCGAAGATGTCATCAATCTCGATCTTGGAGGGGAGAACAAAGACGAGATCTTGAAAGGTTTGATCGCGCTGCTGAAGTTGCCCGAGAAGTCGGAGGGAATCCTTTACAAGATGCTGAAGCGGCGCGAAAACCTCGGATCCACCGGGATAGGTAAAGGGATCGCCATCCCGCATTGTCGATCGCTCGTGGTCAGTCGGCTGCGCGTCGCCTTTGGTCGCCGTAGCGCCGGGATCGACTTCAAAGCGATCGACGACAAGCCGGTCTCGTTCTTCTTTCTCATCGTCGCCCCTCCTCTCGAAGTCTCGAACCAATATCTCCCCGTCCTGGGAAAGATCGCCCAACTCTGCCGCGAGCCGGATGTGCCGGTACGCTTGGCCGAAATCGAGACCCCCGAGCAGTTCCTCACCTTGCTCGATGAGAAGCAGGTTTGATGGGAGGATTCGTAGTATGCACCCTCAACTGGAAATCCTGCTGGAGCTACAGGACCTGAAGGCGCAACAGCGGGAGATGGAGGTGGCAGAGGAGGAGAGCAGCCTGGAGATCGAGCGAAAGGTGTTCCATGTTCGGCTCGAGGACGCCGTCGCTCAGCTGCAAACGAAGATCCAAGAGATGGAGGCCGCCCTCGAGGCCGAAGTCGCCAGCCGCTACCGACTGATCGCCGGGAAACGGGCCCGCGCCGTCGCCCCAGTCCTCAACGGGGTTTGCTACGGCTGCTTTATGGCGATGCCCACCTCGATGAGTAAGACGAACGAGCAACTGCGCTGGTGCGAGAACTGCGGCTGCTTCGTCTATTTCGTCGATTGAGGTCCCATCACGCTCAGCGCGTGACGATCATCTTGATGATGTCCTGGGACCGGCTCGTCACGATCTGGCAGAAGTAGATGCCCGACGAGACTTGCTGACCACCTCGGTCCGTCCCATCCCAGTACAGCAAATAGCGGCCGGGGGAATCGAACCTCAGCTCTTGGGCGGGCTGCCCGACGGCGCTGGGGTGATCGAGCGAGATGGGGATCGCGATGAGCTGGCGCAGCACGTTGTATATGCGCACCGTCACCACCACCGGTCTCCCGTCCTCGAACAGATCAGCGCCAAGAACGAACGGGATCCGCGTCTCGCGGCTGAAGGGATTCGGGTAATTCTGCTCCAGCTCCACACCGCGGACTTCGCTCTGGCGAGCTCCTTCAGGCGCCGCGGTGGTGTCGGTCTGTTGCGCGAAGACCCCGGGAATGCTCGGGACTCGCACCAGCAGAAGGACGAGGAGCACAGAGAACCTGTGCTTCATTCGCCCTCACGCCTCCTTGGATTTGTAGCCGTAGTCTCGGTCTTCCGCCTCCCGGCTTTGACTATCCACCCAGATCTAATTGTCCGCTACGTCACCATAGGACGTCATCGCCAAGATAGACCCTCCTCCTGGCGTGAGCAAGGATCAGCGTCCCGCCCCATCGACGGTCCGTAGCACCCGCCCCACACCGGTTCGGCGCGTCAGACCGAGGGCATCGAGGTGCTCCAGCAGGGGGATCAGGTACTTCCGGCTCACCGCCAGCGCCTTCCGTAACTCGGACGGCGTCGCGACCCGGCCCCCCTCCAGCGCCAGTCGAACCCTCCGCTTTACTTCTTCGACGGCTCGCACGTCGAAATAGATGTCCGGCGTCACCGCGACCAGCTCGCCTGCCTCGGCCAGGAATTTGAGGACCGGAAGCAGCACTTCGTTCTTTACGCCCAACTCTAGCGAAAGCTCTTTCACGGTTGGCGGACTCAACTCTTCATCATGTAAGCGCTTACGTAGTTCACTCTCAAGTTGTTTCTGACGCGCGGTCAGCCGGGGCACGTGGTCGGCCAGCGCCGCTAGGGAACCATCCACCCGAATCAGCTGTTCGTCTCGGAGGTCGGCGAGCACGGCGTTGATCAAGTCGGCCGGCCACCCCGCCCCGCTGCGTAGCGACTCGAGGCTCACGCCCCGGGCGCCCTCGTCGCGGGCGTGCCCCTCGGCGATAGCCTCTAGGAGGGCCACTCGCGCCGCCTCGAAGACGGCTTGCCCGAACCAGCGCCCGTTCAGTTCGCGGACGCCGCCGGCGGAGCCCAGCTCCTGGACCGCGGCCTGGACCTGCGCGGGTCGCTCGCCCAGGAGGACAGACAGTTCGGCCTCGCTGATGCCCTCGCGCCGCTCCTCCGCCAGCTTCAGCAGGCGGCCTGGCAGGTCGGGGCTCGCCAGCGACTCGAGACGCCCGGCAGGGCCGCGCGGGCGCCGCTCCGCCCAGGGGTCGAGGATCACGCCGCCGCCGATGGTGGTCACGGGTGAATAGAAGCGGAGGACGAAGCGGTCGCGGGCTCGAGCGACCACGGGCCGCTCCAGACGCAGCTGCACCGGTCCCCGCTCACCGGGCGGCAACGCCTGACCACCGTGCAGGACGACCCGAGCCATCGTCTCGGCGGTTCCCAGATGGAAGCGGACCCGTTGCCAGTGCTTGAGCGGGCGGGGGCAATCGGGCAGCAGAAAGAGCTCGGCTTCCAGGCAACGGCTGCTGCGCCACACGGGGTCGGTGGTGATCAGGTCGCCGCGGCCGATCTCCGATCGATCCACTCCGGTGAGCGCCAGGGCGGCACGCTGGCCGGCTCGGGCCGCCTGTGCCTCGCGGCCATGCACCTGAATACCGCGCAGGCGAACACGCCGGTCCCGCGGCATGATGCGGACCTCGGCGCCGGCCTCGATGCGACCGCCCCAGACCGTCCCCGTCACGACGGTCCCGACGCCGCGGACGCTGAACGAGCGATCCACCGGCAACCGAAACAGGTCGTCCTGATGACGGGCTTCGACCTGCCGCGCTGCCGCATACACGCTCGAGCGCAGCTCGTCGATGCCCTCAGCGGTGACGGTGGACACCTGGTGCGCGGGCCACCGGTCGCCCGAAAAGATTCGACCCAGCTCCTCGCCCACCGATTCCGTCACCAGCTCCTGCCACTCCGTGTCGACCAGGTCGCACTTGCTGATCGCCACCACGCCGTGCGCGACCCCGAGGAGCCGAGCGATCCAGAGGTGCTCCCGCGTCTGCGGCATCGGCCCTTCGTCGGCGGCCACCACCAGCAACAGCAGATCCATCCCGGTGGCCCCGGCGAGCATGTTCTTCACGAAGTCCTCGTGTCCGGGGACATCCACCACCGAGATCTCCAGATCGTCGGGGCCGGGCGGAAAGGGGGCGAACCCGAGGTCGATGGTGATGCCTCGCTGGCGCTCCTCCTCCCAGCGGTCGGTGTTGATGCCGGTCAGGGCCTCGACCAGAGCGGTCTTCCCATGGTCGACATGCCCGGCCGTCCCCAGGATGACCGACTTCATCCCAAACGCTCGTCGAGGAACCGGAAGGAATTGAGCGGACGTTCGTCGGCGAGGTGATAGGCGATGAAATCGCGCAGCAGGTGGCGCTGCAAGCGCGACGCGGCCAGCGTCTGCCCGTTCTCGCCTCGCCCGGAGATCAGCGCCGCCAGCTCGGCACGCGCCTGCGGCTTCAGCTCCAGAAGGTTTCGCAGCCGGCCCACACGCCGGCAGCGAGCGCAGACGATCGACCCGCCGGTCAAATCGAAGTGTGCCGTCTGCTCAGCGGCCGGGACGGTCCCGCAGCTCGAGCAGCAGTCGACGCTGGGGGCGAAGCCGAGCTGGGCGATCAAGCGCCACGCCTCCTCGAGAATCATCGCCTCCGCGTCGCCGCCGACCTCGAGCAACCGGTCCAAGCCGCGACCCAGCAGCCGAAAGAGCTCGCGATCGGGCGCCGACGGAGCGAAGCGAAGAATCAGCTCGGTGAGCAAGCCGGCGCCGGCGAAACGGACGAGCTCGCGGCCCAGCGCCTGGCGCTCGCGCCGTAGCTCAAACCCGGAGAGCGTGTGCAGCTCGCGCCCCTCCCTCGTGTAGAAGGTGGCGAGGCCGTCGGTGAAGGGCTCGAGCAGTCCGCCGAAGCGGCTCTTGGGCCGCCGCGCCCCCTTGGCGATAACCGAGCAGAGGCCGTGGTCGCGGGTGAGGAGGCGCAGGATCTTGCTGGTCTCGCTGTACTCGTAGGTCTTCAGGACGGTGGCCGGAGTCGTGACGAGCGCCATGATCGAAAGCTAGAGGCGGTCGCGCCCAGCAGCCAGGTCCCCCGGCCCGGCCGTTCCCCTCACGCCGTCAACGGCCGCCGGTCACCCGCGCCGGTCACCGGGCACGCCGCCAAACCAGGACGCCGCCCAATCCGGCGGCGGCCGCGACCACCAGAAGCACGGCCAGCCGCTCACGCCAGCCCGTGTGCGGGCGAATCAGACGCAGGCGCACGGCGGTGTCCGGCGGCAGATCGTGCGCCGTGTAGCGGCGGCTGGGACGCGAGGGGGTCCCTCCGTCACCGGCGACGGTGAGACCCGGTCCAGGCGCCGCGTCGACGGTCCCCCGATCCACGTCCAGCACCAGCTCGTTCACGGCCGGCAGCGCTCGCAGGATTAGCGTCTCGGCGTTGGGGGCAAGTCGATAGGTGAAGACGAGCCGGTAGTGCGGCGCCGGGGGCGCCCCCAGCAAGACGAGCCAGTTCTGATCGTAAACCACCCGGCTCGCTGACACATCACCCGCCAGCGGCAGGACGTCCTGTGCGCCCTCCGCAAGAACGGCGAGGGGGAGAGGCGCGGTGTCGCCGCTGGGGCGGGAGTCCTCGACGTCCAGCGCCTCGATCAGCCGATAGCCGCCGTCGGTTTCTCGGGCGACCCGCGCGTGTCGTCGGAGTATGCGGACGCCCTCGGCTGCCTGGCCTCGAGCTTCGCCCGCGCCGCTGGGCAAATTGAGGAGCGAGAGGAGCGACAGGCAAAACAAAAGCCGCCGCAGTCGTGTGCGGCGGCCTCGGCTCGCACCGATCGGTCCGCTCACGGATTGAAGCGGCCGAAATCCTCCGGGTTCAGATTGCGCAGATACTCTTTGAGCTGCTCGGCGTCCATCCCGGCGGTGTCCTCGGGGGACGCGGCGTCGGGAATCGCGCCCGGCTCGATGTCGGACGGTTGGATCTCGATCGAAGCCTGCTCAAGCAGATCGCTGTGCGCGTAGATGGGCGCCTTGACCCGAAGGGCGATAGCTATGCTGTCACTGGGCCGCGCGTCGATGGAAACGATCTTGCCGTCCTGTTGGATGATCAGTTCGGCGTGGTAGGTGTTGTCGACGACCTTGGTGATCAAAACTCGCTGCAGCTCGCTGCCCAGACCCTGGAGCATAGAGGTGAAGAGATCGTGGGTCAGCGGTCGCGAGAATTTCATCCCCGCCAGCTCCATGGCGATCGCGCTCGCTTCGCCGGGTCCGATCCAGATGGGGAGCACCCGTTCCCCTTCCATCTCCTGAAGGATCACCACCGGGGTGTTGGACGCTTTGTCGAGCCCGAGACTCGCGACTTTTACCTGGTTCATTTCATTCACGGTTCATCGACCGGCGGGGAGAGGTCTGACATCTCAAGATACCAAGCCCTGAACCGCTGTAAACCCCGCTTCGAGCCTCAAGTTCCGAGCTCCCAAGACGTCAGGTAGCGCTTCTGTTCCGCGCTGAGCGTGTCGATCGCCACGGCCATCGATTCCAGCTTGAGGCGCGCGATCTCGCGATCGATGGGATCGGGTGTGCGATGGACCGCCACGTCGAGTTCCTGCCCCTTGTCGACCAGATATTCGGCGGCCAGAGCCTGGTTGGCGAACGACATGTCCATCACCGCGGCCGGGTGTCCTTCAGCCGCCGCCAGATTGATCAGGCGCCCCTCGCCCAGCACGAAGATGCGCCGGCCATCGAGTCGATATTCCTGCACGAAGTCGCGGACGATCCGCGGCGGCCCGTCAGAGATCGCCGCCAACCGCTCCAGATCGATCTCGACGTTGAAGTGACCGGAGTTCGCGAGGACGGCGCCGTCCTTCATGGCACGGAAGTGCTCCTCGCGGATGACGCTGGTGTCGCCGGTCACCGTGACAAACACATCACCCACCTCGGCGGCCTCAGCCATCGGCATCACTTCGAAGCCGTCCATCACGGCCTCCAGCGCCTTGAGCGGCTCTACCTCGGTGATGATCACCCGGGCCCCGGCGCCGCGGGCCCGGGTGGCGACCCCGCGTCCGCACCAACCGTAGCCGGCCACCACCATGCGGCTTCCGGCCAGCAGGATGTTGGTGGCGCGCAGGATGCCGTCCAACGTCGACTGGCCCGTACCATAGCGGTTGTCGAACAGGTGCTTGGTGAGGCTGTCGTTCACCGCGATCACCGGAAACTGCAGCACCTTGTCGTTGGCCATGGCCCGCAGGCGGATGACGCCCGTCGTCGTCTCCTCGGTCGAGCCGATCACCGTCTCGACCAGGCTGCGTCGCTCCTTGGCCGACAGCGAGGCCGTCCAGCGCCGTACCGGCTCGGCCAGGTCATCGAAGCGCTCGAGCGCGATCATGTGGAGCGCGCCGACGAGGTCCGCGCCATCATCCATCGTGAGCGTCGGTCCGTGAGCCAGGGCGGCGCGGATGTGTTCGTAGTAGACGTCGTGCTCTTCGCCCTTGATGGCGAAGACCTTGATGCCGTGGTCCCTGACCAGATGTGCGGCGACGTCGTCCTGCGTGGAAAGCGGATTGGAGGCGCAGAGCGCGACGTCGGCGCCGCCCGCCTTCAACGTCACGGCCAGATTGGCGGTCTCGGTGGTGACATGAAGGCAAGCCGAGAGCTTCTGGCCCTGCAGCGGCCGCTCTTGGGCAAAGCGCTCGCGAATCAACCGCAAGACGGGCATCGCCCGCTCCGCCCATTCGACTCGAAGCTGCCCCTTGTCCGCCAGCTTGATGTCGTGGATGTCGTGGTCGGTCGTCTTTATCGACATGATCTACCTTGCCCGTCGCTTAATCGAGTTGCGATCTCAGGTCGTTCACCCGGTCACCGCGCTCCCATGAGAACCCGCCATCTGGATCGGGCTCGCGACCGAAGTGCCCGTAAGCGGCCGTCCGCTTGAACAGCGGACGCTGCAAGCCCAAGGCCTTGATGATGCCGCGGGGCGTCAGATCGAACACCTCACGCACGGCGGCCTCGAGCCGCTGATCGGGCACGCGGCCCGTCCCGCTCGTATCCACCAGAACCGAGACGGGGTCGGCCACGCCGATGGCGTAGGCCAGCTGCACTTCACAGGTGTCGGCCAGCTCGGCGGCCACGATGTTCTTGGCGATCCAGCGCGCGGCGTAGCTTGCCGAACGATCGACCTTTGTCGGGTCCTTGCCGCTGAAGGCGCCGCCACCGTGACGCCCCATGCCGCCGTACGTGTCGACGATGATCTTGCGCCCCGTGAGCCCCGCGTCACCCTGGGGACCGCCGGTGACGAAGCGGCCGGTCGGATTGATGTGGATCTGGGTCTTCTCGGGATCGTAGAGATCGGGCGGCATCACCGGCTTGATCACCAGGTCACGAATCGCGCCGTGGATCTTGCCGTTCTCCGTCTTCTCATCATGCTGCGCCGACACGACCACGGCCTGCACGCGAACCGGCCGGCTGCCCTCGTACTCGACCGTGACCTGAGATTTGCCATCGGGCCGCAGCCAGGAGGCTTCGCCGGACTTCCGGACTTCGGCCAGCCGCCGCGTCAGGCGATGGGCGAGAATGATCGGCAGCGGCATCAGCTCGGGGCTCTCGCGAGTCGCATACCCGAACATCATCCCCTGGTCACCGGCGCCGCCCGTGTCCACACCCATGGCGATGTCGCTGGACTGCTGATCGATCGAGGTGATGACCGCACACGTCTTGTAATCGAGACCGTAGCTCGCATCCACGTACCCGATCTCGCGAATCGTATCGCGGACGATCTGCGGAATATCGACATAGGTGTGGGTGGTGATCTCCCCGGCCACGAAGGCCAGACCGGTTGTGACCAGACACTCGGCGGCCACCCGACCGCCAGGATCTTCGCGAATGATCGCGTCGAGGATCGCATCGGAAATCTGGTCGGCGACCTTGTCCGGATGTCCCTCGGTTACGCTCTCGGATGTGAACAGGCGTTTTCTCGACAAAGCTCAGCCTCCTGGTAGATGCCGTCCCCTACCGCAGCCCCTGCACCGCTGGGCACATTCTCATGACTAAATTGAGCGAAACTACTTTCCTACTCGGTACGTGACAAGCCAGCATTGGAGTCGACGAGCGAAACGTCGACCACCTCGCTCAGAGCCTCGATCAGGCGCGCTCGGATCTCGCCACCCGTCTCGGCAACCAACAGCTCGTCCGCCAGCTGCCGGAGTCTCCGCAGGTCCAGCGCCCGAATCAGCTTCTTCTGCTCCAGGATGGCGCTGGGCGCGCAGCTCAGACCCCGCACCCCCAGAGTGATGAGTAGCGTCGCCCCCAGAGCATCGCTCGCCGCCTCACCGCAAACGCACAACGGTCGCTGCAGGGTTTCCGCCGCCGTAACCGCCTGGCGGATGTAGCGCAGCAACCCCGGGTGGTAGAGGTCGAAAAACGGCGAGAGTTGAGCGTTGCCACGATCGACGGCGAGCATGTACTGCGTGAGATCGTTAGTGCCGATGCTGAAGAAATCGACGTGTCGCCCCAACACTTCGGCGATGGCCACGGCGGCAGGCGTCTCCAGCATCGCGCCCACCAGGCAGTCGCCGCGTGCGACCCCATCCGCATCCAGCTCGCGCCCCGCCTGCGTCACCACCGCCCGTATCCGGCGCACCTCTTCCACCGTGTTCACCATCGGCACCAGGAGGCGGACCGGGCCGTGGGCGGCGGCCCGCAGGATCGCCCGTACCTGGCTGTGAAACAGCTCGGGGACCAGCTCGTAGATGCGCATGCCGCGCCAGCCGAGGAAAGGGTTTTCCTCGGTAATGGGCGGCAGAAACATGGGAAACTTGTCACCGCCCAGGTCGAAAGTGCGGATGGTCACCGGCCGCGGTGACATGATCTCGATGACGTCTCGAAAAGCCTCGTACTGCTCCTGTTCGTCGGGAGGGGCCGCCTTGCCCACCACCAGAAACTCGGTGCGGAAGAGGCCGATGCCGTCGGCGTTCGCGGCGGCCGCCGCCTCGGCATCGGAGGGCAGCTCCAGGTTGGCGTAGAGGCCGATTCGCGTTCCGTCACGCGTCGTCGGCTCGAGCTGTGACAGATGCTGAAGATCGCGCGCCGTTTCGCGCGCTTTCAGGTCGCGATCATGGAAGCGGGCTTTCTGCGCCTCCGACGGACCGATCACCACCTTGCCGCCGTATCCGTCCAGGATAATCTCCACCCCGGGCTCGATCCGCTGCGAAAGGTTGCCGAGTCCGACCACCGCCGGGATACGGAGGGAACGGGCCAGGATCGAGGCGTGGGCGGTCCGTGTCCCCGCATCCGTGGCCACACC
>JABAOF010010769.1_pt1 | contig 11131 bp, 12 predicted proteins | sample 7062171 | NCBI WGS metagenome assembly JABAOF01 (sample SAMN14538628, study PRJNA623070) | marine sediment metagenome | biome: marine biome [ENVO:00000428]; feature: marine pelagic biome [ENVO:01000023]; material: deep marine sediment [ENVO:00002113] | place: India: Gulf of Khambhat ... | reverse complement strand
GGTGTCATTACGAGGAACGAAGTGACGTGGCAATCTCATAAAAGAAAGAAATACATTTTCTCCTAAGAGATTGCGGCGTTTCGCTCGCAATGGCCTGAACATTTGTAAAATTGGGGACTGTCCCCAATTTTAAGATTTCACTTCAGGCAGGCTTGAAATCCCATTGTCACGCGCATCAGCCAGCATGATTTTCCGGAGCTCCTGGACAATATTTTCATCCATGGGTTTGTGGGGATTTTCCTTGAGAAGCCGCTCGACTTCTTCTGAGGCTCTGTCGGCTGTTGTTTTCTTCCCCAGAGAAACCCAGTAATCATAGGTGTCCCGGTCAACAATTTTCGGAAAAGTGTGTTCCTGCTTGTACCACTGTCGTGTGTGTGGCATCGAAAGAAACTGAGTTTCTGCGGTGTAGCCTTCAAAAAGATGTTTAGCTATGGGATCATCCCGCTGGGAGATACCTTCAATCAGCCGGTAAGCCATGCCGCAAATCTCATTATCCACAACCAGTTTTTCCAGGCTCTGGCAGCTTTCAAAGTTCATCATCCCAGGCCCGGAGATGACGTTGACACCGGATAGAGCAGCCAGGATAGCCCCGATTCCTGTTTCGAAGCCTGATTGAGAGTCACTAATCTTTGAGTCACTCAAGCCCATGTAGGCATGAGTCGGAAGATTCAAGAATTTTCCGATCTGCGTGTAGGCAGAATCGATCATCATCGTTTCGATGGCGCCCATGGGGGTGGTGCCTTTCCTCATATCAAAACTCGAAGGTGAACCTCCAAAAATCACAGGAGATTCCTTTTTGGCTAATTGACAGATCACCAGTCCGGAGAGATTCTCTGCCATATGCTGGACAAGAGTCCCGGTGATAGTCACCGGTGAAGTAGCACCGGTCATCCCCATGGAAATAAGCTCGGAAGGGATGCCGGCCCGTGCACTATCAATCAGGCTTTGAGTGGTAAGATTGCTCCATTTTAGAGGAGGGGAGGGGCAGGCGTCAAAAATGGCCAGGGGTTTTTCTCTCAGATTTTGTTCGCTTCCCCTGATCGCCACGAGCATATCATACATGGGCTTGAATCCTTCAACACGAAACGTTCCTGTGACCACCGGTTTGGCGCAATACTGAAGTCCCAGGAACAATCTGTAGCTGTCTGAGATCAGATCCGGAACGTCACTGCTCACGATTCCTGTGCTCTGGAAATGAATGTGATCCATATAATCCGTGAGGCGGAGGAATTTGACCAAGTCCTCACTCACTGGTTTGCGCTCTTCCTGAGTTTCATGGTCAAGGATTGTGATGGCAGTCGAACCGGGATCAAAATGAACATGGTTCTCTCCCACGATGAATTCTTTTTCGCCTGTTCTGTCATAGAGTTTGATTATCGAAGGAGTTGAAGAGAGGGAATCTTCTATGAGTTTGGATGTGATGTGGACCCTCTGGGTCGAATCATCGACTTTCATCCCGGCGTCTTTCAAAAGCGTCAATGCCTCCTGGTTCTCGACAAAGACACCCTGTTTCTCCAATATCTCATACGCCTCATCCAGTATTTTCAGGATGAGTTCTTTACTTAAAAATTCTAACTTGGGCCTAATTGTTTCTATCATCGGATTTTCCTTAAATATTATTTCTCCTCGTTGTTAGTTTTTTATTCTTATAGAAATTGATCCGGAAGGAAACAGACTTCCGAGGAATCATCATGCACGATTCAGTGAGGCTGACACCAATGTCCTTTCCTGGTAAAACTTGAAATATATACTGCTGTTCCCTGACATCCCATTTTCCGTAGCCAGGGCTGTACCTTTTGCTCGGCCATAGACTCAACTCTCTGGCTATATCTGCCAGTCTACGGTCAGACTGGATGGCCACCTCCTCAGCCGATTCCGAGCCTAATGAATCCAGGATCAAAGCCCGCACCATTTCATTTTTTCCCATGAGCTGGTTGATTTCATTTTCGAGGTCAGGGCCGATCGTACAGAGGCAGAGCGCGACTTTTTCTGCGTCTTTGAATACCGGGTGCTTGTTCGTTTCCTCGTAGTCCAGGATTGTATAGATGGAAGCAGGATGAAGCAGATGCTTCAGCTTCTTTTTTTCTTCGGTAATCAGCTTTTTTATCGGTTCTTTAATTTCATGGGATTTCTTTTTATACCCGATAAGCCTGAGGATTCTTTGTTCATCGAATTCAATCTTGAGACTTTCGATTCTTTTGATGCGTGATGACATATCCCGCCTTTATTCTCCGATGATTTGTTGAGCGACTTTTACAGCCACCATGGCATTTTCACCGTAGCCGTCCGCTCCGATATCGTCAGCCCACTTCTGATTGACAGGCGCTCCTCCCACAAGAACTTTAATCCGGTCTGAAAGGCCTTTTTCCTTCAGGATTTCGACGACTCTTTTCTGTCCGAGCATAGTCGTTGTTAAAAGAGCGGAGAGACAGATGAAATTCGCCTCCATTTCTTCTGCCTTTTCGATGAATTGCTCTAATTTTACGTCTGCACCAAGGTCATGCACCTCAAATCCATTGGCAGAAAGCATGGAGGAGACGAGATTCTTGCCTATATCGTGGATATCTCCCTCCACAGTTCCGATAACCACTTTTCCTTTGGATTGGGTTTGAATCTGGGCTTTCTCCATTTCTGGCTGGAGTATATTCATGGCTGACTTCATACACTCGGCGCTGGTGATGAGCTCAGGCAGAAAATATTCTCCCTTTTCCCATAGATCTCCAACCTTCTGGATCCCGAGTACATAGCCTTTTTCAATGACCTCGTTGAGGTCCATCTTCTGTTCGAGGGCTTCTTTAGCTAGCGCCTCGGCTTCATCTTTATTGCCTTCGATTATGGATTTTTCCATCCTTGTCAGTAACTCTTCTTTGCTCATATTCTCTCCTTATTAAAAAGAATGTGATTCAAAAGAATGTCTGAGTCCTTCATCTAGCCTTGAGTCGAAATCATTAATTTCGTTTCAAAATGAAATCACATGATAATATTTATTGGGTTATGTTACAAGATGAAATCTCACTGAAACAATCGAGAAATGTTGAATGGCTTAATATCTTGACAAACCGACTGACATAAATAATCCTAATTGAGATGAGGAATGATTTTCCTTTCACCACGCTGGGAAAGACCCAACTAAGGGTGAGCCGGCTCGGTCTGGCTGCCACCTACAGGCCAGGGAAAAGAGCTGTTTACAGAGCCGTAGATGAGGGGGTGAACTACTTTTTCTGGTTCAACATCGATACCCAGATGGTCAAAGTTCTTCGTGATATCCTCAAATCAAAAAGAGAAAATTATATTGTCGCGACAGGGGCGTATAACCTCGTTTACGGTCATCCGAACCTCCGCCGCACTCTTGAGAAGCGGCTCAGGACCTTGAACACGGATTACATCGATGTTTTCCATTTCCTTGGAGTTTTGAAGGAACGGGAGTTCAAAGAAGAGACAAGGGAAGAACTCTACCGCTTTAAAAAAGAAGGGAAGATCCGGTTCGTCGGGATCTCCACCCATAACCGGAAGTTCGCAGGTCAGCTCGCGTCCGAAGGAAAGCTCGACGTCATCATGATGCGTTATAATGCGGCTCACCGAGGCGCAGAAATAGATATCTTCCCTTTCCTCGAAAAACATGATCCCGGCATAGTGAGTTACACCGCGACAAGCTGGCGTTTTCTTTTGAGAAGGCCTCGAGGCTGGCCCAGAGACGGACAAATACCTGATGCGGGCATGTGCTACCGGTTCGTTCTTTCCAATCCCCATGTCCACGTCTGCATGACATCCCCCTCCAATTTGAGACAGCTTGAGGAAAACCTCAAAGTGATCCGTCTTGGCCCCCTCTCAGATAAAGACATGGCGTTTATGAGGAATTTTGGGGATGCGGTGTATAAGATAAAGAAAAGATTTCTGGAAGGCCGGTATCGTCCATGAAGGAATATCGTTGATGAAGACCATGAAGCCTTCATTTGACAAATCGATGGCGCTGTTCTATGAATTCCAGGTGGAAAAGTGTTGAACTCAATCTTATTCATCTTCACGGTCATCTCTGTTTTTCTGGCAGTGTCTATCGAGTCGCTGGTTTTTATACTGCAAATAAAAGGACAAAAATTCACCAAGTGGTTCGGTAAAAATGCGTTCAGAATCCACCTGTTCATCACAGGATTTTTTTGGACAATATCGTTCGTTCTCATCATTCTCCTCCAGTTTGAAAAGCACACTCTTTTTCACGAAAGTCTGATTTTAAAATATATGGGAGTAGTTTTATTGGTCTCTGGCCTAATTATGTCTGTGTGGGGATTCATGTTACTAGGCATTAAACGGTCCTTTGGCCTTAATTTTTTCGAAGAGGATGTCCCCATCGTTAAAAAATCGCTGTATAAATTCATTAAAAATCCAGAGGATTATGGTTTCTGGATGGCTCTTATCGGCTTTGCCCTCTTTACGCATTCTTTGCCTAACCTTGTGGTCGCTCTTGAATTTATCATCCTCCAGATTCCCCACATGCACATAGAAAATATCCCCATGAAAAGACCTCTCTCTTTCCGGAAATAAGAACTCGGGATAAGAGAACAAAGAATAACTGATAGAGATGACCTCTAAAAAGGAGAACAACATGAAAATTCAAGATGTCCCATTCACTGTGACTCGCTGGGAAAAAGAAATCCCTGTAGAGTACAAGGGAGAGACAGGCACTTCTTTCTGGCGGACCTTTGAGGCAGGAAATTTACGAGTCCGGATGATTGAGTACTCACCTGGATATAAAGCGGACCACTGGTGTGCTCGGGGTCACGTTCTGCTTGTCCTGGAGGGGGAATTAAATATTGAGCTGAAGGATGGACAGAAATTCAAAATCACTCCTGGGATGAGTTTTCAAGCGGCAGATGATGAGGAGAATCCCCATCTTGCGTTAACTGAGGTCGGAGCAAAAGTCTTTATCGTCGATTAAAATGAGGGATGATCTTATCCGACCTTAACGAAGCTAAAAGTTTTTTTTCCTTTTTTCGAAAGTTTGAACAATTCTTTTTTTGTCACTCTTGCTTGTATTTCATTGTCTTTCAGATGGTGGTCGCTGAGCGAGAGGATCCCATCCTGCTTGAGAACCCGGTGGAGCTCTTTTAAAATTTTATCAGGCTCTTTCAATTCGTGAAGAATATCGTAGAGCAAAACAACATCCATGCTTTTATCCGCTAGAGTTGTCTGGCAATCAGATTGAATGGTATCCACGTTGGATAGTCTCTTTTTTGAGGTGATGCGCTGCACTTTCTGGACAGCCAGTGGATGGACATCCAGAGCGTAAATTTGCCCTGATTCTCCGACAAGTTTCGCTAGAGGGGCGATGTAACTTCCTGGCCCACAACCGTAATCCAACACGTGATACCCGGGCTGTATCCCCACTTCTTCCAGCACATTCTTTCGAGGAAAAATGAGATCACGTATTTTAAAAAGAAAAGTCATTCCCTTGAAGTAGAAATCGGATGAAGGTTTGTCCATGTCGCTTTTCCTGTTCGTCTTTAGGGAGATTTTAGCTCATTTCAATGCGTTCCGAAAGCATAAGAAAAAAAAGTCTGGATTTGAATGCGCAAATATTTAAAAAACTAAATAGTGAATTTTATTCTTCAGATTCAATTTAATACGCAGAGAAATGCATCGAGTTCATAAAGTATGTCGTTATTAATTAAGAAAAGCCTGGAAATAAAGCCGCATTACGGAGATAACCTATGAAAAAAATGACTACAGTTCTGTCTCTCACTTTATTCCTGTTCTTACCTATGAGCGCCCAACAAAAAGCTGACAGCCTCTCAGAGCGAGGCCGCTTTTATGTGATCGGGATCGGTCCAGCCGGACCCCAGATGGCCACTCTTCAAGCTTTGAACACAATCCAGAAAATGGATAGCATTGCTGCGTCTAAAGAGCATGTGGAATTATTTACGGATTATTTAAAAAATAAACCAATTCTCTTTGACCCATGGGAAGGCTTATTTGATTATAAGGGCAAATTTTTTAGAGAACTGTCCCGGGAAGATATGGCAGAGTTTATGAAAGAGCGCATTCGAAAAATTAATGAGCGTGTTAGTCTTGTCAAGATTCAATTAAGGAAAGGGAAAAATGTGGGCCTTCTTGATTCTGGGAATCCCACTCTTTTTGCCCCAGGTCATTGGTATGTGGAAAAAATCGATCCTGAGGATGTGGTGATTATTCCTGGGATGGGAAGTGATGCCGCCGCCATGGCCGCTCTGGGAGAAAGTGTCATTCCGGCTCATGATACTCGTTTGGTGATGCAAACTTCACCCGTTTATTTAATGAGTCCGATGATGGGAGGACCCCAGATGCTCAAGGATATCAGCAAATACCCAACCACTATGGTTCTTTATAATGCTTTGGGGAATGCGGAGCAGGTATTTGCGGCTTTAGGCACGGTATATCCTTCAGATATGCCTTGTGCTGTGGTCTATTGGGCTGGATATCCAGAAAAACAGAAAATCGTGCGCGGAACAATCGCAGATATGGGATCAAAACTCACTCAGGAAAAAGAAATATATATGGGTCTTATATTCATTGGCCGCTTTCTTGATGGAAAACCTTATGAAGGAGCCATGAACCGGCCGAACTTAAAAAAAAGAAGGCTTATATCATAAAAATAATATGTTTTTTGGGGAATTTAATTTTATCCACTGGTATGTTTTCGTATAATAATGAGATAAATGGTGATATCCTCAACTTATAGTCGTACAGATATTTTGGAGGAAACATGAACAAAAAAGAAAAGCCCCTTTTGACTTTCATTTGTTCTCTGATTCTAATCTCCTTGTTTTCCTGTTTAAGCGCTGAGGTCGCCTCGAGACCTGTTGAATCCGTCCAATATCAAACTCTCTCGAGAAAGGAAGCTATTGAAAAAACGCTGGATATCGCAGGAGTCCAACCTGGCTTGATTATCGGAGAGGTTGGCGCTGGAGAAGGTTTTTTTACGGCGGATTTAGTCAAAAGATTGGGAGGGAAAGGGAAAATTTATGCCAATGACATCGATAAAGAATCTTTAGACATCCTTAAGAATAAAGGGTTTCAAAATGTTGAGACCTTGCTCGGGGAAACCGATGATCCGGCTTTCCCCGTAAACAATCTGGATATGGTGATTATGAGGAGTGTATTTCATGATCTTGAGAATCCACTCAGCATGCTGGAAAATATCAAAAAATACCTTAAGTCGAACGCACCACTTGTTGTGGTCGAACCCCATCCTTCCGCAGAGAGTCAAAAGCGGATGCTCAGGATGCTGAAATTCACTTCTATGGAAATGTTGCTCCCTCTCCATAACATGTCAAGAGAAGAGCTTCTGACTGTTGTCGATCAATCGAGTTTTATACTGGAGTCTGAGACATCCTTCCGTTCTAGGTGGAGCGTCTATGTCTTCAAAGTGATTGAAGATAGGAAACAAAACGTTTGGCCGAATTGGTTGAGTCGATTCCGCGCAGAAGTGGAAAAAATCCAAGAGTTTGAAAAAGACAAGGATTTATCTTCTACTAAAAAACGAATTGCCTGGGAGAGAGTCTTAAATTCCTACAGAGACAACAGCCCGCTCACCACTGAGGACGAACAATTGAGAGAATACATAAACAAAAGAATAGCTTTTCTCAAGGAAGAAGCAAATAAATCCACCTCCCCATATAAAAATAACGAAGTGTCCATTCGCCAATATCTGAGAGAGCCTGCAGTTTTTACTCTTCGATCAGATTATAAATCGATTGATATGGATGGAATTGAAAAAATATTCCAGTATCTGGGATTTGAAACAAGAGCGAAAATACGAGCCATATCCGGAGATTTTCCCAATCAGTTCGAATCGATGTCTCTCAACGGAGATAACGTTATTATTGATAAAACGACAGGGCTCATGTGGCACCAGAGCGGATCCGAAGAACCACTGGGTTTTTTCACAGCACTGGAATGGATAGACGATCTGAATAGTAAACGCTTTGCCGGTTATTCAAACTGGCGGATCCCAACCGTAGAAGAAGCGGCCTCTTTGATGGAGATAGACAAGAAGAATGGAGACCTGTTAATAGATCCTGTGTTTTCAAACGTTCAAGGAGCTGTATGGACGGGTGATTCCTATTATCCCGGACGCTTATGGCTGGCGCGGTATTATCGATCAGGCTTTGCGGATGACCTTAAAATCCACATCGGCTGGGTTCGCCCGGTTCGCTCCCTAAAATAAAGGTGATCCATCACAGGCGGTTTCTTCGACTTCTCACTCTAATTCCACAGCGATAAGATTCTGTCCGATACTTGATAATATTCATTTGTTTTTATAATATAGCTTACTCGAATCAACGATGTTAGCCGGAGAGCAGTGTATAAATCTGAAAATGAGTATCAAAGCTGTTAAATTTTTAAAGCCATTCAAGTGAGAGAATAATGGAAGACAAAACACCTTTTCCAGGAGTTTTCTGGGTTGCCAACATTATCGAGGTTCTCGAACGATTTGCCTATTACGGGATTTACATCCCTTTTGGCATCTACATGACTAGTCTTGGATTTAGCGAGCTCCAACTGGGAATCATACAGAGTCTATTCCTCTTTATCTCCTACTTTATCCCTATTTTTTCTGGGACTTTTGCGGACAAGTTCGGTTTTAAAAAGGTTTTGATTGTCTCCTATCTAGCTTACTTGCCTTCTATCCTTCTCTTGATCGCCACTAAAACATTCTCTGGAATCCTGCTCACCATGCTCTGTATTGGGTTGGCTGCCGGAATTTTCAAGCCTCTTATCGCAGGGACTGTTCGAGTTGTGACGGATAAGACCAACAAGACTCTTGGCTTCGGTATTTTCTACCAGATGGTGAATGTCGGTGCTTCACTCGGTCCGATCGTCGTCGGCTTGCTCAGAGATAAAGACTGGAATTATGCTTTTTATGCCGCAGCCGCTGGGGCCGCACTCATGCTGTTGATCACAATCCTCTTCTACGAAGAACCCAAAAGAGAGATCGAAGGGATTACGTTGAGAAAAAAATTCGCAGATATAATCACAGCTCTCTCGGATTTAAAATTTCTCGCATTTTTGGTCATCCTCGGCCTTTTTTTCTGGCTCCCTTTCTGGGCATTCTTTAATTTGATCGCGCTGTATGTTGACCGCAATATGGATACAGCCAGACTTTACCTGGCTCTGAAGAGTGTGACCTGGACTGGCTTTGCCAATTTCTTTTCCACCTATGATGATGGAGTCTGGAAGCTTAAAGGAGAGATGCTCGGCCACACGGGTTACATCATCATGATCTTCCAGTTCATCGTCTCAAAAATAGCTGAGAAACTTAAAGCCATCCCGACATTTCTATCAGGGCTGCTCATTGCGGGGGGAGGTCTGGTGGTCATCGGATTGGCAAACATTTCTGCTCCTACTCTGGTGTTTTTAGGTATTTTCTTCTTTGCCATAGGGGAAATGGTTTCTTCCCCCAGAATTCAGGAGTATATCACTTGGCTGGCACCTAAAGAAAAAGCAGGGCTCTACATGGGATCGAACTTTCTGGCAATCATGATTGGAGCCTTTCTCAGCGGTTTCACTTATACAAGCCTCTACGGGATTTATCAGAAAATGGGCACTCCTGAATTCATATGGTATACCATGGCCGGTCATCTTGTGTTTGGAACGATCGTAATTTTTCTGTTCATGAGAACAGGAAGAGAGCTCAAAGAACGAGAAGAATAAAAAGAATAAGGGGCAGATCTCCTTTTATTTTCATTTTTTTGACAGTAATTTTCCACTGTGCTATAGATTGTTTTCAGGGGATAAAAAGAGAAGCAGACGATAAAAGGGAAAGACTGCTATATAAACAAAGGAGGGAGTTGTGCCATTTCAGTGTGGAGATTTTTTTGTCTTGAGAGGCTTTAAGCTGATTAGCCGGGGGATTCGTCTTTTGACATCTGTCAGGTATGGGATTCCCTTTAGAGAAACATTTTCTCATGTCGAAAGCGCAATAAACGAAAAACAGAATGTTTCTGCTGAGCCGAACGGCGTTGTGATTGTCGATAATGACAGGCCAAAGGTGACGAAAGCTTACGCGAAGGTGTACAGATTCAAGAATTTCGATGAAGAAGCTCAAAAAAAACATGTGGAGGAATCTAAAAAGCACTTGGGTAAACGGTATGCCATATGGCGGTACTTATTAGATACGGCTCGAATAGTCTCTTTTCTGATTATTATCTTTGGCTGGATTATCGCCCTGATCGATCTTTGGGTAGGAGTCTTTTTACTTGCAGTGATTATCGTCATTACTCTGCTCAAGGGATTTCTCAGAAAAAAGGATAAACTCACTGAAGATTGTTCAGAAAACCAGTCTTTGATTTACACCGCCACAGGAAGGTGGTTTCCCTTACCAAATCCGAGAAATGAATTCCCGAATGGGATGGTTCAAGTATGGGAAAACCTCGTCTTGGATGGAATAGCCGTTGTCGTGGCTGAAAGACAGAGAGGTGGAGAATGGGAGTGGAAGCTGGAAGAAGAAATTCCTGCACTGGAAGAAGAAACACCTTCAAGCGAGGAAAGTCAAGATAGTGATTAAATCTTGCTATTCATTGCTGTATGTTAAAGACGTTATAAGTCATATTTCGCATTAAACTGCGGCCTTATCTATCCATCTTTGTGCGGATAAAACTTCTCCAGTAGCCTGGATGGTTCTCTTCCATTGTGTGTGGGTAAATTTTCAGAAAGCATTCAGAGATGTCCTTGCTCCAGTCAGATTTTTCACGCCATTCCCTNNGCGGAACTCCGCATGTTTATCAAATCTCACGCCCGGATATTCCCTAGTCATACCAAGCACCGACCGATGTACTCTATCGTGCTCACACAGTCCTCGAGCCCGACTCTGTCGGATTCCCTCGAAAAACGACATCGTTGCGGAGAAACGATGTTGGGGGATCCAAGGGGGTATGTCCCCTTGGTCGCAGGACGAGTCATGGAGTCCGAGAAGGGGAGGCAGTGAGCCGTGAGAAAGCAGGCGAGCGTTGGAAGGGGGAAAGCGGTGCTGTTCCCCCTCCAAGGAGTGAGGGTAAGGCTAAATCTTCTGATGTCGCTTCGTCCATCCCTGAATGCTATTCTGAGTTATCTAAGTTGAATCCTGCCCACCCAAAATGGAAAAGAATCACCTGGATTA
>JABAOF010017445.1_pt4 | contig 11133 bp, 7 predicted proteins | sample 7062171 | NCBI WGS metagenome assembly JABAOF01 (sample SAMN14538628, study PRJNA623070) | marine sediment metagenome | biome: marine biome [ENVO:00000428]; feature: marine pelagic biome [ENVO:01000023]; material: deep marine sediment [ENVO:00002113] | place: India: Gulf of Khambhat ... | reverse complement strand
TGTTTTTTCTCGCTGAAGTGGCGATCGATGTGGGTCACAATCTCCAGGATTTCTTCAAACCGATCGCGCCGGATCAGCTCCGGCATGATTCTGACAAAGGTTCGGGCTAGCTGAAGGTACTTTTCACGATCCTCCACGGTATCGAACTGGGTGAAGAAGTCGCTGCTATACTTGAGGAATTTCTGCGTGAGTCGTTCGAGCTTGACTTTGTGCTGGATCGCCGCAGGGAGTTGTTCAAAGGAAATCAGTTTCCCCTTGAAACACCTTTCGAGCACAACCTCGCTGCCTGGAGTCTCCCGCTCGCGTAAAACAAGGGCAATCTTTCTGATGATCTCCACGGCTTTCCCCTGAGCAGGTTCCTCATTCTCTTGACCGAAAATCTCCTTGAGCACTGTTTCCGCCGTCCTGAGAAGAAGATCTTCTGAGAGAGAAAGGATGACGGCGCTGTCAATCTCAGACTCGTTGAATTCCTGGGTGACCGCGAGATCGCTGTTCGTCAAAACATGGTACATGACCTCGGCGTTTTGAATAGGGCGGGTGACATCCTGGACGATCTCTCGTTTGACCCTTTTCCGCCCTTCCGTATCCAGATTCCGGTATAGGGGGATCGTTCTGAGGTCCTTCTTGAGGCGAGTGAGAGCGAGCTGGGCTCGCCACGGGATGTTGCGACTCATCGCGAGGAGTTCTTCGTTGAAGATGTACGAAATGTTGAAAATGCCTCGCTCCTGGAGAGTCCGACCGAATTTTTCCTTCTCTGTCTCGCTCCGGGTGTCGACGAACTTAGGCTCACTCATGACGTCGACAAAGTTGGTGAATTCCTCCCGGGTCATGCTATTTTTGAGGCTAAGGCTCAGGAGGTCCTTACGCTCAAGGAACTTCGCAAATCTGGGGATGTACATTTCGGCCATCCCTCGAAGCATCAGGCGACTCAGGTATTGGGTTTCTGGCAGCAAGCCCTCGATCAAGATATTCTTCCCCCCGGGATCATCGCGAACCATAAAGGTTAGCTCGTCCTTTTGAACGAAGAGGGCTTGAAAATCCTCATAGAGTCCTACCCTAGCCTTTTTCGATTCGGGGTGGTCAGGGGTATAGTAACCCGTGCGGAGAAATGCCTGAATCAGGGAGAGGACAAACTGGGAGAGTTTGGTCTGGATCTCCTTGCGGTCGTCATCAGCCGATGCTGATTGACCAAGATTTTGGTCGGGGGGCTGCGTATCCATGGATCGAGGGATGGGAAAATTTCTGGATCGATAGAGATTCACATCAAAGTTTGCAATTTTCTTGCCATATATGACCGGTATCTCACGGCGAGCGGACCTTCCGTTAACAGCCATTAAACTCAGTCAAACGGGTACTCGTGGAAGGTCAATGCGGCCCTGTTACTGTGAAAAAATGTTAATTACTATGAATTCAATTAACAGTTCTGTCAAGTCCTGACAACCCCCTTTTTTCATAAGCTACTGATTATATTTGACTTTTTCTGATTCATCGAAATGGCATAGCATTCGCATAAATAAGAGCCAAAACATCTCTCCGAAAAGCCAAACCATCCGGAAGGGTGGGACGGAAAGCCACGGGACCCACAGGAAGGGTCGGCCGGGTTGCCGAAGGGAGACAGAATCGAATTGGCACGAACCGGGCTTTCCGCAGGACCAGAGAGGCCCGGTTTTTTTTGCGAAAAAAACGCTGAAGAGGAGCAGACTCATGATCAGAGGAAAACACGAAGTCTTAACAACTCGGGAAGCATGCAGATACCTCAGGATTTCGAGGCCCACCTTTCTCAAGCTGATCTACACGAAACAGATTAAGGCGAGAAAGGTCGGAAGAGGTTGGAAGGTGCTGAGGGCTGAGCTTGAGGCTTACTTGCAAGGTCGGCAAGCATAGAGCCGGTTGGTCCAACCGGCAGAGTGGGCAAGCTCGGAGTCAGGACGCAAGGGACAATTACTCTCGTTGTAACTCTCCTGCCATCAGCCGCCTGGACGTCATCTCTCCAAGGACGACAATGTCTTCCAGAGAAAGGTATCGATCGACCACCCGATCGAAAAGGACCTGAATAGACGCTGGAAATTCCTCGTCTCCCTCCCACAATACAAATGTTATCACCACCCGAGGAAGGACTCTCAGAGAGAAGGAGACATCGCCAAAGTTCGCCTCCTCTCCTCCCAGGGCGGTCCCCACGCGAAGAAACCTCCCAGGAACTTGTCCGAATTCACTCAAAAGCGGATCCACCACCCGTCTCTGAAACACTGGGGCGTACATGAGACCCCCAGGGATCTCCTTGTACGGGACAAGATCGCCCCTCGGCTCAGTTCCATCTGCACGGAGCAGATAATGGAGGAGAATGATTCTCGCGACGAGTGAAATGGTCTGCTTTGTCGGCGAACTGATCTCGATCTCAGGAAAGACAAGGGTGTAGGGATCGCCAAAGAAAACAAGGGTGAGTTCCTCAATCCCACTTCGGACCCGGTAGCGAGCACCACTGCGCGTGGCGATTACGGCTGGGTCCAGGGAACGAATTTCCTCACAGGCAACTTCAAAGGCCTTGCGGTAGCACTTCTGCTTTTTTATCATCGTCGGACGACCCTCGCCGCAAAGAACCCATCCATGTGGTGACGATTCGGCATGGCTCTGAAGAACCCTCTGGTGTCAAACAGGGTTTGATCAGGGAGACAGGACTTCATCGATTCCAAAAAGAAGTCTCCTCTTTCCCTGAGGAATCCTTCAATGAGGTTCTCGTTCTCCTCCTCGAATACGGTGCACGTGCTGTATACCATTCGACCACCCCTTCGGAGAAGGTTGGCGAGGTTACCGAGAAGTTTTGTTTGGAGGGAAGCCATTCGGCCAACCGTCTGAGGACCTGTCCGCCACTTAATATCTGGGTTTCTCCGGATCGTGCCCCATCCCGTACAGGGCGCATCGACCAAAATCGCATCAAACTCTCCCCCGCTGGCAAGCGAGAGGGGCTGAGTCGCATCTCGCCTCAGCGCGGCCACGGAAGTGATCCCCATTCTTTGACAGGATTCCCTGAGACGCCTCAACCCAGCTCCGTCGATGTCGATGGCGTAAATCTTCCCTCGGTCTTTCATCACCTGGGCCAGATGGCTCGTCTTCGTTCCGGGCCCGGCGCAAGCATCGAGTATCCTTTCGTCCGGTTTCGGACTCACGAGATGGGTAATCAACTGGGCCGCCTCATCCTGGATCTGATAGTACCCGCTGTCGAGAAGGGGGATTTTCGAAACGGGCGGTGGATCCTCAACCAGGATACCCTCTGAGGAATAGACCGTCGGTCTCACCGAGAGGCCCTCTCGACTCAGCCGAGCCATTAGCATCTCACGATCGATTTTCAGGGTATTGACCCTGAGGGTTAGTGGCGCAATCTGATTCGAAGCCTCACAAAATGCTCTTGTCTCCGCCTCCCCCCAGGAGTTCCAGAGTCTTTCGACCGCCCACAAGGGGAAGGCCTGTTCTACGGCGAGAACCTCTTGAGGTGATCCCTTCGCCTCGATGAGTCCGCCTGGCACGCCCTCTCGTATGATCCGGCGCAACACGGCGTTAATAAAGCCGGCAGCCTCTCCGTGCTTCAGCCTTTTTGCAAGAATCACCGACTCGTTGACAGCGGCTCGGTAGGGCGTTTTCGTCAGATAGAGAAGCTGGTAGACCCCCAGCCTGAGAATGAGCAGGATACCTCTCTCAATACGTTCGATCTTGAACCTGGAGAAGCGAGCAATAACCCAGTCGATCTTGCCCTGCCAGCGCAGCGTCCCATAGACGAGCGCCGTGACAAAAGCCCGGTCAAGATCCGAGAGGGATCGGTGTTTTTTGAAAGCCCGGTCCAGCAGATCATCGGGGTGGCCTTTCTTCTTCTCGACAGAGATGAGAATGTCCAGAGCCACATGGCGCGGAGATTTCATCGATCAAAAAGGGAGGTTCAGTTCCTTAGGAAGTACCGGATTGCTTCCCTAACCTTCTCGATGTCTACCCTGGTATTCATGCATGGCCCGTACGGCCGTTCGTTGAGGATCCCGATAACCGGCACGGGGTAAGCATCCTGGATCCCCGTTGTGAGGTCGAGTTCACAAGCCACTGCAACAATTGCCTGCGGCCGATTCTGAACAATGATGCGCCGGGCCAGGGTTCCACCCGTTGCGACAGCGATCTGAACACCGTACTTCTCGGAAAGCTCAATCAGATCCTTGATCTCGCACTTGCCACACTTCCGACAATTCTCGATATTTCCCGTGATCTTAACATCACACTCGAAGTCCTGGGTGCAATGAGGCAGGAGAAGGAGAATCCGCTCTGCCTTGGCCCGATGAGAGTTCGACAGGACCAGTTGATTGTTGATGGCGATAAAGGACTGCTGCACCGTCTTCTTCGAAATTCCCACGATCTTGCCAGCAATCACCATAAAAGGGAACAACACCTGGATGACAATCCCCCTCAACTTCTGTGACAGAAAAATATCTTTACTCAAAAGAATGGTGAGCACGAGAAGGGCGACCCCCAAAAACACGAGGAACAGTAAAAGGCCGAAGAATATGGCCAGCATCAAAGGGGCGGAATGATGAATACGGGAAAGACCGATATACGGCACCAGCCACAAAACAAACACGACACCCAGAAGAACGAGACAGGTAAAAAGGAGGAGTCCAATGAATATTCTTTTCTGCGGTTGAGATCTTTCCATGAGATAACCGAATATCGGATCAGAAGTCAGAAATCAGGAGTCAGGAATCAGCTCCTTCGGACCTTCTTTGAAGAAGCCATTTGTTAGGATCCTTCATTTTCCATGCCGTCGGGTCAGCTTTCCTTTCTTTTTTTTACTGAAAGCTCAGAGCCGGCCCCCGACCCCTCAACTGCCGAGGATTGCTCCAGCCTCGACGGGGTGGCCCAGCAGGAACTCTTTCACGGGTAAGCGCCGTTTCCCCTCAAGTTGAATCTCTTTCAGGATGAGATAACCTTCTCCAGCGGCCACTCGAACGCCTTGGGGGCCCACATCGACAATACAACCCGGTCGCTGACGATGAGGCGTTTCATCGACGTCCGCCAAGAAGATCTTCAAAATCCTCCCTTCCATCTGGGTGAATGACCCCGGCCATGGACTCAGAGCTCGTATCCGTCGGTAGAGGACCCTCGCCGGCTGGGTCCAATCGATTCGGCCATCCTCCTTTTTCAGGGGAGGCGCGTAAGTTGCCTGATCCGCATCCTGAGGCCTGGGCCGGATTACCCCTTGTTTTAGCCCTCGGATGGTTTCCACGACGAGTTCCGCCCCGACCTTCGCCAACCGGTCTTGGAGAGAACTGGTGTTGTCCTCAGGATCAATGGGAACGGCTCGGCGCAAAAGAATCGGCCCCGTGTCCATCCCCTCATCCATCATGATGGTCGTTACCCCCGTTTCTGACTCGCCCTCGGCAATAGCCCAATTGATCGGAGCTGCCCCTCTATACCTCGGAAGGAGAGAGGCATGAACATTAACGCAACCCATCTCTGGAACCTCAAGAAGGTCGCGAGGCAAGATCTGCCCATAGGCGGCGACGACGATTAAACGAGGCCCGAGTCTCCTGATCTTCTCGATAAAAGCAGGGTCTCTCACCTTTTCTGGCTGATACACGGGGACCCTAAGTGCGCGTGCCCGTTCCTTCACCGGTGATACAGAAAGGAGCCGTCCTCGCCCTCTGGGCCGGTCTGGTTGAGTGACAACGGCGATGACTGGATAATTGTCGAAAAGGGATTGGAGAATCGGGACCGCAAAACCAGAAGTCCCCATGAATACGATCTTAAGGGACCCCTTCATGACTGAATCCTGGCAGCCTTTTTCAATTTTTTCCGAATCATCCCTCTCTTCAAAGGACTCAGCCGCTCAACAACGGTCAGCCCATCCAAGTGGTCGATCTCGTGTTGAAGGCAGATGGCCAGCATACCACTCGCCTCGATCTCCACTTCTCTTCCCTCCTCATCGAGCCCGCGGACGGTGATCTTCTCCTTCCTCTTGATGGTCTCCACAAGGTCCGGCACACTCAGGCATCCTTCCTCGCTATCCAGCCCACCCTCACTCGAAACAATTTTGGGGTTGATGAGGGCAAATGGCTTTTGGTCCCGTTGATAGGGACTCACATCCACGACGATGACCCGCTGATTAACGCCAAGCTGGGGGGCTGCGAGTCCGATACCTCCCGAGGCATACATGGTCTCCCTCATGTCGTGGATGAGACTTTTGATTTCCTCAGTGAGTTCTTCGACGGGTTTCGATTTCTTCCTCAATTCTGCCTGAGGATATTTCAGGAGGTCCCGAACTGACATGATGCCCACCTCAGGAAGAGCGCGCTCGGTCGTGCGACTCACCCCTCTTTCCGCTGAGAAACAGATTTTCGAACAGTAGCAGAAAGACCCCAACCGTGATCGCTGAGTCCGCAATATTGAATGCTGGCCAGTGATACTCACGCCAGTAAAAGTCAAGGAAGTCCGTAACATAGCCCCAACGAATTCGATCGACCAAATTGCCGACGGCGCCAGCCATGATCATGGCAAGAGAGAGGGGAACGAGAATTCTCTCTTCCCTGATCCGTCTGAATATCAAAAAGATGACGATCAAAGCTCCGATGGTAATGGCACCAAAAAACAACGTGCGGAAGGGACTAATCCCCCCTGCAAAGAGGCCGAAGGCCGCCCCCGTGTTCTTTACGTGGGTGATGCTAAAAAAACCACTAATGACGGGGATCGATTCATACAGCGGGACAGCGCCCTCGACCAGGTACTTTATGAGCTGATCGAGAAACAGAACGAGTGGCAAAGTAATCCACAAGATCTTATGCTTCCTGGTCAACTTTCCTCCTTCCATTGCCGTTCGATTCTGGGCGAACAGATTCACCACCGGTCCCGCCAAAGGCGGGAACAGGATCACCGGGAACGCACGGGAGGCATGCGGCGACCCTTATCGGGATTCGCCGACTCTGCGCTCACAGGGTCAAGGAAAAGGGCAATTCGTCTCCGGTCTCCAGTCTTTCTGGGAATCCCACCCCGCCGCAGGCGAATCGCCCGGAGATAGCAGACTCCCGCAAAAATGGGGGACCCCTCCAATATGAACCCCTGAAAAAAACAGACCATCAAATAATCGTTCGCCCCTATTCAATCACTGCCAGGCAACGTTGGCACAGTGACGCATGCCTCTTGTCCGTTCCCACATGGGTGTCATAATTCCAGCACCGCTCACACTTTCTCCCCTCTGCCCTTCGTACCTGAACCTCAACCCCCTTGATGCTCGGATCCTCTTTCAGAAAAACCTGGGAGACAATAAACACTCCCTTCAGTTCACCGGACAGTGGCTCCAGAAGTTCCATCATCTCCGGAGAGGCGTCAATATCGACTCTTGCGTCAAGGGGATGTCCGATGAGCTTCTCATTCCTCGCCACTTCCAGAGCCTTCGAGACCTTTTCCCGTACTGCGAGGATTCTCTCCCATTTCTCGGCGAGTCTTTCATCCACGTGCTGTTCATTGACACTGGGGAAACCGGTCAGATGAACGCTCTCTGCTCGTCCCTGATCCGGGGGAAGATGCTGCCAGATCTCCTCCGCTGTGAAGGCTAGGACGGGTGCCATGAGTTGTGTTAGACCCAGCAGGATCTCAAACGTGGCCGTCTGGGCGGATCGTCTCTCAAGCGAAACGGCGCGACTCGTGTAGACGCGGTCCTTGAGAATATCCAGATAGAATGCGCTGAGATCCACAGAACAGAAGTTATTCAGCGTATGGAAAACAATGTGGAATTCAAAACGCTGATAGGCCCTGAGGATCCGATCGATCGTCTTCTGGAACCTGTGGAGGGCCCACTGGTCCAATTCCAAAAGATGTTCATAGGCAATCGCGTCTTTCGTCGGATCGAAGTCGTAAAGATTGCCCAGAATGTAACGGCATGTGTTGCGAATCTTTCGGTAGGCTTCCGTGAGTCGTTTTAGGATCTCCTCCGAGATCTTGATGTCGTCCCGATAGTCCTCGGCGGCAACCCACAGTCGTAAGATCTCAGCCCCATATCTTTCGATGACCGAATCCGGGGTAATCACATTGCCCTTGGACTTGGACATCTTCTCACCCTTCCCGTCCACCACGAAGCCATGGGTCAAAACCTCGTTGTACGGGGCAATGTCCCGCGTTCCCACCGAAGCCAGAAGGGAGCTATGGAACCAGCCTCGATGCTGATCACTCCCCTCGAGGTAAAGGTCGGGGGGAGCCTTCAACTCCTCTCGCTTTTCACAAACAGCGGCGTAGCTGACCCCTGAATCAAACCAGACATCGAGGATATCTTTCTCTTTACGAAACTCCTTCCCTCCACAACTCGGACAGATCGTTTCCGAGGGGAGCAGTTCCTCCGATGTCCTCTTGAACCAGACGTCGGCCCCCTCTTTTTCGAACTGATCGGCCACATGGTTGATCAGGTTTTCGTCTGCCAGGGCATCACTGCAAGATGTACAGTAGAAAATCGTGATGGGCACTCCCCAAGCCCTCTGCCTCGAGATACACCAGTCTGGGCGGTTCTGGATCATCCCATAGATTCGATCCCTCCCCCATGCAGGTGTCCACTCCACCTTCTCTATGGCCTTCAGGGCTTTCTTCCTCAAGTCATTCTTTTCCATGGAGATGAACCACTGCTCAGTTGACCTGAATATTATCGGGTTCTTACAGCGCCAGCAATGCGGATAGGAGTGTTCCATCTCTCCCCTTTTCAGTAATGCCCCGACGTCATCGAGCTTCTTCGTCACCGCTTCGTTCGCATCGAAAACGAATTGGCCGGCAAAGAACTGAACATCATCCGTGAAGTTTCCATCGTCATCAACAGGAGTGTAGATGTCGAGGCCATAGACGAGTCCCGTCTCGTAGTCCTCTTTCCCATGGCCCGGGGCGGTATGAACACACCCAGTCCCCGCGTCAAGAGTCACATAATCAGCCAGGACCAGCAAGGAATCGCCCTGAGTCAAGGGATGTCGAGACTTCAGGTTTTCCACCGACTTCCCCTTGAAGCGACCCAAGACCTTGTACTTCGAGAAACCAAATTCCCGCATGCAGGATTCGAGAAGTGCCTCGGCGAGAATCAGCACCTCATCGCCCACATCCACGGCCACATAGTCAAAATCTGGGTGAAACGCGATGGCCAGATTGGCTGGAATGGTCCACGGCGTTGTGGTCCAGATCACGATGGAGACCTTCTTCCCCTTGAGAAACCCCAATCTCTCCCCAAAATCGGATCGGGCGGGAAACTTGACGTAGATCGAGGGAGACGTACGGTCTTCATATTCCACCTCGGCCTCGGCCAGTGCCGTCTTGCAGTGATAACACCAATGGATCGGCTTCTTTCCCCTGTATACGCTCCCCTTTCCGACAAATTTGCCAAACTCCCTGGCAATGGTCGCCTCATAGTCATAGCTCATCGTCAGGTAGGGCAATTCCCACTCCCCGAGTACACCCAACCGTTTGAATTCTTCCCGTTGGATATTGAGAAACCGCTCTGCAAACTCCCGGCTCCGCTGGCGCACTTCAGTCACGGTCATGCTCCCCCGCTTGCTCCCCAGCTCCTTGTCTACCTCATTTTCAATGGGAAGACCGTGGCAGTCCCATCCAGGAACGTAATGACTGTTGAAACCGCCCATGAACTTTGACTTGACGACAAAATCTTTCAGAATCTTGTTCAAGGCGGTACCGATATGAATATGGCCATTCGCATAGGGGGGGCCATCATGGAGAATGTACTTCGGTCTGCCCTCCGATCGCTGAAGAATCTTGGCGTAGATCTTTTGTCCGTCCCATTTCTTTAGAAATTGAGGCTCCCTCTGAGAAAGTGCCGCTTTCATCGGAAAGTCTGTTCTCGGTAGGTTCAGCGTCGCCTTGTAATCCATTCCTTTCTCCTGTGTCCGCCGCGGGTTCGCTCCAGACCACGTCCGATTCGGGAGAACACCCCTAATCTATTGAAAAAAATATGATTTTTACAATAACGCAGAAAAATAACACAAAAGAATACCCAAAGCAAGACGAAACTTCCCGGCGGGTTTCCCCGTTTTTCCGAAGCGATCCGATGATGACGAAGGAAAAGACGGGGGATGAGAAATATAGAAAAAGGACCCTCATGAGGAGGGATGGATAAAAGCGTTAGGATTTTTGCACGAAGAGTCAAATAAATGACATAAAAATCACAGGGGAGACAAAAAAAGGCAGAGTCTTCAAGGGGGGGTACAAAAGACTCTGCCAAAGAAAGGAGGTGAACTCAGAGCTAACCGATTGGACATTCAAAGACCGTGCCAAGTCTGTTTGAGGAGTCGGCGGACAGAATTCAGGAGTCAAGAGTCAGAAGTCAGGAGTCAGGAGTCAGAATTTAGGAGACAGAATAGATATGGAATTGGCACGCATAGGCTCATCTGTTTGCTCAGATCGGGATGTCCGTCCACCTGCACGAGATGAGTTTTTTTTGGCAAGTGCGAAACGAAGACGGGATGAAGTCAGAAGGCGTCAGACAGAAACGCACGCTGGCCGAACGCTCCTGGGGGCAGTCCGACTCTGACTCCTGAATTCTGACTCCTGACTCCGTTTGTTTTCAAAAAAGGCCAATCGTGCACAAAAATGAACATCGGGGGCCTGCCCTCGTTGACGAGTCTTGCAAAGGCTCGGGTTTTATTCTATGTTTCATGAGGCTTTGGGAAGAGGGATGAAAAAAGGGACAGAGGAGTTCACAGGACTGGTCTCGATCCTGGAAAGCCTGAGGTCTCCCGACGGCTGTCCATGGGACAAGGAGCAGACTATGGACAGCCTCAAAACTTACCTCATTGAGGAGGTGTACGAGATCATTGAGGCCATTGAAGCCCACGACGTTGAGGCGCTCAGAGAGGAGTTGGGAGATCTCCTGTTCCACATCCTCTTCCTTTCCCGCATTGCAGAGGAACAGGGGGCCTTTGACATCTGGGAGGTCATCGAGGGGATCTCAAAAAAGATGGTCGATCGTCACCCTCACGTGTTCGGTGAGAGAAGGGTTTCATCTTCAAGGGAGGTAGAAAGGAGTTGGTCCGCCCTCAAGGGGAAAGAGAAGGGCCATCGGAGGTCGATCCTTGAAGGCATTCCCAGGCATCTGCCTGCCCTTTTGAGGGCCTATCGGATCAC
>JABAOF010014151.1_pt7 | contig 11133 bp, 9 predicted proteins | sample 7062171 | NCBI WGS metagenome assembly JABAOF01 (sample SAMN14538628, study PRJNA623070) | marine sediment metagenome | biome: marine biome [ENVO:00000428]; feature: marine pelagic biome [ENVO:01000023]; material: deep marine sediment [ENVO:00002113] | place: India: Gulf of Khambhat ... | reverse complement strand
GCGACCAAAACATTCTCGGCCCAGATGGCCGCTTTGGCGCTTATCGCCCTGTACGCAGCTCAATTAAAGGGGACATTAGATGAAAAGGAGTCTCTCTCCTACATTAAAGCTCTTCAGCGTGTCCCGCATAAAATGGAAGCCATCATCAATCAGGCCGATTCTCTGGAAAAATTGGCGACAGAGTTTACCGTTTTCTCCCATTTTCTCTACTTAGGTCGGTGGGTAAACTTCCCGATTGCTCTCGAGGGCGCTCTCAAGCTGAAAGAGATATCTTATATTCATGCCGAAGGATATCCCGGAGGAGAGATGAAACACGGTCCGATCGCTCTGATCGATGAAAAAATGCCAACCATGGTGATCGTTCCCAAGGATAGAGTCTACGACAAGATGCTGAGCAACATCTCGGAAATTAAGACGCGAATCGGATACATACTGGCCGTGGCCTTCGAAGATGACCAGGAGATTCAGACAAAAGTGGATAAAGTGATCCCCATCCCTAAGATCGATCCTCTATTCACACCGTTTTTGACAACCCTTCCTCTCCAGCTTTTTGCTTATTACATCGCCTCTATCAGGGGGGCAGATGTGGATCAACCTCGAAACCTGGCCAAGAGTGTTACAGTCGAGTGAATTGCTGGGGATGGACTACCATTTGAGCTTTATCATAAATCTTGCTTGCCGCGGTTGTTGCCTTCCCCAGACCGCACTGAAAATCGGGATGTCCTCCTTGACGTAGGAAATGGGTTCCTGCGAATTGAGCAGGTTAAAGACATCCAACCTGAGGGTGAGACTCATGTTCTCCAGGAGACCGAGACTCTGGAGAGCGAATTCTTTTTCTATCCCGATGTCGAGGTAGGAATGGGCAGGCGTTTCTTGTGTTCCTCTTCCTTCAGGGAAAGCGTAATAGCCACCGAAGTAGGGAACAAATCCGAGTTTTTCCCAGTAGTACCCAGAAAGCCATTCAAAAGCCGCAGTCAAAGAGAGTCCGTAAGGAGCCGTATAGATTATGTTCAGTTTTACGGAGTGATCGACAGAGTAGGGAAGCTTTCCGTACCAGCTTTCATTTTCTTCATCCGGGATGCCCCTTCCTCCTAATCCCGCCAGCTCTGTATCATACTTTTGTTTAAGCTCGCTTAAACCCGGAAGGTCCGGAATTGCGATATGATTGCCGAACATTCCAAGGTAATTCGTGCTGCCTTCTTCCTGTGACCAGGACCCTGTTTCTGTTTGGCCTGGGTTGGTCCCTTTGGCTGAGGAATAATTGTACGAGGCATTCAGGAAAAATCTTTGTCCCAATTTTCCGTAGAGTTCGAATTCGAAGCCATGATAATTTCGTCTTTTATGTTCAAAGTTATCGAAAAGGAAAGCAAATCCTTTCTCGAGGTCTAACACGGCCAGAACTTCCAACAGGTCCTCGGCTTTGGTCCGGATATACCGGATTTTGAAAGCCCAATCTCTTCCTAGCCTCCGGTCATACTCGATAAGATAACGCGTCAGAAAGTTTGGATCCAATCCCTCGGCGATGTCAAAAGGCTGAGCTTTTTGTTCATTCTTGAATTCCCAGTTCGATGGCGCATGGATTTCTTCGGCGGCCGGGTTATTTGGTCCGATCCAACCGTAGGTTCGAAACGTTAAGCCTGCCCCGGAATTGAGCAAGCCTAAAGGCATGGTGGTGATCAAATCTGAAAACCTCCCCCACCCCAATTTTAGTATGTTGTTTCCGTCATTGGTGACATCCACAGCCATGGAAAAGCGCGGCGATAGAAAATCATTCAGATTCCATGACCAGAGTTTTTCTCCTTCATTATCCAAGCTGAGTTGGGTTTGAGAACGGAGCCCAGCCATAAAAGTGAATCGGCCCCAGGTGACTTTATCTTTAAAATAAAGCCCGATACCTCTTGAGGAATTGATGAAGTTAAAGGTGCCGTATTCGTAGAAGAGGGTGGGATCTCTCTGTCCTTCTCGCCAGGTATCGAAGTAGATTTTCGTACCGCTGTCAAATCCATCACCAGGAAAGATATCTTCTCCCTTTCCAGTGAAGTCCACGCCGAATTCAGAAGAAAAAGAATAGTATTCAAATCCGAAGCTGAGCTCATGCCGGCCAAAACGATCTGTCTCGACAAACTTGGTGAGCTTGAAGGTGAAGTCGAGTCTTTTCTGGTCATCGATCACCTTTCCGTAGGAGTTATTAATATTGCGTGCCAAGTCCTCGATGTAGTATTGACTCGGTCCAAAATCCTCGTCTACAGGCTGTATGAGTGAATCTCTTATCACACGTCCCAATCCAGCTTCAATAATAGTGGAGGGGTTGAGAATGCCCTTGTAATTCAATCGGAAAATGAAATCCGAAAAATTCTTCTCGTCGTACAAATCAGGGATGCCTAAACCTCCTTTTTGGCCGAGGGATTTCTGGTAGATCATGGTCAACGACAGGTTGTGATTGTTGTTGAACGCATAGGTGAGTTTGGCGAAAAGGTTGTTAGTTCTCGTCGTTAGCCGGCCGCCAGAAACAAGGAAGTAATCAATGGTGGTATCCCGTGTCTGTTGGGTGTCGATGAACAGATTGTTCGAGAGGAAAAACCAGAGTTTATCCTTGATTACAGGGCCTCCAAGGTTAAAATACCAGTTATAGTTGGAGAAGCGATCCGGAGCTCCAAAGGCTGAGAGTTGCTCCTGCGGTCGGGACTGGAGTCTTTTATCACTGAAGACCAGAGCGAATTCTCCCTCGATCTCATTCCCGCCGCTTTTTGTGACCATGTTGATGATGCCTCCTTGGGCCGAGCCAAACTCGGGGCTGAACGAGTCGGATATGATCTGGATCTCATCTATGGAATCAAAATTAAGACGAGGGCCTGAATTTCGCAGGCGAACACCGCTTACGGAAAGTCCATCCACGATCCAGTTATTTCCTTCCTCTCCCTCTCCTCGGAAGCTGGGTTGGCCTTCTATGGCCACCCCTCGTCGGGTGTTCACTCGAACACCTGTGACACCTGGAGTGAATTTGACAGCATCGACCACAGTTCTATTCTGAGACGGCAACCGCTCCAGGTCTTCACTGCTCAGGTGGAAGCTTGTATCGGTGGATGTTTTATCGATGAAAGGAGTTTCAGCCGTGACGACGATCTCTTCGCGAATTTCTTTGAATGTCATCACGATGAGCAAGTCAGTGACCTGACCGAGACGAACGATCACATTCTCCTGAGTGATCGGAGTGAAGCCTTCGAGTTGGAAACTCAAGGCGTAAGTTCCTACAGGAAGAAGAGGGATGCGGAATGCGCCGTTTTTCGAGGAGAAGAGCGATCGCACTCCTTGAAGGTTGGGACTTCTGGCCACGATAGCGACACCTGGCAAACCTTCTCCGTTTTCGTCAACGACTTTTCCTTGGATGTCGCCGGTTTCTTTGGCGATAAGAAGCGGAGTGAAAATGAGGTAAGCTGTGAAAACAATCAACAGGATTCTCGTTCTGTTCATCAGATATCTTCTCAGATAAGGGGTATTCTCAACAAAGCCACCTTTTGAAGTATTGGAGTAAGAGAGAAGGAAGCTTTTATTTCTTTTTCTTTTTGATCTTCTTGTTGCTCGTTTTTTGGGCTGTTTTTCCGTATTTCTTGATGAATTTTTCGGTCAGGTCCCGGGCTTCTGTGTCAGTATATTGTCTGGGAGGCGATTTCATGAAATAGGAAGAGGGGGGAAAAAGCGCGCCGGATATTTTGTTGTTGAGAGCCAGCTTACAGCAGCGGATCGCGTCGATGACCACTCCGCCGGAATTAGGAGAATCCTCAACAGATAAGCGGCAGTCGAGTTGGGTGGGGACATCTCCAAAATGCCGGCTCTCAATCCGCAGGAAGCAGAGTTTATTGTCTTTCTGCCAGGGTACGTAATCACTGGGCCCGACGTGGATGTTATCTGGATCGATATCGAGTCCTCTCGCCCTGATCTGAGAGGTGACGGCATTTGTTTTTGATTTTTTCTTGGAGACCAGCCGTTCTCGTTCGAGCATATTGAGGAAGTCCGTGTTTCCTCCCGTGTTCAGTTGATAGGTCCTGTCGATGGGCATACCGCGGTCGAGATAGAGGTTGGTGAGGGTTCTGTGGAGGATGGTGGCCCCGACCTGAGATTTTATGTCGTCTCCGATGATGGGCAGGTTCTTTTTTTCAAACCGTCTCTGCCAGTATTTTTCGCTGGCGATAAAGACAGGGATGCAGTTGATGAAGGCGCAGCCTGCCTCCAGCACCTGTTCGACGTACCATTTTGTGGCCTCTTCGCTTCCGACAGGCAGATAACTGACCACTACATCTGTTTTAGCCTCCTTCAAGATCCCGACGACATCTGCTGTGGCTCCAGGTGCTTTTTTGATGAGCTGAGAGAGGTATTTACCCAATCCGTCATGAGTCATCCCGCGATTTATTTTTACGTTGAGATAGGGAACATCAGCGAATTTCACCGTGTTGTTAGGCGGAGTGAATATCGCTTTACTGAGATCCTTCCCCACCTTATTCCGATCGATATCAAAAGCCGCCACGAATTCGATGTCCCGGATATGGTAACCGCCGAGGTTGACGTGCATGACTCCAGGAATAAAATCCGTCGCCTTAGCATTTTTATAATATTCCACTCCTTGAATCAAAGACGAAGCGCAGTTCCCGACTCCGATAATGGCCACTCTGATTTTATCCATTCCTTCAATCCTCCTTTTTTTGGTTCATTTGTTTTTCGATTTTTTTGACGTAAAATGTTCTCTGAAAAGCTGTAAAATTAGAGATCAAAGCAATAACCCCGAGAACAGCGATCATTACTGGATCAAATATTTTGGCAAGAGATCCAATGATGGACCCAAGAGAGAGTAAGACCATCCTTTCAGCCCTCTGCATGATGCCAACCTTGCATTCTATCCCCAAGCCCTCGGCGCGAGCCCTGGTATAGCTGACCATGGCGGAACCAAGGAAAGTCAGAATCGCCACCCAAAGCGCCCAATGGTTCCTGAAATAAGCGGCCAAGCCGATGTAGATGAAGAACTCTGAGTATCTGTCCAACGTCGAATCAAATATGGCACCAAAAAGGCTTGTCTGGTCAGTGCCAACAGCCACTTTTCCGTCAAGAATATCGAAGATACCGCAGAGAATGATAACAAGACCCGCATACAGAGGTTTTTCGATGTAAAAGAGTAAACCAGCTCCCATTCCAGCCACGAGGGCGGCTACACTTATTGCGTTGGGATTAATCTTGAGTTTGATGAAGAGGGTGGCCAGACGGCTCACCAGGCCGAGGGAGGAAGAGATGAGTCTTTTAGGTAATATTCTATTCGCCTGCTGAGTCTGGGTGCTCATCGGGATTTTTTGTCTTTTTGTCTCTAATCAAGGATTCTAGAAAGCACAAATACTCTAATATTAATCAAGATCCAAGTCAACCCTTGGGGTCAGACTTTGAAAACTTGAGTAATGCTTAGAAGAGGCAAAATAGGAAAAAATAGATTAAATTATTCAATTTTTTAAAGTCTGACCCCAGAGTCTTATTCGATTTTGATTTTTTTTCTTTTCGCGGTCTTTTTTTCCCCTTTCTTCTCCAAAGCTTCGATTTTGGCATCTATAAGCGACCGGATGGCAAGGAGCATTTCCTTCCTGGCTTTGAAAACATGATCGACTGTCTTTTNNCTCGAACTTAGCTTCTTTGATCGAAAAGTTAAGCAGAGTCTGAGGGAGGAGAATATTTCTTTTGTAACCGCCGACTTGGATATAGAGCTCCTCTCCTTTCTGTGAAAGATCCAACTCTTGCTTATCCACAAAAGGCAGATGGAGAAACATGTCAAATCCACTGTCTGCTTTTTCGATCCTGATAGGATTTTTCGTGAAGAACAGTCGAGTCGGGTCTTTCTTTCCATAGACNNAAAGCTTTCTTTTATCATCTGAAGATATTTCGCTTGAGTGGTCTTCCATTTCTTGAAGTACACATCTTGCACTTCGGGAGGAAGAATCCGGTTGACGATGATCAGGTCCACAGCATAGCCGAACAGACTGAAAAACGTAAAGGCTCTCTGGGCCTCTTTGATGACCATTTTTTCGGGATTGATGATCAGCCGGATAGAAGTCTTCTGCATATCAGACAGAATTTCTTTCATTTCTGCCAGTTGAGTGGTCAAATTTTTCATGGCCGCAAAAACTTTGTCCTCAGGAAATGGAAAAGGAAGAACCCGGCTGGCCACAGGTCGAACAGCTTTAGCCGCTGTTCTCTGGATGGGGAAGATGTGTTTCAGGTACCAACTCGTCACCTCAGGCGCACTCAGCAGTCTGAGAGTGTCCCCTGTCGGAGCACAGTCGACGATAATCACTTCGTAGTCTGAAGATTTGTGATAGTTACGGATTTCCATCAGACTGAAAAGTTCTTCCATTCCAGGGAAGATACTCATCTCTTCGGCTTCGATCGTTTCGAGCCCTTGAGAGGAAAAGAGATCAACGAGATAGCTTTTGATTTCTCCCCATTTATTCTCGATTTCTCTAAGAGCATCGATTTCTTGGCCGAAAAGACGGGGGGTGATTTTCTGAGGCTGGTTCGAAAGTTGGATTTCGAAGGAGTCAGAAAGACTATGGGCGGCGTCAGCCGAGATGATGAGTGTTCTGTAGCCCTTCTTAGCAGAATAGAGAGCTGTGGCTGCAGCCAGAGTCGTCTTCCCGACGCCTCCTTTACCTGTAAACAGGATAATCCGCATTTCGCCCTCTTTTTTCGGACATGATTATTTTATCATTCTTATGGAGTTAAATTAAAGCGAAATGCTGGAAAAGTTGCCTGTCTCTTTTTCTGTGAGATACCAGTTTTTCCTTAATTTCAAAGGATCTTTACACTCATAATTTAACTTCAGCTTTTAGTAAGAAAGTTAGCGCTAATGCTTGAGTAGAACTCATCCACAGAAGATCAGGATTCTGTTCGTAGCTGGATTGGTTGGCTTTGTACTTACACATATGATTTGACTATTTATTCCTTTGTGATTATTTTATAAACACCTCATCAGCAAGGGTTAATAACTATGAAGTGCCCTGAATTCATTCATATAATCTTGATTATCAACAATTCTATGGTGAGTGTGGCACCATATTAATAAAAGAAAGGATGAGTCAAAATGTTAGAAAAGTCAATTTATGAGTTATTTAATAATGTCTGCGAGAATTACAAAAATAAGATTGCTTACAGGTATAAAGACGGCACCGATTGGAAACCAGTAACCTGGGGAGAGCAGCGGGAATCCTGTAAAAGAATCTCCAAAAGTCTGATGGCCTTGGGAATCAGGAAAGATGATAAAGTCTGTATTCTAAGCCAAACACGGCTGGAATGGATTCAGTTAGATACCGCAATTGTGAGTATCGGCGCTGTAAACGTCGCCATTTATCAATTCAGTATACCCGATGATTGTGCTTACATCATAAATCACAGTGATTCAGTTATTCTTATCGTCGAAAACCAGGAGCAGCTGAATAAGATTATCGAAGTCCGCAACAACCTCCCGAACCTGAAGCACATCGTTCTTATCGATGGCGAGCCGTCCGGCACAGAGGGTGTGATAACCTGGCAGGAATTTTTATCCAGGGGAGTGAACGTTACTGACGAAAACTTTCTTACCCGGACAGATGAGATACAACCTGGAGATGTGGCTTCAATCGTTTATACATCTGGCACGACCGGTGTTCCGAAGGGAGCGATGATTACCCACGAAAACCTTGTCTTCACTTCCTGGTCAGTTCTTCAGTCGCTTCTGATAGAGCCTCATTTTGAACATCTGCTTTTTCTGCCCCTTGCCCATGTCTTTGCCCGAATCGTTGTTTATGTCTGCTTGCGAGCAGCGGTCACTTTAAATATTGGTGAGGGTATCGAAAAAGCCGTGGATAACATAAAAGAACTCCGGCCTCATTTCTTTGTCAGTATACCGCGGCTTTATGAGAAAGCCTATGTTAAGATTACCTCTGGTCCTCAGGATGCAGGTGGAATTAAGTATAAGCTTTTCAAATGGGCCCTTGGCGTAGGTTATGCTGTGAGCAAGAAGAAGCAGCTGAAAAAACCAGTAACGGGGTTGCTTGCGTTCCAGCATAAACTGGCTAACAAGCTCGTTTTTTCTAAAATTCAGGCCGCGTTCGGCGGCAATATCGTCTATGTGGTTTCTGGAGCGGCACCTTTAAATAAAGCCGTTGCAGAGTTTTTCCATGCCTGCGGCATCCTCGTCCTTGAAGGCATAGGCATGACCGAAAACACCTCGTTCTCGAACGTTAACCTTTACGATAACTATAAGTTTGGGACATGTGGCCCCCCAGGACTGGAGATCGAACAAAAAATTGCACCAGATGGTGAAGTGTTGTTCAGGGGTAAAAACGTCATGCTCGGTTACTATAAGGATCCCGAAATGACGGCCGAAACGATTGACAAAGATGGCTGGCTTTATACAGGAGATATCGGTGAAATCGATGAGGATGGTTTTTTGCGCATAACCGACCGGAAGAAGGATTTAATCGTGACCTCGGGCGGAAAAAATATCGCCCCACAGCGAATCGAAAAAATCATGCTGACGTCACGCTTCATAAATCAGATAGTGGTCTATGGCGAAAGGAAGAAGTGTCTTACAGGCGTGGTCACATTGGATCAGGATGAAGTGAAACAGTGGGCAATCAAGAAGGGCATTCAGTTCAGTAACTGGAAGGAGCTTTCTGAGCACCCGAGAATCGTAGAATTGATCGATAACGAAATCCAGGAGAGAAACAAATCCGTTTCCTCATTCGAGACTTTAAAAAAAGTTTTAATAGAGCCCACCGAATTCACCACCGAAGGCGGAGAACTGACATCATCTTTGAAAATCAAACGAAATGTCGTAACAGACAAGTACAAAGATCGGCTTGATGCGTTGTATGAAGATTAAGCTTAACAGAAAAACATGTCAACAAAGTGTCCTCAGTGTCGCCTTGAAAATCCCTACAGATTACGACAGGAACAAAGTCTTGGTTTGGTATAGATCTAGCATTTCCCACAATTCTCTGATAATAATATAAGAAACTTTTTTGACAGTTCATTAAAAGATCTATCTCTATAAAAGGAGGGAAATAGGATGAAAATTCAGCAAAATATATCAAAGATTATTCTCCTTATAGCATTCGTGGTCATTTATATTAACTGCACCCCTCCTCCTTCGAGTGATATCGAGGGAGAGATATTGGACATGACTTATCCCTTTGATGAGAACTCTATCTACTGGCCAACAGCCAAGCCGTTCCAACTGGTGAAGGTTTTCTGGGGTATTTCAGAGGGTGGTTATTGGTATGCGTCCAATGAATTCAGTGCTTCAGAACACGGAGGAACCCATGCCGACGCTCCGATTCATTTTGCCGAGAACGGACGGACAATGGACCGGATTCCTCTGGAAGAGTGGATAGGCCCAGCAGTTAAGATTGATGTCACCATGAAATGCGAGGAGGATCGGGATTATCTCCTTACTGTTGCTGACATCGAAATGTGGGAGGAAGTATACGGAAAGATACCTGAGGGCGCTTGGGTCATCATGTATACGGGAATCGATACCAAGTTTTACCCCGACAAAAAGAAAGTCCTCGGAACAGAGAAGATGGGTGCAGAAGCTGTTCCTGAGTTGAGCTTTCCTGGGTTCTCTCCTGAATCCGTGGAGTTTCTCGCCAAAGAAAGAAACATCACCGGAATCGCCATCGACACGCCGAGCATCGATTACGGAAAATCCAAGGAGTTTAAGGTTCATCAAATACTTTTCGCAGCCGATAAACTGGCTTTGGAGAATATCGCCAACCTGGATAAACTTCCGGCGAGTGGAGCCATGCTCTATGTCATCCCGATGCTCATTAAAGATGGCACAGGAGCCCCGGCCCGGGTCTTTGCTGTCGGGGTCAGACCTTCATAACTTTTATAACTTTTATATTTTTTTTGGATGAATATTGCATTTTTTTTCACAAACTATGAAACTTATGAAGGTCTGACCCCATGATTTTTGTCTTGACCGGAGCTGTACATTCTGGAAAAACCACATCCCTGAAATTAATTATTGATAAGTTGCGAAAAGAAAATTTTCGGATGGATGGCTATTTGAGTGAAGTTGTTTTGGAAAATCAGGAAATTGCTGGGTATGATTTGTTCGATTTGAAAGAAAAGAAATCGATTCCGTTTATCCGCAGAGAAGGGGAGGAGGATGGGGAAAGGATTGGTATATATTTTTTTGTTCCTCAAGGCTTAGCCAGGGCTAAAGAAATAATCCTCAGAAGTCAAGGCGTTGATATCCTCGCCGTGGATGAAGTCGGCCCCCTGGAATTGGCTGGAAAGGGCATCTGGCCAGCTCTCAAGCAAGTCATCTTCCTGCCAAAACCCGATGCCATTCTTGTTGTCAGGAAGACCATTATCGAGGATTTTCTCGAGTTGGTTGGAAGCCAGGAGGTGAAAATATTCGATACAGAAGAGAAACGAGTCTCTGAAAGGATTTTAGAAGAAATCAGGAGCATCACTTAAAGGCTGATAGAGCTTGAGAGATAATTTATGAGCGCTGATCGAGAAAACAACCGACTATCTACGAATTTTCCCGATGTTTCAGAAGTGCCTTGCGGTGAGATGTTTGTTTTAGTATTCTTTGGGTGAAACGAAACATCCAATTATATGAAGAATATCTACACTCATCTTTTGGATTTGCTAGAAGCCAAAAAGCATGTGGCCCTGGCGACCATTATCGAAGCCAAGGGCTCGACTCCTCAGGTGCCCGGAGCTTCGGCTATATTTTCTTTAGAAGGACTCCTCGATGGGACCTTAGGCGGCGGAATATTGGAAGGCGATGCTCAGAAAAAGGCGCTCAGTACTCTCAATGAGAAGAAGTCCCTCCATTATGATTTCATTCTTGATGCCGATATCACCGCAGAGGAAGGAGCGATCTGCGGAGGCAGAGTGAAGATCCTAATCGATGCCTCACCCGAAGATAATAAAAAGGCTTTTGAACATACAAAACAATCTCTGCTTCGACGACAACCGGGATTACTTAGTACTTGGATTCGAGAATCAGCAGAGGGAATCCTATCCATTTCTCGATTTTGGGTGAGACAGAGAGATGATCTTTCGGAATTGGGACATCCACTCTCTGCGTATAGAGAAGATATT
>JABAOF010007611.1_pt1 | contig 11134 bp, 23 predicted proteins | sample 7062171 | NCBI WGS metagenome assembly JABAOF01 (sample SAMN14538628, study PRJNA623070) | marine sediment metagenome | biome: marine biome [ENVO:00000428]; feature: marine pelagic biome [ENVO:01000023]; material: deep marine sediment [ENVO:00002113] | place: India: Gulf of Khambhat ... | reverse complement strand
GCTGATGTAGATTGTCATTATAGTAGTCAAGATGTTCTTTATCAGGAACACGCTTTGATTGGAAGATTTGATACAACAATTCCAAGTTATGAATGTAGAGGTTGTACAGAATTTACTCTTGAAGAATTATCTGATGAGATTGAAAGAGCAGATGAAATTACTGAATATGAATTAAAGATTTATGATATAGTTGGAACAATTATATGGCTTAATTATAGGTTGTGGTTGATTGCAAGTTGGATTATAAAAATATTCTTGTTAGTTTTTGCAGTCGGATTAGTTTTTGGTGGGGTTTATTATTTATATAAATTTTTAGAGGACATCTCAAAGAGAATTTAAAATGTGGTTAAAAAATAAAAAAGCAATCGCACCGATTTTTGTATTTTTAATTATAATTTGTATTTTAATCGGAATCTATCTCATACTTTTAATTCCTTTTCCTGCATTTACAAAAATTAGAACTATTGTTAATTATTTTTTGATAATTCTTTTATGGTTTGTGTTTCAGGGATTAGTTGTGTATGGCTATTACAGACTTGGAAAACTTGCTATTGTAGGATTTGCTTATTACAAAAAAGGCATAACAAGAATCACTGACAGAACTAAAAGATTGTTTGAGATAAGCAGATAAGATGAAAAGGATTTGTAGATATTGTGGTGAATTTTTTGAAACTCAATCTAAACACGCTAAAGTTTGTCCTGACTGCAAAGAAAGAAATCATAAGGAAATAGTTATGAATAATCTATTTACTGAAACTCACAAAATTTATAATTGAATCTGTACAGATTTTAAGACACGGATTTTATTTAAAGACCTTTTTTCTTATATTGCTAATTAAATTGGAGGTATAATGCAAAAAGTTTTTTGCTCATTTATAAGAGAAGATGGCAATTACTTGTCCCGTGAATGATACCACTGGTGTCTGTACCACGATGGATAGTGCTGGTGCAGGATTAGGGGTTTTCATACAATATATGGGTCTTGCTTTACCAACATTATTGATTATTCTTGCTATGGTAGGAATAATTGTTGCTGTTGGATTTGGTATAGCCCACGTAGTTAAGAGAAGTGTTCAGGGTTCAGTAAGAACAAGATAAAATCTTGTTTTTTCTTCCTTTAATGTATCTCTTTTAATCGTTATTTTATTATTTGATAATCTTTATAAACAAGGTTTTCTTTGATTCTTTATGAAAAAAGGATTTGTGATAATTGCTTTGCTATTGCTGTTACTGACACCTTTTGTCATATCACAGACAATAGTTGAAGTGCCACAGGAAGAAGAACCAAAAAATTATTTTACAAGTGCTTTTGGATTCTTGAAAAGTAAAGTTATCCTGACGATTATTATTCTTTTGGTTGTTGTTATAGGACTTTTTGTTGGTGCTTTTTTTCTTGTGAGATGGCTTATTCAATTCTTGAAAAAAAGAAATGATATTTTTTATAAATTAAGGAGAGAGAGAATAAAACTTGCTTCTACACAGCGTCGTTATCCTGCAAAACACTGGTTTAAAGTTCATAAAAATACTCCTGTCAGATTAGTAAGAAAAGATGAAAGTAATAGATTAATTATTTCTTCTCCTGTTGGACATTATAAAGGAGATTATATCACACCAGAAGGAAATTTTATTATTAGTATGAGTATTGTTGGTTATAAGTTTTGGTGGTTTTTTCCAACGACTGAATTGCTAATTATTCCTAATAGAAAAGAAGTTGAAGTAATGAAACATAATCCTTCTTCTAAAAAAGATAAGACTGAAAAAGCAACTCTACCTCTTGCTAAAGATGTAGTGCAGTTTAACGAAAATGAAGTTTTGGTTTTTGCTGAAAGCATAAGCAATACTGGAATGTTTTTTGTTCCTGTTATGAAATCAAAAGAAGGAAAAGTTATTGACTTGACACTTCCAACTTATGATAGTCTGAAAAATGTTGTTCTTGGTGATTATCTTTATGAGCAGACAACTTCATTCTCACAACTCGCTAAAAAATCTATGGACATCAATCCATATATACGTGGTGCTATGAAAGTCGCTGATACAAGTCAATCAGTAGAAGTTCCATCATCACAGGAGAAAGTTAGATGAAAGCAAGATTAATTATTGTAATAAAGAGAATCAAAAGTCATAAAGTTGATAAAGATTTTGTTGATAAAACTCCTAAACTGATTAAATCAACTGAAAAAACAATCGGTGAATTATGCAAAAAGATTGATGAGTATTTTAGACAATACAAAATTCATACGATAACTAAATTAGAGAAAATTCAAATTGGTGAAAATTGACGATAAGGATTTTTTCCTTACTACTATTGATGAGAAAGGGAATTTCTTAATATATACAAGTGATATTTTTAAGTTATCTGAATTTGATATTTTAAATTTGATTAAGATTTGTATGATTGAAGCGAGAAGCAAAGCAATCGGAAAAAAACTTTTGGAAGTCTATAAAGACAGCACAGAATATAAAAAAAATGTCACAAAAGAGAGATTAAAAAAATTAGGAATTAGTTATGATGAAACAAAGCCAACCATTCGGAAAAAATCAAAAACAAGGTAAATTTAGAATGTTCCTTGCAGGGTATCTTGATTTAGTTGCAAAAGGTGTAATCTTGTTATTTTTTATGGGACTTCCTTTATATCTTCTTTTTGTTACTTATTTAGGACTTCATTTTTTGATTTTCTTTTTGATTTATACTTTGTGTATTTTTGCTATATCACCTTACTTAAAAAAATTTGAATTTGGAACTTTCTTTTTGGAATATTTTGAAAGATGGGGAAAAAAGATAGAAAAACAAACGTAAGACCTGTTGTGAAAAAAGAGTTTATTGAAGTTCAAGATGGAGATTTATATTTGAGAATCCCAAAAAAGAAAAAACTTGATAGTGTAATTCGTGTTCTTGTTGTTTTGGAAAAATCTTTTGATGAAGAAAAGGAGAAAGAACTTGAACTTGTAAGATTACCTGAACCTAAAGAAGAAGAAATTTCTGTTGATGTACCACAATTTGATGAGAATATAATAAGATGTCCTAAATGTAACAGAAAATTAAAATCAAAAGTAATAAAAAGAGGCAGTGAGTTGATTAGATTAGTTAGGTGTAAAAAAAATAAAAGGTTTAGAAAAAAGTGTGATTTTGAACACGAATTTTCTATAAGAGTTTAATATGGCAACAGCAGTAACAGATGAACTTTCTTTGATTAGATTTACAACTATGAACTTTTTTGCAGTCCTTCTTCAATCTCGTCCTTTTCAACCAATCTCAACTCTTTTGATTAAGATTGTTAATTCTTTATTATCTTCTGAACCTGAACCTAATCAAGAAAATAAAAAAAGACTTGACTGGATTTATGAAAATACTCACAAAGAAGTTAATGAAAATTTATCTATTGTTGAACTTGCAGTTTTTAAGAATCTTGATAAGGGTTTGAATAGAGAGATTGATATAGGTGATAAAACTTTTTCCTTGACTGCTTTGTATATGTATCTTGATGAAGTTGCTTTAGAACTTTCTCATATCGTTATTTCTATTGCTAAAAAATATTCTATTGACATTCCTGTTCAGGCATTAGGAAGCATATCTGCACAACAGCAATCAATTAATATTTAATGCTCGGTAGTGTAATCAGGTAGCACGTCGGGGTCATATCCCTTCAATCTCGGTTCAAATCCGAGCCGAGCAATCTATGAGAAAACCATTATTTAAACAGAAGTATAATCAGAATAGATGTTATCATAGACATATAAAAACTATTAAATTATATCGTCGGAATTATCCTTTTGGAAGAAAAAGCAAATCTCAATTTTATAATCCCCCAAAGAAATGTATGGAAGTTTGTGATGATTGTGACAAAATATTATCAAAATGGACACCTTAGAATTAATAATCCAGTTAAGCAAATTATTTGGTGGGATTATCATAATCTTTTTATTGTACAAAATCCTTAAAGAATTACAAAAAGATGACAAAACTTAACTTTACTTTCAATCTTGCTGAAACAGATTATCAAATTGATAGTCTGCAAAATAGACTTCTTGAATTTTATTTGAGAGGGGATAGAAGATTCAGACGTGCTTTTAATCTTAATTATACTAATGATTTTTTGAAGTTTCTTAAAGACAAGGCATATCTGCGAGAACCAGTCCATCTTGCTATTATGGGGAACACTCGTTCAGGAAAATCTTATATCGGAATTACAATCGCTTCAATCCTTATGGCTTATTACAAAAAAGTTTTTACTATTGATTATATCTGTTCCAATTCTTATGAATTTTTGGAGAAATTACAATCTTCTTCTCCTGAAAAATTGAGAGATAGCGTTTTTATTAATGATGAAGAAAAAAATCCTTTTGGTGTCGGTTCATTAGCAAAGAAAGTCAAACTTCAAGATGTTCAGAATATTATTGCTATTAATAATATTTCTACAATTAATATCACTCCTACTCGTTGGAGTGGTGGGGACAATTTGAATTATGGATTAAGAACTTTTGGAAGATGTTTTAAAACTAAAACTTGCAGACTAATGCTTTATAATCTGATGGAAAAAGGAAAGGGTGGAGAACTGCCATTAGGAAATATTTATCTTCCGATTTTCACTGCTGTTCTTCCAAAAGCAGAAGCAGATAATCTTGAAAAAGTATATCTCAAAAAGAAAATTAAATGGGTTGAAGCAGAACAAAGAGGAGAAGGTGATGTTTTAGAAACTTTGAAAAGACAGACTGCCTTGACTTTTCTTAAAGATAAGAAATTTCAAAAATTGGCAACAAAGCGAGATAGGATAACATATATTTCTGCTAAACTTGGAAGTGAATGGACAACTGGTGAAGTCGCTTCTATTGAGAGCATTACAAAACTTCTTATTGAAGGTGTATTATCTTCAAAGGATTTCTGACGGATTTCGTGATACGAAAGGTATTTAAACTCTCACTTCTTCATTTTCGTATTACAAAATGGTATATAAAATTAAAAGAAGAAAAAGAAATCCTGTTCCAAAAAGTGCAAGGTATAGATATAGAGTTACTGCCAAGAATAGACGTCAAAGATTGGCTTTTGTAAATAACAGGGTTGTTGAGATTGTCGGACAGAAAAAAATAAAAGGTAAGTGGATTGAAACTTACAGAAAAATAATGTAATGATGGCATACAAAGTAAAAAGAAAGAAAGCAAAGAAAAAAAGTTCTTATAAGGTGAAAAGGAAGCGTAAGAAATAAATTTCTTTGTTGAATTTATCTTAGAAGATGACATACAAAGTTAAATATGTTGGATTTGGCAGAAAAGGACGTCCATTTACTAAAAGTGAATATAAAAAATCTTTTATAATGAAAAAGTCAGGTATGCCTTACTCAAAATATCTCAAAGAAGCGAAAGAGAGAAAAAAGAAAAAATTAAAAGATTTGTTTAAATAATATGACATTCAAAGTTAAAAGAAAAAATAAACCTGAAAGGATACAATCAACTTTTAGAGTTTGGGAATTAAAACCCAGATATGATAGCAGGAAAAGTTTTTATGGTAAAGCACAAGTTATTCAAGAAAATGGTATTCTAACATTACAAAGTTATAATACAAAAGTTGCTAAAATAGAGAAAGGTAAGCCAGTTGTTTATGGACTTTATTCTGCGACGACAACAAGACACATTAAAGAATTTTTAAAACAGAATGGTTTTAAAGCAGAAACTTCAAAACAAATAATTAAAGATTATGGTGAAAAATGACATACAAAGTTAAAAAGAAAAAAGGTCGTCCAAGAGCAAGTTTTAAAGTTAGAGGTATCAAGGGTCTAACTCCAAAAGGTTTTACATTCCATAAAATAAAAAAGAGAAAGATAATTTTCAAAAAGAAAAAATGAAAAAACTTCTATTATTATTTTTTAGTATTTTCCTAATTGGGATTGTAAGTGCATTAACAGAAATTAGTAGTTGGGAAGATTTGGCAGGAATGAATAATGATTTAAGTGAAGATTATATTTTAATGAATGATTTAAATTCTTCTGATACTGGTTATAATACTTATGCAAGTCCTACTGCAAATGGGGGTGCAGGGTGGTTGCCGATTGGAAATTTAACAAACAATTTCACAGGAACTTTTGATGGAGATGGTCATACAATTTCAGATTTATACATAAATCGTTCTACGATAGATTATATAGGTTTATTTGGGTATAGTGATTCAGGTTCAGAAATTTCAAATGTGGGTTTGATAAATGGAAACATAACAGGTTCGCAGTGGGTTGGGGGACTTGTAGGAACGACTTATTCTACAACTATAAATTCTTTTTATGATGGAAATGTAACTTGCACAGGTTCTAATTTTTGTGGGGGACTTTTTGGTAGTAATTTTGGACTTGTAAATAATTCTTATAGTCTTGGTTCTGTTGTTGGACTTTATAGAGCAGGGGGTTTGACAGGAACTAATAATGGTAATGGGATAATTTCAAATTCATATTCTCAATCTTCTGTATATGCGACTATGTCTTATATAGGTGGATTTTCAGGACAGATTAGTGGTGGAGAACTTCGTAATGTATATTCAACTGGTTCTGTAAGTGGGGGTTCAAGTATGGGTGGATTAGTTGGATATCATACAGGGGGTTCAAGTACAAATTGTTTTTGGGACACACAGACATCAGGACTGGGTACAAGTACAGATGGAACAGGAAAGACAACTGCTCAGATGAAGGATATAACAACTTTTAGTGCTTGGGATATTGCTTTGACTAAAGATTGGACTGATGAAACTTGGTTTATTAAAGATGGAATTGATTATGCTCGTTTAGGTTTTGAAGCGTCAGTCCCAACAATTTCTTATGCAGAAGGAACTGCAAATGATAATGCAATACTTTTTTCAAGAGATTATATTTTTGTTAATGTTTCAGTTACAATAGAAGATGAGGATATAATTACATTTTATCTTCTTGACAGCGAGGACAATCCATTATCTACTGATTCGTATAATGATTCATCAAGAGATATTACTTGGACTTCTTTAGATGATGGAACATATAAATATTATGTTTCAGTAAATACTACTGAAAGTTTTAAAGCACAAACTCCACAAAGAACAATAACAATTTATAATTTAGCAGAACGAGATTATCCATTATTTTCTGGTGAAATTGTTTATACTGGTGAGAGGCAAGATATATATGATGTTTCAAGAAGCACTGGTGCAGGAATTGGAAAATTCTTTGAATATCTAAAAATAGCACTTCCAGTTTTATTAGTTGGATTGGCATTTTTTGTAATCATAATTATTGTAGGAATGGCTTTCAAAAATCTCTTTCAAAAATTTCAATTAAAACCATCTAAAGAAGAATGACATACAAAGTTAAGAGAAAAAAAGTAAAAGCAAAAAAAATTCCTAAAGAATATTTTAGAGAACGTGAAGTTGAATTATTAAGAAAAAAATATAAAGGCAAGATTCCCCCTGCGAAAGTTCTTGGTGAAGGTTGGAGAATTTATACTCGCTTCCCTCGTAAAACTCATAGAGTAAATCAAATTATTATCTACAAGGGTAGAAGATATGTTGTTAGAGAAGTATCAAAGAAAGGTGTATATTTATCACCAATCCAAAGAAAGAATGGATTGATTGAAGGATTCAAATTAGGAAGAAAAAAGTTTGTACCTGAAAAAGAATATTCAGGTAAAGCAGTACCAGTTGAAGCCCAGTGGTTTTTAGTATGATTAATATATATTCAAAATTAATAAACGTTATAAACGTCAGAAATATTGCGAGATTAATTATCACCTCTTTTCCCCCATCAGCGAAGATTAGGAAATGTCTTTCTAAAAATCGTCCTTCTTAATCTTCCTGACAGGGTTTTATGTATTTACTAAAAAATTATACACGATATAATTTTGATGATATACTTGACTGGCTTCGTAGATTGTCTTTAAATTCTTTATTGTATTCAAAAGCGATTTTACTTGTTGTTGTTTTTTTCTGTTTTAATAATGTTTTTTGTTTAGAGAGAAATTTAATTTGTGGTTTATCCCATCTATTGTATGCTCTACCATAAGAAGTAATTGTCTTTCCTTTTCTAATATGAGTTTTTGTTCTGACTGGTTTTCCAACTCTCCATACTTTAATATCTCGCTGTTTTGTTCTTACTCCAACATCTGTTCTTCTTGCAACAACAATTTCAGTATCTTCTGCACGTCTATAAATTTCATCTGCTTCTTTTGTCCCAACATTCATTTCAATAGTATCTCTAACATTAGACTGCTTAAACAATTCAATCAGTTCTTCTTCTGTAAGATAATTAATTGCACCTTGTCCTTGTGGTGTGCTTGATAATTCATTAATCAGTGCTTCTTTAAAATCAGCAAAATCTTTCATATTAGGATTATTGTCTATTCCATATTGAGCCAGTTGAACAGAATAATTATTTCTATTGGCTTGTATCTTTTCTAAAAAAGTTCCCATTCTTTTTGTAATACAAAAGTCTTTTTATAGTTTATTGTTTTAGGAAACTATCAACATTTTTGATAAGTTTCTCTTTTGAGAGGTTGTGAGTTCTGATTAATAAGCCACGATTTTTAATTTGAATATTCTTTAAAACATTTTCTAACTTGACCATCTGAATATCAAAATTCTTAAACTGGTCATCATCTAAAGGAAGTGCAATATTTCCACTATCAAAAGAATAAGAAACCTTGATTAATCCTTTAGGATTGAGAGTTGAAATATCAATTTCATCTTTAAAATCAAATGTAGTAATTAGAGCATTTAAGCCAATCTCATAGACTTTTATGTCTTTTGTGTGTATAAACACACAAGGAATTATAATATGGAATCCTCTCGTACCTGAAAATTGGAGATAATAAGGAAGTTCGTAATCATCAAAGAATTTCTTAATCTTTTTCGCAATTTTGTAACTACGCTGAATTGTCTTTGCGTCAATATCAATAATAAAATCAAAGCCATCAGTAAATTCAATAAATCTTTTATTAAATTCTTGATAATTTTTATCTTGTGTTCTTTTTTTGAGATTGTAAGTTGATACAGGAATAGAATTAGGTTTGAGATGAGCATTAGAACGATATAAATTAATAAGTTTTTCTCCTCTTGAAACTCCTAATTCTTTTAAGTGCATTTGAAGGTATTTGAGAGAAGAAGCATATAAGAATCTTGTAGCAACGTGCTTTTCTTCTAATTTAGAATTAAGCAAAGCAAACTCTCTATGATTTAGATTTTTTATAATTTCAAATAAGATATAATTTTTAGAATAATAATTATGTTGTTGTTCCAGTAATTCACTTTTTTTCATTTTCAAAAAAATTATATTTTCTCATTACATCTGCAACTATCTTTCTAAAGTGAGGACTACTTTGCATAATCTTGTGAAGGGTTGGAATGAAAGAAGATGTTGTATAACAAATCCAAGCCATAAATTCTTGTTCGTCTTTAAAAGATTTCAATTCCTTAACCAATTTATCTCTATGTGTTTTCCATAAATCTTTATCTTTAAACATTTCATCAATTCTTGCAGGAATTACTTTATGAGTGTTACAATCATTACAACATCTTCCATCTGCTAATGGTTGAGCATTATTTCCACTATCCCAACCTGATGGTTCAATTTCAATTTCTTCATTACATAAACAACATTTCATTTTTTATTTTATTTTCCTAACCTTACTTTATAAGACCTGAACTCATATAACCTTAATCTATCATACTCCATCTTGAAATACCAAATCCTACTAAATGAATATAAGACCAAACCTTACTATAACACGACCTTAACTCAATCTATCGTGACTGACAGCGACCTATATTACCTAACACCACACTAACCAACCTCAAATGAATATGAAACCTCACCATAACTCACCGAGCCAAACTGGAATCTATCCAATCAAACCGAATCTTAATGCAACATAATAAAAATGATGATTTAAAACCTCAACGAACTAAACCATACTCAATCTAAACTAATCACACCGAACTCTAATCTAATGGAATATAGTAAGCATTATTATATGATAAGTCTTATTAAATTCCTTATCATACTCAAACCTGAATTTATTTTGTTGGGAGATAATGTGGCATAGTTTGTTTAATATATTTTTTTAGTTCCTTCTTATCTTGTGAAATCATCTTAAAAATTCTTAAATAGTTCATCTCAACTGCTCTCTTTGTAAGATTATATTCTTTTTCAAATTGCATACCAAGTCTTGCTTTTTGATGAAGAACTTTTAAGATTTCAGGTTTAATAATAGAAGGGTCAATTCTAAAAAAATCTTTTATTACTTGCAGTCCAAGTTTTTCAATTTCTTCTTTATTTATTTCTTTATTAGAGTTTTTGAAAAGTGACATTTTATTTTACTTTTTTAAAAGATTTAACTATGAACCTTCCGAACTCGGGTCGGTGTGATAATAAGCCAAATCTCATACCTGCAAGTTCTAAAGACTGCTGTACAAAATCTTTTGTTACACCATAAGCAATAATCCTACACTTGATTTTCCATATTTTTATTAAGGGTCTGTAAGTTTTAACTCTTGTTACTTTTTCTCCTTGTCCTCTTGTAACAACATCTCCAACAATCATATCAGGTTTTTTCTTGCCAATCAAATAAATTTCTTTATCAAAAAAAACAGCAGATTTAATTGTTTGTCTATTCTTTTTGGCTTCCATCTTTTTTCCGATTTCAGATGAAGCCAATCTCATAGACGCTTTGATTGAATTTGATGGAATACCTATATTGCCTTTATCGTCAATATAGACTTTCTTTTTTGCGAGTTCTTTATAACCTGCCTCACTTTTTGGTTGAGGGTCGTCAAGCCATTTATCCATTTTGATTGGACAAATACCTTCTAATTCAATATCATATCTTTCAGCGTGTATCATTTTTTCAATCCAAAAAATTTATCAATTATACCAGATAATTCATTCTCGCAATTTCCACATAAATCAAATCCAAAGTAATCATATTCAGGAAAATGTTTCATAAAGCAAAATCTCTTAATGATTCTTTTCTTTGAACTTCTCTTGTTACACTTATCACAAATCTTGGCTCTCATCTTATTTCCATAATACAAAACTATCTTTTTAAATCTTTCTGTCAGTAATCTGTCAGTAATCTGTCAGTAAGTCCCCTTTAGTATCTCTCAAAAATAAAAAAGAATCTTTTAAAAATAAAT
>JABAOF010007616.1_pt3 | contig 11141 bp, 7 predicted proteins | sample 7062171 | NCBI WGS metagenome assembly JABAOF01 (sample SAMN14538628, study PRJNA623070) | marine sediment metagenome | biome: marine biome [ENVO:00000428]; feature: marine pelagic biome [ENVO:01000023]; material: deep marine sediment [ENVO:00002113] | place: India: Gulf of Khambhat ... | reverse complement strand
CGACCATAGCCAGATGATGGAGTCGCTGGATCGGCGGCCAATTCCTTCATATCAATTGGAATATCCATGAAGAAAGAGCCAGTTGTCAATTTTGCCTTTAATGAAAAACCATGCGTCCCATGATAAGACCAGAATCGCATGTCTCGCTGGTTGGTGTCAAATGCCCAATAATCAACCGTGTCATCATAATCGGCTGATGCGTACATTTGAACTCGACCGCCCGATGATCCCGTTTCGTGGCCGTGAACCCGCAATATGCCGAAGCGTGAATCCTCGGTGCCAAAATTTGAGACTTGACCGTTGACATACAATGCTCCCGCAAGAACGACTCTCGCATCGTCGTTGTGGATTGTTAGAGCATGATCTTGAAAAACGCCACCACTGTCATATCTCGTTATTCGATATTCGCCGCCACTGTCGCGATAAGTAAACCAACGTTGTACGCCCGCTGTTTGGAAAATGACCCCAACATTTGTACCGAGTTCTGCTCCAAAAGTCATTGTTCCACTAACAAAAACCGGCTTCCCAATATGAACGCCGTATGTTGGAGCGCCAACGTGCATCCCAATGTCACCAGTTCCATCATCAATCACGAATGGATCATCGATATAGGAACCGCCGCCGTCATATCTTGCGACAGCGTATCTTCCAGCCTCGGTTCTGCTCACAAACCATGCCATTGTATCGGCTGATCTAATGCGAAGTCCGGCTCTTTGTGTTGCGGGGCCATCGACATGAACCGAGCCGCTGATATAAGTTTCAGCCCCAATTTGAAATGGATAAGATAGAGAATTGCCAGCAAGAACACCAATTCGATCAAGGTTTGCGTCTGCGAAAATCGCATATTGACGATTCTGTGTACTTATACGCGTGTCGTAATTACCTTGATCATAGTTTGCGATAAAACCTCTTTGGACAGTAAGATACTTACTTATTGAAATATCGCCCGAAGTATCTGAAATCAAAAACTCGGTGCCCAAAAAAGTCCCTGATGGGCTATATCGAGTGATGGCAAAATCCTCGCCTCCAGCCGTCCTTCTTATGAACCAACGTAGGTCAGCATCGGCTCGAAGCATAATCCCAACATCCGCCGGCCCCGCGCCATCTATGGTTGCTGTTCCACTAAGGAAAACATTGCCGCCGCCAACATGAAGCGCATAAAGAGGCGCAGTAACACCGCCGACCCCTACACGAGCAAATTGACCATCGACGTGAAGCGCGGCCCCATAATTGACTGACCACCAACGATGATCAACGTCGTTTCTCGGTCGATTCCATTCGACAAGTGAGGATTGGGCGAGCAAAATTTCTTCGCCTGTGTCGAGAAAAATACCAGCCGTGCTTCCGCGCAGTTGAAGCGGTTTATCATTTGAAGTCTGTGGGTCAAGAGAATGCAAACTCAAGCCATCATAATGAATCGTTCCGCTTCCGCCTTTGGTGTCGATAAAAGCGCCGTCGTCGATGGTTAGATCATCGTTTAGTATGATGCCCGGAAACGGGAAACGACCCTCTTCCTGTTCAATCGCATTTGGTCTTATTTTCAAAGGCATCGCTTACTCCTATTGCGGAACCGGCGCACCCCAAATCGCGGCGACGAGCGTGCCGGTTTCGGGAGATTCGGAGAACTGGAATGTGCCAGATTCGGGATATTGCTCCGTGAAGTCAGTCACCGGAATCTGCCAGACGCCGTTTGCCATGACCGCCAATGATCCAGTGACATACTCACCCTCACTGATCGTCCAATAAACCCCTGTAGGGCTAAAAAGCGGTATCGCCTCGCCCGATCTCACATAAGTCGCCGTGGTCGCGGTCCCTGTGACAGAAATCCACGCATAACTTCCAGTAACAATCGCCTCGACATTTTGACCTACGAAATCAAGCGCCGAAACCTGACCCTTACTTACCCCTTCGTCGTAGATATGAACAGCCGATCCGGTCTCGGGCGGCGCGACGGTTGTCAAGCGAAGATCGTAAATCTCCTGCCAACCAATAGCCTGTGTTCCTGTTTGTAGGCTGACGGCGGCGATGGCGAAACCGATGTCAGGATCGGGCACCAAGATCATTTCGATTGGATCGGGAGGTGGGAAGATCAATGAAAATTCGGGGCCTACGAGATAATCGGGAATACCCTCGTCGCCACGAATGTAGACTGTTACAAAGCGACCCGCGCCGCCTCCTGTCGGTCTATATTGGAAAAGATCATCCGTCCCTGATCCCGGCCAGTAATGATAAGAGCCAGCCCACCAGTAATAGTCGGCCTCGATATAGATCGCGCCCGAGCCGGTCGTAATCGGCCTCGGCAGAAGCGGCATATATTGACGCTTGAAAATCCAAGCCGGATCGGAGCCAGTGAACTCGCCTTCGGATTGAGGCGTGAACGAGTGTGATCGTCCGTGTGGCTGGATGTAAGACGCGCCTCCCCAATCGCCATATTGACCGATGTCGCGACCGGAGATGCGCCAGAGGTGGGGATTTTTAGGATCGCGAATGACGATGACGGGGAGATCAAAAACCTCTGACACTTCATCGTTAAAAGCCTGAACGACCTCGCCTGTCGCGCCTCGCAAGCGCACGTAAACAAAATCGGGACGAGTGGCGACACCAACGGTCTCCACTCCTGCAACCCACGCACCCAACAAGCCCTTGTATTCCTTGGGCTTATCGACCTTCTTGTCCAGCGCTCCGCGCAGTGCGCGCTCAAGCCTGCGTCTACCCTGTGCCATTTACGCCGTCCATATCGGCTGTACTGCCACTATCGTCGGCCATGTTCCGGGCGAGATCAATTGATCATAGAATGAATCATCATGATCCTTCCAAGAGAGGCCGCCATCCTGTGTGTAAAGAAGCCTCCCAATCGTTGCGTTGTTCGATACAGCATACAAAAGATTGACATTGGTTCTATGCCATCTAAGATTTTGAACAGGTACATTCGACGCACTGCTGAAATCAAATGTTTGCACGAGATTTTCAGGACCAGTCGATGAGGTAAAAAGGATTGTCCCTTTATCGCCCGGCTCGGCTACATCTTTTTGTAAAAGGGCGGCAACAAACAAGCGATTTGATGGATGTGTTTGGATAGCACGATAGGCTTTCCCAAAAGGACTTCCCGGTCGCCTAACAGCCCATAAATTACCCAAATAAGATGGTGATATATGAGTTAATGTGACGCCGCGATCCTCTGAGTAGTAAAGCCTTTTGCTCGCGCTGAAACCATTGGAAATATAGATTCCAAGGTCTGCCGTGTTTCCTTGATATGGAACATGCCAGTCTTGATAATCGCCATAATTATGAAGTTCTGTGTAGTTCCCAAAAAGATCAAAAGTAATAACCAAAACGCTGTTTCCGCCCTTCGTTCCGGGCATCGCGTAAGCCTGAGTTAAAGAATGCTCGCTTGCTTCGACAAGATTCGGTGTTGCCTGTTGGCGGCCATAATTTGTGTGTTGCATTTTTACAAAACTGCCACCAGCATTCAGGCTTCTTAAAATATAGCCATTTGGCGTACCTAGAGATTGACTCGATCCAATAACATAAACAACGTCATTGTCCATCGGGCTAACATCGACATCATAGATCGTGCATTGAAAATTTCCAGCGCCAAGAAGTTGAACGACATCCCACGCGCTCAAAACTTGAGTGAAAATTGGATTAGAAGTATTCATGGAGTCTACGCGATAAAGCCAGAATCCGTATGCGCCCCCAGTTGTTCTAGTAATCAACCAAGCCCTGTTTTCTGGATCGACAGGATCGGGCAGGAATGCGCTGTAAGCGCCGGTGACAGAATTAGCGCCTGTATTTGGTGGCGTTAAATCCTCCCAAGTCGGAATATCGTCCTGAAAATTACGAGTGCGGGCGAAAATATAGGTGCCGAGGACATAAACAAGATCGCCTGCACCCGGCGCAGGATCAATTGGCAGTGGTGGAATCGGCGGCGGAAGTTCAAGAGGCGGCAAATCAATCTCGGGCGCGATGAAAGTTGGAAAAGGTGGATCGACAGGAATTTCAACGCTCTCGCCCGGAAGCCCCTCCGTCTCCTCCCTTGCCGTGACCTCCATCAAAGCAACTTGAGAAGCACCTTCATATGTGTAGCGCACGCCTTGAGGGATGAACGGTTTGAGGTCCCACGTGAAGCCTCTGTAAGTATCTTCTGGCTCCAGCGTGACGAGCACGCGTTCCTGAGGGGCAATATCGATCAATCGATAATCGCCAGCCATTGGCATCGTGACTTCGGGGAAGTCGGCATTCGCGCTCGCGTATGCGAGGCCGACGAGTCTGTTCAAATGATTCTGACCCTCAAGAACCAAGCCGCTCACGCGCTCCAAGCCGCCGTAATAACTCGGCGCATCTCCGGGCGCGCCGGCGAGGAATGGATCGCTCGTCCCTGTCGTCACGCCGCTATATGCGATACCGCCCATCTCAAGATAGGAAAGTTCATCCTCGTGAACGACTTGAATATCCAGATCGCCGCGCCAATCCTGTCGTGTCAATTCGATGGCCGTATCTATATTTCTCGCTGAACCGGTGTTGACGACGTTGATGTCGATCTCCGCCCAAATCTTCCCTTGTCTATCGGCGCAAACAGTACCGATCAGTGTTGACGCGTAAATATTATTGATCGCATCATAGATATTGCCGCGCTCGAAATCGATGAATTGAACGTGCTTCGTGTCATCGGTCTTTGAAAAATCGGCGATTGATAAGAGCGTCGTATGCCAGCGCAAGTAATGGATGACGGCCTTATCGACCGTCATGGAAGTCATCTCGTTCCAAGTCGCGGCATCACCCACGTCCTCAAGTGTGGCAGAGAACGTCGCCATGCGTTTTGAAATTCCAGTGATTGATTCGACCCTGAATTCAAGCCGATTTGTGAAAGCGTTCAGACTAATCGAATCATTTTCAATATATCCAGCAAACAAGATCGATGATCTATTCTCGGCATTGCCTCCGGCTTTGCCCTCGAATTCGCCTTCGCTATCAGTTGAATAAATCACGACCAGCGCACCATCGGCGATTTTGTCGTAATCGACCTCCTCGCGAACCCACAAGCGGATCGCGTATCCGCCCGTATCACGTGAGCCATCAAAAGACGACATTCCCCAAGCCTTGATCGGCGGGAACGATCCATCGACATCAGGATCGGTTAGAACCATGACATGTCGGCGTCCAATGAATGTTTTACCTTGATTAGAAAGAACCGAAAGAGAGGTAAGAAAATGACCGCCTCCGGTATATTGGATATAGCCGGGATCGGGCACAAACGAAGCGGTCGGGAATCCGCCCTCGAAAACCCATGCGTAACCAGTGGGAATTGAATCGTCTGTAGGATCAAATGTGCCGCTTGAGGTGTACCAGATATTGGCAAATGATCCGGTCGGCGTGCCGTCGAGCCAGACCGCATGGTTTGGTCCCATATGAACCACAGGATCGAGTTGTTCGTTTTGATCTGAATAAGCGATGTTGAAATCTTTGTAAAAAGTGGGGACGTTTTGAGCATCAAGAACGATGCGAGGAAAAACAGCCCAAGGCTCGAAAAAATTTACGACCGTTAGATATTGACCATCGATCCAGTTATAATCATTCTCCGCAACGGTCAATGTCGTTGTGTTGCATTGAATGGCACGGATTCTGGCCTCTCTGCCATTCGGCGAGGCACCGATATAACAAGTCATCCCCCTAGCAACTGACCAGACATCTCCTGAGATCACCGTAATGGTAATCTGGCGCTCTCCTCGGCTTATGGTCGGCATATTTATTTGAGCCGCCAAGACCGTGTTAGGCTGATAAACAGCGAGGTCCAGCCTTGTACGATGCGGTCTATGTCGAAGTCTGGTCAGTTGCTCGTTGGTCAAAACGGTCATGGCACTCTAATATTTCCGATCACAAGAGAAACGCTGGTTGGATATTCCTGATTGAAAAAGTCGCCGACGTTTGGTTCGCCTACGGCGACCCCGCTATACTCCTGAAAACCATAGCCGGTGCCTGTCACAGTTGGGTATGCCGGAAGTTCAACAACCGCGCTTCCTGTTGTCTGGAAAGCGTCAAAGGTCGCGACCAGAACTTCCCAATCAGCGTATGTTTGAATATCCCATCGCAGTTCAAAGCCACGCACGGGGGCATAAAGAGGTCTGCCATCTCCCTGAATATCAAGAACGCGCCGAGGTATCCATCTGCCAGCGGTGGGATCAGGAAGAATGTACCCATTTACTTTATAGTCATTAGGCACCTCGACCTCCTTGGAAATTCTTTGAACTCACATTGACGACAACATCAGCAAGTTCATTCATGGTCTGATCTGCGACTTCGACGACAAGCAGATCGGAAGCATCAACGTTCAAATCAATGCCGATGCGCTCAGCCTGTGGCCCTCGGAATCCGGCCATAGGAGCACCGGTCGCTCCAGACAAAGGCGTGATGTCCACTTGCTCGGGTCGCCCTTCGCCAACGCGCAACATCTGAGGCCCGGTCGCGATGAACGACCCTCCGCGCTGGAAGCCTCGTGTTGGAAAAGCGCCGAACGCTTCTGCTTGAGCGGTCAATCTTAGTGCCCAAGCCTCCTGCGCTCGACGAGCCGCGGTTTGCATGAATTGAACATGTGCCCTGATCGCCTGCTCCGTTCTCCAAACCGAGGTCGTAATATAACCTTGAGCATCAGAAATGCCTTTGGCCGCGGCTTGTGTCGTCTTGACCGCTTCCTGATGCCATTGAACCCAAGGTCCCTCAGGCCCATAAACGGCGATGAGCGCTTCCACAAGCGCATCAAGTTTTTGTTGCTCGATGGCGAGTTCGCCTTCGGCGGCCTCTTGCAGGCGCATGAGCCGCGCATGGATCGATTCAATAAGATCGCGCTCTGCGCGTGCGCGCCTGATTGCCGCCTCTTCCCTTCGCCGCTCCTCTTGAAGCGCGAGATCGGCCAATTCCTCTTGGAAAGACAACCATCGCTGTTGTCGGCGCATTAATCTTTGTCGCTCGATTTCCATCAGTTCGAAGCGGAAATCTTCTTTCAAGCGCTTCTGTCGTAGGAGATAATCTTCCTCGCGACGTTTCTTTTCTAGATTGAAGCGTCTTTGCAACTGGAGAACACCACGAGCATCGCGCTCCCTTACTGCATCTTCGAGATCGAGAATGAATCTTTCCTCAAGTTGGTGAATGTCCCTTTGGTGATCTTCGCGCAGACGAATTTCATCGATTTGGTAATCACGGATCGTTTGCAAACGATCTTCCGCCGCGTCCATGTCGATGTCGCGCAGGTCGCGAGCGAGATCGGTTTCCAGATCGGCGCGTCTTTGCAGGAATTGACGAGTGATATTTTCAAGTGCATCCATAAAGCGAGTCTGGATTTTACGCATGCCTTCATCGAATTTTCGAGCCGCTTCAACAAAAGCCTCAACTTGTTTCTGTGTCTCTGCCAAAGCATCGCCAAAATCAGTCGTGGCACCGGCCGCGCCCTGAGCCGCATCCTCGTATTCCTCTAAACCACCGGTCGCTTGCTCGACCTGAAAGCGCATCAACTGTTCTTCGGCCTCTTGAAATGCACGAGTGAAAACGTCGCCCAAGTTTTGGAAAACATCTATACCTTGGGCCTCGATGTTGTCGAGAATAAATCTGACCGTTGCGGCGAGCGCCAAAATTGCGGCGACTACATTGGAAATCAACTTTTGAATTCCCAACACGATGAAGCCAACAACAGCCGTAAACCCTTCTTTGATGTTCGCCCATGCCTCCTGCCACATAACTGCAATGGGCACGAACATCTGGCCCAATGTTTCTGATGCCTTCTCGCTTTGAATTGCAACATCATCGAGACGGTCTTGGAATGTTCGACTATCATCGGCCGCGCCAAGTGTCTTTTCGCCCAACTCCTCCATAAGTAGAGAATATCGGACGAGTCGTTGTTCGGCTTCTGATAATTTGTCGATATTCGTCCCCAATCCCAATTCAAAGGCTTTGGCATTCTGGCGCGCTTTATCAACATCAAGCCCAAGCCTTTGAAGGCTTTGTGAAAATCCTGTATTGATAAAAGCGGCTAATTGATTTAAGGATTGAGGAAGCGTTCCACCATATTCCTCTGTAAATTGAGCGCCCGTCACAATCAAGGCTTTAATTTGATCGTCTGAAAGTTCTGTGCTGGCACCCATCTCTCGAAGCGTATCCGCAACAGCCTCGATTGATTTTTGCATTGGCTGGCCTGTTATTTCCCTGACCTCCTCCGCTATTGCGACCCATTCCTTATAACTAAGTGTGTTTTCTTTTCCAGCCAACGTATTCAATGCAACCGCTTTTGATAGAAGATCATAATGTTTTTGCATCTCAAGCGCGAATTGGGTCGCCTTTCTGATCTCATCGAAAGCAATTTTCAAGGCGGCGAGCGCCGCTGTCCCTTTGGCGATATGACCGATCACTCCACCAAGGTTGATCCCGAATGAATCCAGTAATCCGGTCACTGTTCCTAAGACGCCCTGATTATCTCTTAGCGCCGCACCTTTTCTTATGATGCCGTCAGTGAATTCGTTGGCTTCCTGAGAGACATTGCTAAAAGCATCCCTGTGTTCCATCAACGCTCGAATATGATCCCTGATCTTGTCTCTTGCCAATGCATCTGGAATCGCTAAGCCCATCTCGCGATAAGCGACGACAACCTTCATCACCTGTTGCTCAATAAAGGCTCTGGCTTGTGCCTCCTCCTCGATGGACTTCAACATATCCTCGGACAAAGCAATGCCCTCTTCGCCAACTTCACCCATTTCTTCCATCATTTTGACAATTTCTTCAAGAGACTTTTTGGCCTCTTCGTCCATGACGAGGCCATATTGTTCCCAAGTCTCGGTTATTTGTCTGATGAGTTCGTCTTGCTCCTCAAGCGCAGGTGTGGTTTCGGATGTCAAAACGTCGGTGAAACTTTTAACGACATCCTCTGTGATCTGCAAACCGTCCGCGGTTTCGGCAATGTCGGCACCGATCATGTCTAGCGCTTGTGCGAATCCTTCCATCTCCTCAGCGGTGAAAGCCTGAAACAGTCCTCGCTCGCTCAGCATTTCAGCGGCGCGCTGTAAAGAGATTCCAAGTTCGTCGGCAATACGGCGCACATTCTCACCTGCGGCGACCGCCGATTTCAAGAAGGCCTCTTGGAACACTTCGCCGGCCCTTTCACCCGCCTCTTCTGTTTTATCAATCGCCTTTTCGGTATCCTCGATCAACTGCGAGAGATCGCCTACAAGAGCGACAGATACGGTTTCGACAACATCACCGTTCGGCATGTTCCCACCTCGCATCCGCCATTCCTATAACGGAGGCAAAATTCATCATCAACACAAGATCGTTACGATTAAAACCATCGATCAATCTTTGATAAAGTTCACGAGGCTCCATGTTTTCCGCGAGTTCTTCTGCAATATCCTCGATAGGCTTATCTTCCATGAGAGATAACAAACGAAGTGCCGCGGGAGGATGTTCTTCATTGATGCGATTTATGATCGCCTTCATGATTTTCAAGGTAGAAGTATGTTGAGTAAAATCGCCAGCCATGGGGCCGAGCATCTTTATCACTTCGATGGCCGAGCGAATTCCCATAGGGTTCAATGCAGTTTCTCCTCATCCGCGCCGTCTGGATAAACCACATTACCAATCGGAACCAAATCCTTCCTGATACTTATTTTTGGAACTTCCTTGTCTTGAACGCCCAATTGCATCCAAATAGGTTTCGGCAACGGCCTGTAATGAGATTTCTTGGTTTGCTTGTTATATTCATAAGCAACCTCTGAGAGCGCATGTAAAAACTCGCGATCCATATGATCTTCGGCCAATATCTCTTGAACGAGCGCGATGGCCTGCTCAGGCCAAAGATTTTCAATCTCATCGATTCTCCATCCATAGGCTTTGGCAAGAATGTGAACCCAAATCAGGGCCGATCGTAAAGGATTGTCCCAAGTTACAGTCTTTCGCTTTCCAATTTGGTTTCTCAAAATTGCAAATTCCTCGGCATGAGGAAGGATATTGATTGCCTCAATTGTGAGATATGCTTGGGCTATATCTGTCCAAGGTGATTGGAAAAATTCATCTTCTGTGAGGTCGGCGAGAAGGACGCGGAGAAAGGCGTAGAGACCGTTGACAATCTTGCGATTATCATCGCTCTTTACGCCCTCAAGCAAGGATTCCCTTGCTTGCTGGAGCCGAACAAATCCGCCGAGGCGGGCGCGGGTAATATCCCACTCGCGCCCGCCTAGCGCGATTCTCACTACTTCTTCGGCCATCCGCCACCTTATGGTATGGCGGACAAATCTGACCGAATGATAGTCGCAAACTGCTGTGCGGTAGGTAGACCTTCGTCCGCCAAACCCCAAGCAGTGATCCCGCCGATCATCCACTTATCGCCAGATGGCATGGCGATTGTCCATGCATCAACGAATTGGACGCGGTGGATTGTGATGGAAACATAATCCCCAACATCCTCATCGTAGACCTTCGGCAAATACAATCTCCAATACTGGTTGTTGTTGATAGGACCAACGCCCATCTTCTCCAATCCACTAGAGGTAAAAACTGTACTGCCTCTCAGTATGGGACGCGTTGTAGTCAGCGGGAACAACGTTGAAAGCGCGAAAGCGAACTCAAGGTGATTGAGTTTCTGGATGACCGCGGTGTCACCGAATTTATCGCATCTGATCGCGTTGACGGTTAGGTCTTGGCCGAGACCAACATCCTCGTAGCAGGCCAACGAATACACGGGGTACGCCGTTGTTCCGCTAAAGTTCCAGTAATAACCATCGCCATCAGGGTTATTGAGGTAATCAGCCTCGTAGTCCTGCATGTAAATCCAAGGTGCGCCCTCAAGGTATATTTCAGTGTCTTGTGAGACGACATTGCCTTGAGGCGTACCAGTGACGAGCGCCATGTTTTAACCTCCTCTAGGCCGTTTGAAAATAGAGACGTTCGCTTGAGGAACCGCAACAGGCGCGCCCCACGTTGCGGTTTTTTCCCATAACGAACTCAACGTCGGTCGTCAACACATCGACTTCTGTGCCCGCTTCCGGCCAATGATATTCAAGACCGCTTGGCGCTTGTAATTTGATGTGTGCGGGCCACAAACTGCGGACGACCACTATGCCCGATTCAGCATCAGCCTTGACCACCGAGGCGGGTTCCGCGAT
>JABAOF010007322.1_pt1 | contig 11141 bp, 7 predicted proteins | sample 7062171 | NCBI WGS metagenome assembly JABAOF01 (sample SAMN14538628, study PRJNA623070) | marine sediment metagenome | biome: marine biome [ENVO:00000428]; feature: marine pelagic biome [ENVO:01000023]; material: deep marine sediment [ENVO:00002113] | place: India: Gulf of Khambhat ... | reverse complement strand
CTGATCATCCGCCTGCCCGAGCAAACGCAGGGCCAGCACGTCAAGGCGTTGGTGCAACCACCAGACCTTATGCCAACCATGCTCGAAATGGCCGGGCTGGTGGTGACCGAAACCTTCGGCGGTCAATCCAGGACCCAAGCGCTGCAGTGCGGCGTGTTCTACACCGAAGACTGGGAATTTAACCCAGAAAACATCCACGGCAAGTCATTGATGCCCCTGATGCGGAGCGAGACAGAGGTGCACCGAGACATAGCCGTCTCCTCCAACACCATCATCCATCACACGCCGCTGCTGGCCAAGACGTCGATTGTGACCGAGGATGGCTGGTGTCTACATTACTTTGGAAAATACGATCAACTGGCACCCGAGGCAAGAATGGGGTCTCTTAAGGTCATCGATCCCGAGGCAGCAAGACTTCCCATCGAGCCGGAGTTGTATTACACACCAGATGATGCGCAAGAGTCAAAAAACGTCATCGCCGAAAATGAAAAGCTTGCCGAAGAGATTCACTCAAGTTATGTCAAATGGCTTGAAGAAACAGGTACTCCCGAGGAACATCTGGCTGGGAGACGCAGTCTTCGTTAGTACGCTGTCAGGTAAGTTGCGAGATGCAGGGGCATCCCCTTCCCCAAAGAGGATGCCCCTACGCCAACCGCCAAAATCTGTCTGACAGTGCACCAGACAATACGCAGAAGAGGTGTAACGTGCCGTTTGGATGGATGGGCAAGATCCTGGATGTGGACCTGACGACCCGGACGACCAGTGTTCGTGACTCGATGGCCTACGCCGATGACTACGTCGGCGGGCGAGCGATGGCCAGCCGCATCGCCTGGGAGGAGATTCCGGCTGGTATCGACGCCTATGATCCCGAGAACCGGATCATCATCGCCACCGGGCCACTGACGGGCACGCTGGCGCCCACAACGGGCCGGACGGTGATGACCAGCCTCTCGCCCCGCATCTACCCCAAGCCCTGGTACACGCATTCCACGCTGGGGGGCTGGTTTGGGCCAGAAATGAAATACGCCGGCTTGGATGCCATCGTCATTCACGGCCAAGCCGATTCGCCCGTTTACCTGGAGATTCGAGACGATAAGGTCCGACTGGTTGACGCTGGGGATTTGTGGGGCATGGATGCCCGTGAGACACAATTGACGCTCAAGGGGCGTATGGGCTCGCACGGCTCGCAAGTTCAAGTGCTGACCATCGGCCCGGCGGGCGAAAACCTGGTCCGGTTTGCCACTGTCCAACATGCCGAAGAGAACGCCGCCGCACACAGCGGCTTTGGGGCGGTCTGGGGTAGTAAGAACCTGAAGGCCATCGCAGTGCGCGGCACCAGGGGCGTGTCGGTGGCTGATCCGGGTGTGTTGCTCCAGGAAGTGCTCGAGGCAGGCATCTTCAATAAATCGCCCTACGTTGCCATTTTACGCCACACCGACAAAAAACGCCGTCCGGTCTGCAGTCAGGCGTGTACCAACAACTGTCTTGCTGGTAGCTATGGCCATACGGTGGATGGACGGCTGATACCAGCCTATTGTATCGGTGGCTCCTGGCGCAGTGAAGGCGGCATGAAGGCTACGAGATACACCGGTGGCGGTGTTGAGGTGCCTTCCGGCAAAAACTTTGGGCGGTGTGAAGAAGTAACGTTGCACGAATTGTGCAATAGCCTGGGCCTTGACCTGTGGTTCCGGCTGGTGATGCAGCCCTGGTTCATCCGCTGTAAGCAGTTAGGTATCCACGAAATCCGAGGACACCCCATCGAGCCGGAGGATCTCTTCTGGTTTGAAGCCTTTATGCACCAACTGGCCAAGCGCGAAGGGCTGGGCGACCTCTTCGCCGAGGATCTGCGGCGGGCGATGGACGAGCTGCAAGATGAACTGCCGGATGAGTTGATCCACCTGGGACATGAATTGGAGTTCGACTTTGGCTTTCCCGCGCACCGCGAGGGACGCTTCTGGGACGAAGAACCTCTCCCATTTTGGGTGATCTCGGCTATGATGCACATCAGCACCAGCCGAGACCCGACAATTGGCACCCATCACAGCTCGCTACTTCTGGCAGAATTTCTGATGGCGAACCCGGAACTGGCGCGCCGCCAGTTCAGAGTTCTGTCGGAGAAAGTCTGGGGTTATCCAGATGCACTGGAGCCTACCTTTGAGAATAAAGCGCCTGTGGCCATTTGGAGCCAAAATCAACACATGCTGATCGACTCGCTGCCCTTGTGTGACTTCGCTTTCCCCCACCTGGTGCGTCCTATGGACACCCGTGAGGAATGGCAAACCGCTGAGGACATCAGCGGTGACCTGGATCGGGACCGCCGTCTGTTTGTGGCAGTCACCGGAGTGGAAAAGACACGTGAGGAAATGACGCGGGTGGCCGAACGGGCCTTCACTCTGGAGCGAGCTATGCTGGCCCGCGCCGGACGTGATCGAAAAACAGAAGAAGGTCTGGCGCCGCATTTCAGACTCCCTTGCCGCGACGATGGGACCCTGATCGACGAGGCAGGCTTTTCTCGATTGATAGATGAGTATTACGCCGCCCGAGGCTGGGACCTGGAGTTTGGCTGGCCGCAGGCCGAGGGGTTGAGAGAACTCGGTCTGGAGGAACTGATCTCTGAATTGGACGAGCGTCGCCACTATTTCGATGATGGTGGCAACTGAAGAGAGCAAGCTTACGCAGACCAGGGAAGTTTCCCTGGGAATGAGCCTGCTCCCTTATGCCGTCGCGCGATTTGATGCTTGACACATCGTTCTTTTTGTGTTATACTTACTTACAGACTGTAAGTAAGTAAGTTTTCGGCAGAGAACTATTCGGGTTTTTCTCCCCTTATTTAGCTGCACCAGTTGCACAGTCAGCCACTGACTGACTCGCTTCTCAGGTAGACATCACACATTCCGGGCCACTCGGCCCTTACCCATTCCCAAGACGCGGAGCGCTTCTTGATGAGACAAAGTGCTACGGCCGGTCTGATGCGGAACATCAACCGCTCGGCTATCCTGGAACTCATTCGAGAGGAGAGCCCCATCTCCCGTTCTCAGGTTGCACGTCGGCTGAACATGAGCTTGCCAACGGTAATGCGTATCGTGGATGACTTGATGGAGGAAGACCTGGTGCGATTGCACGGCATGGGTGAATCAACCGGGGGACGCCCCAGCTCTCTCCTGGAGTTTAACGGCGACGCCTACGCCGTGGTGGGCGTGGACCTGGGGGGAACCAAGATGTTTGGAACCGTAGCCGATCTATCAGGCACTATCCAACACGAATGCTACGTCCCCCACGAAGATGGAAACGGCCCACACGATTACCTGGAACAGTTATGTGAGTTTATCGAAATGCTACTGGATGCCCCCCGGCCAGCCGGGCAGCGCATCCGGGGCATTGGAGTAGGCGCTCCAGGGTTTACCTTGGCTCCAGAGGGCATCGTCACCTATGCGCCCAGCCTGGGCTGGCGTGACTTGCCGCTGCAGGAGATTCTGGGCGAACGCTTTGACGTGCCTGTCCTAGTGGAGAACGACGTCAATCTGACGGCTTTGGGTGAATGGGGATTTGGGGGCGGGCGTGGCGCACGGAACCTGATATCCATTGCCATCGGCACAGGGATCGGCGCGGGTATCATCATTGGCGGCGCTCTGTATCGTGGCCACAATCAGGCTGCCGGCGAGGTTGGCTACCTATTGCCGGGAGTTGAGTTCCTGGACCAACGCTGCGGCCAATTTGGCGTCCTGGAGAGTCTGGCCTCGGGTAGCGGGATCGCCGAGCGCGCGTGCCAACTCTTAAAGCAAGAGAAGCTGCCCCTCCCGCCAGGCGGGCTGACTGCTCACGATGTCTTCGCCGCTGCGCGGGATGGCGAAGGCTGGGCGCAACAGGTCATCAGCGAGACCGTCGATTACCTGAGTCTGGCCATCGCCAGCATCAGTACCTTGCTCGACCCAGAGATCATCATCCTGGGCGGAGGCGTGGCCCGTTCGGCAGATTTGCTGATAGAACCGATATTAGAACGTCTGGAAGGGGTGATTCCTTTCATCCCGCGCTTGGTTGCATCTCCATTAGGCCGCCGGGCGGCAGCCATGGGGGCTATCATGCTGGTTTTGAACGCAACCACGGAGTACTTTGTCGTCAAGCGGTTACCGTAAGTGAGGGAGAGATAAAACTACGATGAATGTCATTTTGGTGATGTCGGATACCTTTCGCTACGATAATCTGTCCTGCTATGGGCCAACCCCGGTGAACACACCTCGCCTGGATGGGTTCGCCAGCCGCGCCTTTGTCTTCGACAATGCCTATCTCGGCTCGTTCCCAACCATTCCCAACCGCCTGGATATCGTGAGCGGCCGGTTCAGTTGTATTGATCACCACTGGTGCCCATTGCCCAAAGAGACGGTGACGCTGCAACAGATTCTGAGTGCTTCGGGCCTGGTGACCCAGATGATTGTCGACAATCCACACCTGGTCGAGATGGGCTTCAACTACGAGCGCGGTTTCGACGGCTGGGAGTGGATCCGCGGGCAGGAGACCGATCTATGGAGGACTGCACCCTGTGAGGTGAAGTTGCCGGCAGACCCAGCGAAGTTGCGCAGTCCCAAGTCAATCCTGAGCACCCACCTGCGCAACACAGCTTGGTGGAGCTCAGAGGAGGATCGCTTTGTGGCCCGTACCATCAGGTCGGCCTGCCAGTGGTTGGAAGACAACCAAGACTTGGAGCAGTTTTTCCTGTATATAGACACCTTCGATCCGCACGAGCCTTGGGATGCACCCCAGAAGTACACAAACATGTACGATCCCGACTACCAGGGAGAGGAAGTCAACTATCCGATCTACGGCTTCTGGAGAGAGTTCCTGACCGAAGAAGAGCTAAACCATACGCGAGCCCTGTATATGGCCGAGGCGACTCTGGTCGATCATTGGTTTGGCATCCTCCTGGATAAGATTGACGAACTGGGCCTGACCGAAGACACAGCCATCATCTTTACCAGTGACCACGGTTTTCTCTTTGGCGAGCACGACATCATTGGCAAGTCGCTCATACGGGACGATATCTCCACCTTCGAAGCGATTCCCCTGTACGACGAGATCAGGCACATACCTTTGCTGATATCCCTACCAGGTCAGACCGAAGGTCAACACATCCGCGCCCTGGTTCAAGCGCCAGACCTGATGCCGACCATCCTGGAGATGGCAGGATTAATTGCGACCGAGTCGATAGGCGGTCATTCCAAGACTCAGGCACTTCAGTGTGGGGTCTTCTACACCGAAGACTGGATATTCGAGCCAGAGGCCACTCACAGCAAGTCAGTAATGCCGCTAATGCGCGGTGAAACCGAGAGGCTCAGAGACATCACCGTGAGTTCCCACACGTTGATTCATCCTACTCCGGTTATGGCGAAGTGTGCTATTGTCACAGAAGACGGATGGTGTCTGCATTACGCCGGCAAATACCCGCAGGAGGCACAAGACGTCCCGTTAATCGGCCATAAGCTTACGAAGCGCGAAGCCGCCCGTGCGCCCACGCAGCCGATGCTCTTTTGCCTACCCAATGACCCGAAGGAAGCAGAAGATGTCATCCACAGCAATCAAGATTTGGCTCGAGAGATTCACGATCGCTACGTGGGATGGCTTGAGGAGATCGGTACGCCGCCAACGAATCTGGCCGGCAGACGCGAGATTTTTTAAAGAAAGAAAGGAGGGAGCTATTAGGGAGTAACATCTCTTGTCTGGCTGATGTGTGTAGCCATCGTGCCACGTTCAAAAGCATTAGTTTGCAGAGGTAAATCCAAAGGAGGAAATGTACCATGAGTAAGCATCTGCGAATACTAGGTGTCTTGATCCTGCTGGTGGCCGTCCTGGCCGCCTGCGTTGTGCCCACCCCTGAGGTAGTCGAGAAGGTCGTTACCCAGGAGGTGGAGGTGGTCGTCACCGCCACACCAGAACCGGCTGAGGAGGCCACGATCAAGGTCTGGTACACCAGCGGGAACCCCGCAGAGATACAACTTATGGAGGACCTCTCTGCTAAATTCGAGGAGGCCCATCCTGGGGTCACGGTGGAGTTCAGCCCCTACGGGTTTGACGACCTGCGCAAGAATTTTAAGTTGGCCCTGGACACCCAAACGGGTCCGGATATAACCTATCTCGGCCCTGGCAGTGGCCTGACCGAGGGCGGTGATCTTGGACTCCTGTTGGACCTTACTCCCTACGTCAAGCAGAGAGGGTGGGACCAGACGTTCGATATGGAAATGAACCAGGCCTACAACCCATGGCCAGGGCAAATCTACGGTATGGCCTACGATATCGTGACGATCGGCGCCTACTACAACAAGGATATCTTCAACGAACTGGGACTCGAGCCACCGGAGACCTGGGAGGAATATGAAAACGTCATCGTCACGCTCAAAGACAACGGCGTTACCCCCTTCGTTACCGCGGGTCTGGATTCGTGGCCGCTGGACCACTATTTCTATGCGCTCGCGCACCTCACTACACCTTACGAAGAGATTGAGAAGGTGTGGCGCGTAGAGCCAGATGGCAATTACGCTCACGAAGGCTTCGTCGAGGCAATGACGATTCTGAAGGATTGGATCGACAAGGGCTACTTCAACGAAGAGTTTATGGCCGTCGGTAACGCAGACGCCAGGGACTTGTTCGTCAATGGCGATGCGGCTATGTTCATCGCCGGTACGTGGAACACCAGCGCCATTCTGGACGGAGCAGACTTCGAGACCGGCTTTTTCGCAGTGCCGAGTCCGAATCCTGACTTGGAGTGGCGAGCCGTGACGACACCCAACAACTTCTGGGTAATCTCCGAGTGGACCGAGTACCCTGATGCGGCTCTAGACTATATCGACTATATGCTGGGCGAGGAGGTAGCTACTACCAAGTGGGATGCAGGTGACATTCCCATGTACAAATTCGCCACCGTTCCCGAGCCCGCGAGTCAACTACAGTTAGAGATCTATGACGCCACGCAAAAGACCAAAGGCGGCCAGTACCTGGCCCAATACGCGCATGACGTCATGCAGACACAGTGGGATGCTGAGGCGCTGATGGCTGCGGGTGAACTTACACCAGAAGAGGTCCAGGCCATGGTCCAAGAGGCCTACGAGCAGAAGCTAGCCGAAGAGTAACAGAGAATACCTGGGTGGGAGACCCTGCTCGGCAAAGGGTCTCCCACGCCACTTGGAGGCTAAAACAATATGCAAGCATCCAGGCAGAAAGCAACTAGAGGGATCAGTTGGCGAGATAGCTTGCAAGCTTATCTCTTCATCGCCCCTGCTTTCATCCTATATGCGCTCTTCTTCCTATGGCCCTTGCTACACCTTGTCCAGCTTAGCACAGTAAAGTGGAAGGGTGTAGGCCCCAAAGTCTTCGTGGGACTGGAGAACTATCTACATATCCTGACCTCCGACCCTAAGTTCTGGTTGGCGTTCGAGCATAATGTCGGCTGGTTATTCGCTGCCGTGGTTGTACCTATCGTCATCGGGATGTTCCTGGCGGTCCTCCTGGCTCGCACCCCAATGCATGGGCGATTACTCTTCCGCACCATCTACTTCCTGCCCCAGGTGCTCTCCTCTGTGGTGGTGGCTGTGATCTGGCGTGGGATGTACAACCCCAATTACGGAGCTATCAACAGCATTTTACGAGGGGTAGGGTTGGATTTCCTGGCTCGAGGTTGGCTGGGGGATAGGGCTCTGGTTCTTCCAGCGCTCTTCATCGCGTGGAGTTGGATACACTACGGTTTCTGTATGGTGATCTTCATTGCTGCGCTACAGAGCATTGACGAGGTATATTTCGACGCGGCCAAAGTGGATGGGGCCAATGCCTTGCAACAAACCTGGTACGTAGCCCTGCCTTTCATCCGTGGCCCTCTGGCAACGGTAATTCTCCTCACCGCCATCGCCGCCTTCCAGGTCTTCGATCTGGTTTTCATTATTACCAAGGGCGGGCCGGCCGGGGCAAGCTTAGTGCTCTCAGTTCATATGTATGATAACGCATTTCGCTACGACAAAGTAGGCCAAGGGGCAGCCCTGGCCGTGCTCTTGGGAGCACTCATCTCGGTCCTATCCATTATCTTCCTGCGAATAAGACGCAGGCTGGAGGCGGATTAGCGTGGAATTAACAAGAGAAGGTGCAGAAAAAGAGGATGCCGGGCAGGTAACCCGCCTTGGCGCATGGGGATTTGGGACACGACGGTTATGGACCACTTTCGCGGCCACGGTCTTCTCCCTTTTTGTATTGGTGCCTTTCACCTGGGTTATTTTCACTTCGGTCAAATCACAGAAGGAACTTTCTCATAACCCCCTCGGCGTTCCGATGGATTGGCAGTGGGGGAATTTTGCCGAAGCGTGGACACGTGGTCACTTCGACAGATACTTCCTGAATAGCATCCTGGTGGCTATCCCAACTGTAGCCATCGTGCTCGTGTGCTCCACCCTGGCTGCTTACGCTTTCTCCTTAATGGAATTTCGAGGCAAGAACGTAATCTTCATCATTTTTCTGGTAGGTCTGACGATTCCCCTGAGCATCCTCATCATCCCTCTTTTCTATGAACTCCTGTCGCTGGGGCTCTTGAACACTTACTGGGCCTTGGTCTTGCCCCAGGTGGCGAAGACGCTTCCCTTCGGCATTCTCCTTCTGCGCAGTTTCATGGAGGATTTCCCCACCGAGATCTTGGATGCTGCCAGGATAGATGGCTGTTCTACATGGGGGCTTCTCTACCGTGTGGTGGTTCCACTCAGCGCGCCAGCTCTAACCTCGTTGCTGGTTTTCACCTTCATGTGGACCTGGAACCAGTTTGTACTACCAGTGGTACTCATACAAGATGACGCGATGCGCACCCTGCCGGTGGGTCTCAATTTCTTTCAAGGGCGCTTTGTTACCGACATCCCACTGATGATGGCGGGAGCGATTATCTCTTTCCTACCCATCATCTTGATGTATGTGTTCTTCCAGCGGCAATTTATCAAAGGCATCACTGCCGGCGCCTTCAAGTAAGACAACAGCCCCTTATGTCTGAGGCCCGCTCGGGAAACACCACATTCTGACTGGTACATTTCGGCGTAAATAGGTCCATAGTTATTTGCTCTCCAGGCGTAGGTGATCGCAATCTGCGCGAGGATTACGACGAATGGGGCTGCTTGTGGGTGCGCTCTGAGTTAGACAACGTGGGCCAGGTCAAGGGCCATCCCCTGGCCGATTGGAATGCACTAGGCCACTACTGCTGGCCCGATCCAAATGATCTGGCGTTTTATGAGGGAATGGGTGAACGGTTCGCTGGGACAGAAGATAAGTATGTGCTCACCGGCATCTTTATGCTCCTCTTTGAACGCATGTGGGCCCTGCACGGCTTTCAGAATACCCTGATCGATTTATATCTGGAACGTGAGCGGATGGACATGTTGGCCGACCGCATCGTCGCGTTCGACTTGGACAACATCCGCAACATCTCGCAGCGCTTTCCTGATCGCATCTATGGCGTTATCTTCTCCGACGATTGGGGGACTCAACAAGCGCTGATAATCAGCCCCCAGTTATGGAAAAGATATTTCAAACTGCGGTACGCCCGCATATTCGACGCGATTCACCAGGCAGGCTGGCATGTTTGGATGCACTCCGATGGCAGGATCAACATTCCACCAGAAAAGACACAGATCATGTTGGAAGCCTTTTTGAAAGAAGATCCGTGGCGGCAAAAAAGATGAGTGCAGCGTAACCTGGTACAATCGTTTTTCTGGAGTGGTATGGGAGGCAATGGGACGTGATACCGTACATGACGACACAAGCTTTTAGTCAGGAAGAGATCGAGAAGATCCATTCGGCCATGGTCTCGATCTTGTCACGCACCGGACTGGCTGTGGAGCATGTAAAGATCCGTGAAGCGTTTGCGGAATACGGGGCTCGGGTGAATCATCAAGCGGAACGAGTCTGGATTCCCGAAGCGGTCGTCGATCGCTTCATTGGCGAGACAGAGCCAGCGGACACCTCATCCAGCGCTCCAACTGACCCGGTGCATCCCAGGGGATCCGACAGCCTGAAGGAGTGCTATCGACCGCTGTGTCCAGGTGGACAGCCAAGCGTATCGACTCGCTCCGGGGTGTCCTTCGATCTATACCTTAAGCCAGGCACCAACCAAGTGCTCCCCTTCACTGAAGAGACGCTGGAAGGCTACATCAAGCTCGCTCGACTGCTTGACAACGGCGTCATCGTGCGCCTGGAAACTCTGCCGGTGGGTGAGGGACGCCCCACGCAACCGCTGGAGGGGCGCGTCTTCGCCTGGAAACATGGGGCTCTGGAGAGTGGTGGTATCCAGATGACCGAACTGTGTCCTTACCTGCTGGACATGTACCAAATAAAAGCACAAGCTCTAGGATTGCCGCTCTCCGAGGTGTTCTGCGGCAGTGTGTATATCATCAGCCCACTTCGCATTCCCAGAGACGTGGGTGATCAGATCATGTTCTTCCATGAACACGGTCTGAGAGTTCGCATCGGCAACATGTTCACTATGGGTGGCACCGGCCCAGTCACGTTGGCTGGGTGCCTGGCGCTAAACCTTGCCGAACGAGTCGCCATTGGGATATTGGACCGGGCTTTATATGGTACCAAGCAGTGGGTCATTTTCGGCGAGGTAGCACCGTTGGATATGCAAACGCTCACCATGCCGAATGGGCGTCCAGAGGTACTTCTGTTCAACTTGGCTGTTATCCAACTGGCACAACACCACGGCGTACCCGCCCACACCTATGGCGGGTATACGGATGCCAAGCTTCCATCTGCTGAGGCCGGTATGCAGAAGGTTCTCACGGCACTGCCCTGCATTTTGGCGGGCGGCTGCAACCTTGACGCCGGAAAGCTGGGTGGCTCGCTCTGCTCTCCCATCCAAATGATCATTGACTCAGACTTGATCAGCGCCCTGAGGCGTACTTTGCGGGGATTCGAAGTCAATGACGAAACGCTAGCCGTGGACTTGATCCATGAGGTAGGGCCGGGCGGTTCGTTTTTGGCAAGCGAGCACACGGTCAGGCATATGCGATCTGAACTATGGCAGCCGAAGACTTGGACCAAAGATGCGTACCAAGCCCAAATCGGAGAAGAAATCAAGCCTGACGTAGAGTGGGCTCTGGAGCGATGGCACGACCTGATGTCGAAACCCG
>JABAOF010006778.1_pt3 | contig 11142 bp, 10 predicted proteins | sample 7062171 | NCBI WGS metagenome assembly JABAOF01 (sample SAMN14538628, study PRJNA623070) | marine sediment metagenome | biome: marine biome [ENVO:00000428]; feature: marine pelagic biome [ENVO:01000023]; material: deep marine sediment [ENVO:00002113] | place: India: Gulf of Khambhat ... | reverse complement strand
TGATCGGGATGCCCGGTGCTGGTAAGAGCACGGTAGGGAAACGTCTGGCTCGCTCCCTCTCCCTTCCTTTTCTTGACACGGATCAGTTGATAGAAGACCGATGGGGTTGTCCTCTGCAGGAGATCATCGATTCCGAGGGATTGGAGGCCTTCCGCATTAGGGAAGAGGAGACAATCCTCTCCCTCAATGTAGTGAGGCATGTGATATCCACAGGGGGAAGCGTAGTCTACTACCCACGGGCCATGGCCCACCTGCAGGATCTGGGGTGGATCCTCTGGCTGGATCTCCCCCTTGAGGAACTCGAAAGCCGGCTGGCCAATGGCGCGGAGGATCGGGGGCTTGTTCGGACCCCCAACCAGAGTATTGCCGACCTCTATGGTGAAAGGAAACCTCTCTATGAGCGTTACGCCCAGATCAGGGTGGAGACCCTGGACAAAACGGATCAACAGGTAGTCCAGGAAATTCTGGAATGTCTGCATCTCGAAGGGTCAGCTCACGGGCCTTGAAGGGAGGGAACAATGGAATCTCCTGGAAAATCAGGAAACTCTAGACTGTGAGAGGTCTCTTAGACCAACCCGAAAAGGTTGCCCAGTTACCAGGTTTTCTCGCATCCGAGGAATCCTACTCGATAGCTTGTGAAAACGGCACGGGAGATAATTATATGCCTTTCGGTCACAAGGGATAACGAAAAACATGATCAAGCTCGTTGATGTCACCAAGATTTACCACCAGGGCACTCAACAGGTTACGGCTGTGGACCATGTGAGCATGGAGGTTCCACGGGGGGAGTTTCTCGCGATTACCGGGCCGAGCGGGTGTGGCAAGAGCACCCTGCTGAACCTCCTCGGAGGCCTGGATGTTCCCACCGCCGGACAGGTTATCATCGAGGGCATTGATCTGGCCGATATGGACGATGACCGGCTGACGCATTTCAGGAGGGAACGGGTGGGTATCATATTTCAATTCTTCAACCTGATTCCCATCCTGGATGTGCGGGAAAACGTAGCTCTCCCCTTTCTGATCAGGGGAATGCCGGCAAAGGAGGCCAACGAAAGGGCGACCGAACTGCTTCAGATGGTGGGGCTCCTGGATCGTCAGAGCCACCATGCCCAAGACATCTCCGGAGGGGAGATGCAACGCGCGGCCATTGCGAGGGCCCTGATCAACGACCCTGATATCATCCTGGCCGACGAGCCCACGGGCAACCTCGATTCCAGGAGCGGAAAGAAGATCCTTGAGGTCCTCTCACGGTTGAAGACTGATTTAAAGAAAACCGTAATCCTGGCAACACACAGCAGCGACGCGGCACAGTTTGCGGACCGCCGGGTGATGATGCGGGATGGGCGGTTGCACGGGGAGGCAGAGGAAGAGTATTGATCCATCTGGTTCGTCTTTTTTCCCTGCGACACTTCTTCCGCGAAAAGTGGAAATCCGGGCTGACTATCGTTGGTATTGCCCTTGGCGTAGCCGTTTTCATCAGTATCCGAATTTCCATTAATAGTTCGCTGGACGCCTTCAAGAGTACAGTCGACCACGTGGCTGGAAAAACCCACCTCGAGGTCACTTCCCCCGGCAAGGGATTTAATGAAAACCTCTTTCCCCCCATCAAAAAAACGGAAGGGATTGTCGCGGCGACTCCGGTGGTTCAGTACGTCGCCCAGTGCAGCCCGCCCATCAACCAACCCCTCCTTGTCCTGGGCATCGATATCTTAAGCGATCAATACTTTCGGGACTACCGATTTGAGGGGGAAGCAGAACCGCAGAGACTCCTCGAATTTCTCCTCGAGCCAAGGACCATTGCCATTACCAAAACCTTTGCCGAGAAATTCGGACTTGATCACGGATCACGCCTGAATCTCCTCATCGGGTCACAAGAAGTATCATTCATTGTCAAGGGTATCATGGAGGAAGAGGGGCCGGCCAAGGCCCTGGGGGGGAATTTCGCCATCCTGGATATCGCCCATGCGCAGGAGGCTTTCGAAAAGGTTGGCCTCCTTGACCGAATCGATCTGATCTTGGATCCTCAGGCCTCTCTGGAAGCCGTCGCGGCAGCTTTGAAAAAGAAACTTCCTCCCGACATCACGGTGCGTCGACCTCAGACCCGCAACACTCAGGTCGAAAACATGATCGGCGCCTTCCGGCTCAATCTGACCGCGCTCAGTTTCGTCTCCCTCTTCGTGGGCATGTTTCTCATCTACAATTCCATGTCCATTTCCGTGATTCGGAGGCGTCGAGAGATCGGGATCATCAGAAGTCTGGGGGTTTCCGAGCGCCAGATCCTTGCCCTGTTTCTCACCGAGGGGGCCATCTTGGGCCTTGTGGGTGCGATTTTGGGAATCGGGATCGGCCTGGTCATGGCCAAGTTCACGTTGGCCTCCGTCTCCAGAACAGTTACTGCCCTCTACATCTTGGTGAAGGCTGAGCACCTCACCATATCACCGGTAACCCTCATTCTGGGAGTACTGATTTCCGTTGTAATTTCTACCATATCGGCGGCAGGGCCTGCCCAAGAGGCGGCCCGGACCAATCCGAGAGAGGCCCTATCCCCGAACAACCTTGAGCGGAAGGTGTGGGTTCATGTGGGAAAGCTTCTGGTGGCCGGGCTGGGGGCCTTGCTCCTTGCCCTCATCTTCGCGCTCCAAAAACCCATATTGGGAATGCCCATCTTCGGCTTCGCCTCTGCCTTTCTGATCCTGGCCGGATTTTCGCTGGTAACGCCGGCGGGAACCCGATGGCTCAATACCCTCTTCGGCCCAGCAGTGGAGAGGCTCTTCAAAGCCGAGGGAAGGCTGGCCAGCCATTACGTGAGGGACTCCCTGACGCGCACGGCCATTACCATTGCGGCCTTGATGACTGCCCTCGCCATGCTGATCAGCATCTCCATCATGATCCTCAGCTTCAGGAAAACGGTGGCGATCTGGGTGGACCAGGCCATTACCGCCGACATCATCCTTACCCCGGCATCCGCCGCTATTTCCGGGTGGGATGCCTTTGTTCCCCCCGAAGTGGTTACCTATGCCCGAAATCATCCCCACGTGGAGGCAATTGACACGATTCGCGTCTCTGAAATGGACTATGGGGGGCGGGTTATCCTGCTCTGGGCAGCGGCGACGCCGGTGCTCTTCCATCAGAGCCGGCTCCGTTTCCTTCGCGGAGATGAGGCGGAGATCATCGAGAGGGTAACCCAGAAGGGCCAGGTGATCGTCTCCGAAACCTTCTCGATGAAGTTCGGGCTATCGGAAGGCCAGGACCTGTTGATGCAGACCCCGAGTGGCCCGCGGGAATTCAGGATTGCCGGAATATTCTATGACTATACCACGGAAAACGGTATGATCATCATCGATCTTACGGTCTACCAAGAGATCTGGAGGGACCTCCGTATCAATAGGGCAACGCTGTACCTGAAGGACCCTTCCCGTCTTGGAGAGGTGAGGAAGGACCTGGTTGGGCGTCTCTCCGGTAAGTATCAGATATTGGCCGTTTCCAACAGGGAGCTGAGGAATGAGATCCTCCGCATCTTCGACCAGACCTTCGCCATCGCCCATGCACTGAAGGTGATCGCCTTTGTCGTCGCCATTCTGGGAATTATCAATTCCATGCTGGCGATGGTCATCGAGAGGGAACGGGATATCGGGATTCTCCGGGCCATCGGAACGTTCAAAGGGCAGATCCGAAAAATGACCCTGGTCGAGGCCCAGCTCATGGGATTGGTCGGATTTGTTCTCGGAGCGGTGAGCGGCATTCTCCTCTCCATGGTTCTCATCTATGTGATCAACAAACAGTCCTTTGGGTGGACGATCCAATTCTTTCCGGTGCCATCGGTATTTGTCCAATCCCTCGTGCTGGTGGTGGTCGCCTCATTTCTCGCCGGCCTCTTCCCGGCCCACGCGGCCTCCAAGAAGACGGTGGCAGAAGCGGTGAAGATGGAGTAAACGGGAATGATGCTTCCAAGAAGATTCTGGCCCGTATGGCTCTGTTTCGTCCTTATTTCCACGGCTTTCGCCCGAGCCCAGGAATTTGAACGAGCCCTGCCGGGAAGGACCTTCTCCTTTCCGCGAGACCACTATTCGCATCCCCAATTCCGAACCGAGTGGTGGTACTACACCGGCCATGTGCGATCTCGCGACGGGAGGTCTTTTGGCTACCAGTTGACGTTTTTCAGGACCGGATTACGGAGGGAAGCGCCAGGCCAATCGAAGTGGACCCTGAAGAGCCTCTATTTCGCCCACTTCGCCCTGACCGATGAAGACGAGAAGACATTCACGTTCCGGGAAAAGATCAGTAGGGGTGCCCTCGGACAGGCAGGCGCCGCCACGGACCGGCTCCACGTCTGGGTTGAGGACTGGACCCTCAAGGGAGATGGTGAAGACCATCTGCTCGAGGCCCGCAATCCCTCAATGGCCATTCGGTTTCGCCTGACACCGTTGAAGCCGCCTGTGGTCAATGGGATCAACGGGGTCAGCCAGAAGGCGGAAGGCGAGGGCTACGCCTCCCATTACTACTCCATGACCCGGATGAAAACCCGCGGGGAACTGACCATCAAGGGGAAGGCCCTGACGGTTGAAGGCATCAGCTGGATGGACCATGAATTTGGATCGACCCAGCTTCAAAGCTATCAGGTTGGTTGGGACTGGTTCAGCATCCAATTGGAGAACGATACGGAACTCATGCTCTACGTCATTCGGCATAGGGACGGGACCCCTGATCCGTATTCCAGTGGAACCCTGACCTATCCGGACGGCACCTCTCGGCATGTACGCCTGGAGGAATTCGACATCCGAACCCTGAAAACCTGGAAGAGCCGCAAAACCAGGGCACGGTACCCTGCTCGATGGAGAATCCGGGTACCCCGGTGGAATATAGACCTCACGGTTACCCCTACCGTGGCCGATCAGGAGCTCATCACCCGGGAGTCCACCCGCATCACCTACTGGGAGGGCAGCGTCAAGGTTGATGGCACATATGAGGGAAGGCCCATTTCCGGCGTTGGATACGTAGAGCTGACCGGGTATGCCGAACCACTAGGAAGGCGATTCTGAACAAATAGTGTTTCATACGAACCGCATCTTGAACCTGATCAAGCGGCTTTTTCCGCCCTCTTCCCTCGCCCCTCAACCCCCGAAGGGGCAATCCATCTTCATTGCACGCAAAGGAGGAAATTCAAAACTATCGAATTTCATTGACTTTTTGCAAAAAATGAACGATAAAAAATGGAGAGGCTGAAATCCTCATCTATGCGCTTTGTGAACCGACTGCATTCAAAAGTTGTTAGAATCATTCTTCTATGCCTATGGGATTATAATTCTACACTTTAGGTTAATACACAGAAAATATTCTGTATATTAATTGTTAGGTTTCTAATAAATGGATCGACGATTCGCACGATGCCTTGAACAAATAGGGGAATGGGGTCAGTAGGGGAATGGGGTCAGTCCTTGAAAAAGGACAAATTTAATATTTGGCCTAAAATAGCAATATAAAGCAAAATTTTCCATCTATTCATACTGTTAGGCTTTTTCCGAATTGAGGGAAAATTTGAAAAATGAAAGACACAAATACATCACAGTCCTTATTTGAGCCTCGCTGTCTGGCAACAACGATTGGTAGCCTACCCCACACCGACATAGCTGTCGGAACGGAGCTGATATTCGAGAACACGCCTGAGATCCCTGCCTGGCCACAGTTCCCCAGACGCATCTTTCAGGAGAACATGATGGTGCAGTTCACCGAGGGGATGCCATGCCTGGTGCAGGATGGAGACCATATTTATTTCAACACCAAGGCGAAGGACTCCACCGATCAACTCACCGAATTTTTTACTCAGTATCTTGCTGCGACCGAAGATGGAGACCCCGCCGCACTCAATCACTTCGCCATATCAGCACAGTATGCGGCGGGATTCACACAATTCATCGCCAGGCTACAGGAACAGACTATTCTGCGGGTTGCGCTCAAGGGGCAGGTTACAGGCCCCTTCACGCTTGGAACCAACCTTTTAGATCAGGATGATCGATGCGCCTACTATGACGAGCAATTGCGAGACATCATTGTCAAGACAGTGGCATTGAAAGCGATGTGGCAGATTGACAGATTAAGCTCATTCGCCCAACAGATAATAATTCTCATCGACGAACCATCGCTGCTCAACTTCGGTTCGCAGATGTTCCTTACTGTCAGCCGGGAGGACATTATCGGTGACCTGAACGAGGTGGCGGCCGTGATCCATACCCAGGGCGGGCTGGCCGGCATCCATTGTGAAGCCAACACTGATTGGTCGCTGCTAATGGAGAGCGACTTGGACATCCTGGTCTTTGACGCCTATGAGCATATGCAGGCCATCACTCTCTATCCCGGCGATCTGCGTATCTTTCTTGAGCGAGGTGGTAGCCTAGGCTGGGGTATAGTGCCCACCCTTGATAGAGAGACCGCTGCAACAGAAACCCTTAACTCGTTAATGGCTCGCTTCGACGATGGTGTGGAGCAATTGGTACACAAGGGATTCGCCAGAGATCTATTGCTTCGCAGGGCCCTGATCACTCCCAGTTGTGGCACTGGAGGTGTGCTCACAGAGCCGCTGGCTGAACGGGTGCTATACTTGCTTCGCCAAATGTCCCTGACCCTACGTAGCCGGCACGGTTTCATGGGCAGCGAAAAGAGGTAACTGAAAATCAGGGTATTATCAGAGGGGTCACCCATTAAGAGGGGACAAATTTAATATTTGGCCTAATCAATTAATCCAACGGACCCTTCGACTCGCCTTTCGACAAGCTCAAGGCTTGCTCAGGGCCGCTGATCTCTTCGTTAGGCCGCATGCCAGGTAGTGCTAGGGGACGCACGAGAAATCGGCGAACGTGACGGAATCAGGCTGGACAACGCCAACAAACTGTGCCAGTATGTTTCGAATCCAGCTGACCAAATCGCTGGAGTGTTCTTAGATGAAGTTTTGGGCATGGTGGAGGCGTTTGGCAATGACGCCAAGCGATCTCATCTGCTACCCTCTACGACCGAAGACGGGTTTCGCCGCCACAGTCCGGCACAATTCACTTTCAAACAAGGAGAAACAGATATGGGTGATAAGGGGAAAAAAGACAAAGGCAAAAGGGAACAACAGAAAAAGGCCCAGCTTAATCCAAAGGAAAAACGAAAATTGAAAAAAGAAAAGAAGAAATAAATGCCCAGTGTTGTTCGGTGACCTTAAATCAAGCACGGAAGTTGTGTGCCAGTTACTAGTACCGGTAGGGGACGTTCGTGCAGAACGTGCATAAGTCACCTATTGCTCGAATTGGCCAACATCAAAATTGTCTTGCCATTTTTTAACCAGCCGTTAGAATCTCGTTTAATTATGGTTAGGGAACAATAAACCAATTCTGAACGAACGTCCCCAGAGATCAAGCATTGGAGAATCAGGAAATGAGTCGAATTCCCTACATAGGGCGAGAACGATTCACCGAAGCTCAGCAAAGGCTTTTTGAAAACATCACCGGCGGCAAGCGAGGCAAAGGGCGCCCTCTCGAAACCTTCCTCACGCCCGAAGGAGGCCTGAGAGGCCCGTTCAACGCGTTGCTCTATAGTCCCACGATCGGCGATGCCGCACAGCGACTGGGCGAGGCCGTCCGTTTTGAAAGTTCTCTCCCCCCGCGGCTTCGAGAGCTGGTGATCCTGACGGTAGTGGTTTATTGGAATGCTCAATATGCGGTGTGTGCGCACGAGAAGATCGCCAGACGCGAGGGTCTGGATGAACACCTGATCGAGAGCCTCAAGGCGGGCGTACGCCCTGATTTCGAGAATCCCACGGACGCGCTGATTTATGACTTTGCGCGAGAAGTGATCGACAAACAGAGGGTGTCTGATCGCGTGTACAAGGAGGCTGTTGCGCTGCTCGGTGAAGCGGGGGTTGTGGATCTGGTGATCCTTCTCGGTTACTACACCATGGTATCGATGATGCTGACCGTGTTTGAGGTGCCTGTGCCCACTGGTGAAAGTTCGCCCTGAGTGCTCAATGTATTGCGTATCGGAACCGGAAATGGTGCACAGGGCTATACATGGTTACGCTAACCTTAATAACCGGAAAGGAAACCATCTATGCTTCTCGAGAACAAGGTAGCAATTGTGGTTGGTGCCGGACAGACCCCGGGTGAGACGATTGGCAACGGAAGGGCGACGGCGATTCGCTTTGCAAAAGAAGGAGCGCGTGTTCTCCTTGTTGACAAACGAGTAGATTCGGCGGAAGAGACCGCTCGGATGATCCAACAAGAAGGAGGCGAGGTCTCGGTCCTCGGTGCAGACATTACCATCGAGGGGGATTGTCGGGCTATTGCCGCCGTTTGCGTCGAGCGCTATGGACACATCGATATTTTACATAACAACGTAGGCCGCTCGGAGGGGGATGCGGAAACAGTCCAATTGAGTGAGGAAAACTGGCAGGAGCTTATAACCCTCAACCTCAAAGGTATGTTCCTCACCTGCAAGCATGTCCTTCCCGTGATGCGAAAACAGAAGCGCGGAGTAATCATCAACATTTCCTCAACAGCGTCCATCTGCATTCGGCCGACCTTGGCCTATAAAACCTCCAAGGCCGGCGTCAATGCGATGACACAAAACCTCGCTATCGAGAATGCGCCGTACGAAATCCGTGTGAACGCTATTCTGCCTGGGTACATGGATACCCCAATCGCAATCGAACGACGGGCTCGGGAACGGGGTGTGGACCGGGAAATAATTCGTCGGGAGCGAGACGCGCAGGTGCCTCTTGGAAGCAAGATGGGGACAGCCTGGGACGTGGCCGCTGCCGCTGCATTCCTCGCCTCAGATGAGGCGCGCTACATTACTGGCATACTTTTGCCCGTGGACGGGGGCTTAAGCGCACGGATCGGGTAAAGGAGTTTGTGGAACGATGATTATAAAGCAGCCTTTCGGTAAAACCGGGCATATGAGCACCCGGGTGATCTTCGGGTCGTTTTGCCTGTCTGCATCGCAACAAAGTGAAGCCGATCAGGTCCTGGACTTGTTGTTGGAGTACGGGATCAATCACATCGACACGGCTCCCTTATACGGGATGGCAGAGGAGCGCCTGGGGCCCTGGATGAAGCATCACCGCAAGGAGTTCTTTCTAGCCACCAAGATCGATAAGCGGACGTACCGGGATGCGAAGGTGCAGTTCCAGCAGTCCTTGGAAAAGCTTCAAGTTGACTGGGTTGATCTCCTGCAAGTGCACAATCTGACCGACGTGGTGGGCCGAGAAGTGATCATGGGCCCAGGTGGTGCCCTGGAATTCCTGGTGGAGGCACGGGGCAAGGGGCTGACCCGTTTTATCGGTATCACGGGACATGGTATTTTGGCGCCTCGGATGCACCTGCAGAGCCTGGGCCGCTTTGGCTTTGACAGCGTTCTGGTGCCGTGCAACTACCCGCTGATGCAAGATGAAGGCTATGCCGGAGATTTCCGGGAGCTGGTTTCCGTCTGCAGGGAACGAAGCATCGCCATCCAGACCATCAAATCCATCGCTCGTGGCTACTGGGGCGACAAGAAACGGACGCACGTGACCTGGTATGAGCCACTGGTCAATGAGGAGGCTATCCGATTTTCTGTGCGGTGGGTCCTGGGTCTACCGGATGTCTTTCTGATTAGTACAGGAGCGCTGCAGGAGGTGTCCAAGGTTCTAAGGGCTGCCGCCACCTTTGAAACACCGCCGTCCGATGCGGAAATGAAGCGGGTGGTACAGAAACAAGGCATCACCCCTCTCTTCTGATGGTGGCTCTCCGTCTCCATTCGCCTCCCACCCCATCTGCCAGTTTGGCTGGCAGGGCTTCTTTCAGTAGGGAATTGGGGTCAGGCTTGCATACATGCGTTTACGTTCGGAAATCGAAAACCTCTAACCCCCGGTTCAAGACGTGGGTATAAATCATGGTAGTACTCGCTTTCTCGTGCCCGAGACGCTCTTCCCCAGTGCTTCCCACTCACCTTGAACCACCGAAGGGGGCAATCCATTCTCATTGCAACCAAAAGAGGAATTTTAAAATGAACCAATCTCCTTGACTTTTTGTAAAAAATGCACGATAAAAAATGGAAAGGCTAAAATCCTTATCTATACGCTCTGTGAACCGAATGCGTCCCAGTTACAAGGGTCATATTTCTCTGTTTGCGAGATTATACATAAGTGGGGTCAGGTTTTATTGGCTTCTGCAGGACAAATATTCTAATGTCAAAACGAAAGGGGGTGAATAGATGCAAGCCTATTGTGTGAAATGCCGAGCCAAAAAAGAAATGAAGGACGCCAAGAGTATAACCATGAAGAATGGCAAACCAGCAACTCAAGGCGTATGCCCAACCTGTGGCACCAAGATGTTCAGAATAGGAAAGAGTTAATCTGGAAGAAGGAAGGGGACAATCCTTCGATACCATGCCTAACGAGTCAATGCGGCGGCCGCGGTAATCCGTCTTTCCATTCTCCGTAGTACCCTCTCCATCCTCCGCAGTAGCCTGTCGGAGCGAAGCGGAGATCCCGTTTGCGGGGCTACGGAGGACGGGCTACGGAGGATGGAGAGGACGGGCACAAAGGCTATGGCGAGACAGGAGCGCGCCGTTGATCTCCCTCATTAAGCAGCTTCTTCTATACCTATCCGTTCACTTGCGTTAAGTCCCGAACATTAAATAGTCAGACACACTGAGGGTATGAGTATGAAATTCTTTAGACACATAGTCTTAATCAGTCTCATGCTGATGATTCTTTCAACCTGCGGCTTCATCGGATCTAAGGACGATGCAGAGAGTACCGTGTCCAAAGTTTTCGAACTGATTCAGGAAAGGGACTATGACTCAGCGCTAAATTATTACTCCAACAGGTTTTTTGGAGTCGTATCAGAGGAAGAATGGATAGGGATGTTAGAATATGTAAACGAAAAGCTTGGCGACCTTGAATCTTATGAGTTGCTAAATTGGAATGTAGAGAAGAAAATGAAACCGATTTCGGGAACGTTTGTTCGGCTTGTCTACAAGACTCAATACACGAAATACGAAGCTCAAGAAAACATCCTTTTACAACAAGAGGGTAGAGGTTCAGACTTCAGGATAATTGGTCATCGCATCAACTCCCCAGGATTCTTGAAGGAATGGTAGCGATGCCATTAGCAACTCAATGGGCCG